>Ga0316190_10001824_pt1 | contig 15503 bp, 12 predicted proteins | sample Eddworburrow2_MG_FD_204929 | JGI IMG/M metagenome (GOLD analysis project Ga0316190, IMG submission 204929) | Coastal sediment microbial communities from Maine, United States - Eddy worm burrow 2 | ecosystem: Environmental > Aquatic > Marine > Coastal > Sediment | place: USA: Maine | collected... | reverse complement strand
GCATGTAACTGTTCCTGCCAACATGCTTGATGAAGATGCGTTTGTTGAAGGCAAGATGTTCGATGGCTCCTCCATTGCTGGTTGGAAAGGCATTAATGAATCTGACATGATCCTGATGCCGGATGATACAAGTGCTGTACTGGATCCATTCTCTGATGAGTCTACCCTGATTCTGCGCTGCGATATTCTGGAGCCAAGCACCATGCAGGGCTACGAGCGTGATCCGCGTTCAGTTGCCAAGCGTGCCGAGGAGTATCTGAAATCTACTGGTATTGCTGATACTGCTTTCTTTGGTCCTGAGCCTGAGTTTTTCATCCTGGATGATGTTCGCTGGGGCGCTAGCATGTCAGGCGCTTTCTATAAGATCGATTCTGAAGAGGCCGAGTGGAACTCTGAGCGCGTCTACGAAGATGGCAACATTGGCCACCGTCCAACCACCAAAGGCGGCTACTTCCCAGTTCCTCCTGTTGATAGCCTGAACGATATCCGTGGCGCCATGTGTCTGGCTCTGGAAGAGATGGGCGTACCTGTTGAAGTGCATCACCACGAGGTGGCTACTGCCGGCCAGTGTGAGATCGGAACCGTATTCAACACCCTGGTTCGTCGTGCAGATCAAAACCAGATCATGAAGTACGTTATCCAGAATGTTGCCCATGCCTATGGCAAGACCGCAACCTTCATGCCTAAGCCACTGGTTGGCGATAACGGTTCTGGCATGCATGTGCACATGTCTCTGGCTAAAGGTGGTAACAACCTTTTTGCTGGTGACAAGTACGGTGGTCTTTCTGATGAGGCTCTGTTCTACATCGGTGGTGTTATCAAACACGCCCGTTCATTGAATGCTTTCACCAACGCTTCAACCAACTCTTACAAACGTCTGGTTCCAGGCTTTGAGGCTCCAGTGATGCTGGCCTACTCAGCACGTAACCGTTCTGCTTCTATTCGTGTGCCTTGGGTTTCCAGCCCTAAAGGACGTCGCATTGAAGTACGCTTCCCTGATCCAACCGCTAACCCATACTTGGCTTTCTCTGCCTTGATGATGGCTGGTCTGGACGGTATCCAGAACAAGATCCACCCTGGCGATGCAATGGATAAGGATCTCTACGACCTGCCAGCTGAAGAAGCCAAGCAGATTCCAACTGTATGCCACAGCCTGGATCAGGCGCTGGAAGCGCTGGATGCAGATCGCGAATATCTCACCAACGGTGGCGTATTCACCAACGATCTGATCGATGGCTACATCAACCTGAAGATGGAAGAGGTGACTCGTATGCGTATGACCACCCACCCTGTTGAGTTTGATATGTACTACAGCTTGTAATCAGCAAGTCAGCAGTATAAAAACGCCCCCTTTATGGGGGCGTTTTTGTTTGGGTTAAGTCATAGAACTACCGACATTGCTCTTCCAGATATTGGCGAATCCGCAGCAGATAGGCCGCCTCATCTTCCTCACTATTGCTCGGTATCAGAAATAGTAGCTTGGCCGCTACGATGTAGGGACGCCTAGAGCTAAAGTCATCTTCTGCGGGTGTTTTTTCAGTCAACAGCCTACGCACCCGCTCCAAAGTTTGTACTGGATCTTCGCAATAGCGGGGCATGGCGACATTCTGTGCATACCATTGGTTGGCAAGCGTGAGCATCAAAAGCATCACCAGCACCCCCACTATAAGTGGCCAAAGCTTGAAAGGGGCTGAAGCCTGGGCTGTTTTCTCTGCTTCAGACATTGACCCAACCTAATAGGAAGAGGCCGCCAAAGTAGCAGCGCCGCCCACTCTGCTACGGTCTTCACATTGCTGTGATGTAAGGACGTTTGAGATTCGTTGGGCCGCTTTCATGCCCTGGTAGATACGCTCACGCACCGAAACGCCTCCTTGATAATTTGCCACCAAATGTAACCCCGGCCAAAGCTCAAGCTGATCATTAATAGTGGACAAGCGTTTCTGATAATCACCGTAATAGAGAGGCAGTGCCTGCTGGTGGTGATCAATACGAACAAAGTCCGGTGAGCCGCGAAGCCCAATGAGTCTCTTCAGATCAGAAGTGATTGCGCTTACCTGCCGATCATCACTCCAGCTGCAACGTTCCGGGTGGCGTGCACCTCCCATATAGCTGCTAAGTAGCACCTTGCCGGGTGACGCACGGTTGGAAAAAAGACTGCTCATCCAGAGATTACCGTTAAAACTCAGCCTCTCTCGGCGTGCTGTCAGAAAGCCGCTGCCTTTGAGTGGATGCTTTATCTGATCCCTATCAAAACCCAGATGCACAACAGAGAGGGGTGCATATTGGATTCCACCCAGCAGACTGGAGAGGGCCGAATCAATGGGAAGCAGCAGGTCAGCCGCATGGCATGCCGGCGTGCTAACAACCAGGTGGCGCACCTGACGCTGTTGAGTGCCGTTATTTGCCTGAATCTGCCAACTGCCCTTTTGAAATTGCAGCTCATCCACATTGCTGTTGGTTTTGAGCTTAATGAGTGGATGATTACTCAATGCATTGATCAACTCGCTCATGCCCTGATTAAAAGAAAAGCTCTCAGAAATATTAATGCGGCGGCGTTTAATGATGCGATTGATGAGCATGCCCGTGGTAATGCTGCCATATCGCTGCTCCAGCTCCGTAAGTCGGGGGAGTACGGAGCGGGCATCAGCATGGTCAGGATCACTGGCTAGCGTCCCCCCAATGAAGGGATCAATAGCAGATTCCAGAATCTCTGATCCGAAACGGCGGCTGATAAATTGGCTAACGCTTTCATGGGATTCTCTACTGCGCGGCATCAGCACTTCAGCCAGCAGATGCAGCTTTGTTTGTCGGCTCCAGAGGGAAGAACGTGCCAGCTTGCTAAACTGCATCGGCATCTCAACCAGTCTGCCATGATGCACCACATACCGGCTTAAATCCTCACCTCTGGACTCTCTTGCCGCCGTTAAGCCAGCAGATTCAATGCAGTGATCAATCTCTGGTCTGAAGTTGAGCAGCAGGCTAGCCGCCTGTTCAGTCATGTAGCCTGAATGACTGTTGGTGCGGATTTTTCCTCCCAACCGAGGCGACTTCTCCCACACCTCGACCGGGATGCCCTGCTGCGCTAGCCACCAGGCTATTGAGAGGCCGGAGATGCCTCCGCCGATAACCAGAACCTCAGCACTATTCATCGCTTCAGCTCCTGCTTCATCTTCTCCATCAACTCCCGGTCCAGCAGGCCAAGGCCGCTGCCATCGGGGGCCTGTTTGGATTCCACATATTCGCGGATAGCGGCAAAGCGTTTGTCGGCCTGATCATTATCTTGCAGTCTGGGCACTCGCTCTTTGGCAATCTTGTAGGCATCAAAATTGAGTTCGTCCATGCCAAAACCACGCAGACGGCGCACGGCACGCATCATGGCCTTGTTGCGATAACGGGTCAGATCCTCGCTGGTGATGATGGATTTGCCTTCACGGCGGGCATTGAATTCAGCGGCCTTCTTGATTCCAGCCCGGATAAAATCAGGAGCAGACTCCACTCGAGCCAGGGCAGCTGGCTCCCACTCTACACCGGCGGTTTCTGTTTCAATCACCTTCTGAACATCAGCAGTTGTAACCACTATGGAGCCACGCTGTTTGGCCTCACGTTCAGCCGCCGCCTCCATGGTAGGTTGCACAAACATGCGCACGGGAGGTGCACGGTCAGCCAGCAGCAGCTGTATAACCTGATCAGCCTCTGGCTCCCAGGTTAGCGTGCGGCTGGAATCATCATCTTCCTCCAGGCGGCGTAGGAGTTTGATATTGACCTCAAGCCGTCCCTCAGTGCGGGCGACATCTTCAGCGACCTGGATGACGCCACTGCGCAGGAAACTGGGTATGGTTTCCAGGTGCTTGGTGGCCTCTTGAGTCCAGGCCAGGGTTGTTGAAGAGGGCTTTGCTTCAGTAGGCTCGCCCTTATCCAGTGAAGGCATGCCAGGATGTTTGCCGCCAAAACGGCGGGAGGCCAAAGTGGCCAGATGTTCGGGGGTAACTTGTGTTTCACCCAGCTCCTGTACATGGCTCTCTGCCCGTTTGCGTACCATCTTGCGCAGAAAACCGGGGACGCGGGAGAGTCGCTGCTCTGCCTCAGGAGTCCAGCCAATCTTACTTTTCTCTTCGATCAGCGGTTGAATGACAGTACCACCCTCGGGTTTGTAATCACACCAGGGGTCATCATCCATCAGGTTTCCACCCATTGCTAACGGACGTGCGCGACAACCTCGGCAGAGCTTTTGGAATTCACATTTGCCGCACTGCCCGGTCAGCTCAGGTTCACGTAGCTGCTGAAAGCTGGGGGCTTGATCCCAGATCTCCCAGAAGGGCTTATCACGGATATTGCCATCTTCGATGGGGATGTAAGGGCAAGCGGTCACGCCACCTTCCGGTGTAATACGGCAGTAGTGAATGCCAGCCAGACACCCTCCCCCTTCGTAGCCTTGGGCGCGAGTCAAAGGTGATTCGGGGTTAAGCTGATAGGCCACCCGCTTGTAGTGCGGCGCACAACGGGCGCGGATAATCAGATCTGTGGTCTGCTTCTGCGCCTCAACCAGCTGATGCAAAACCTGCTCGTAACGGGCTGGTGTGATGTCCGACATGGATTCACCCCGGCCAGTGCAAACCAGAAAGAAAATGTTAAGTACGTGAGCACCCACTTCCTTGGCAAAGGCGATCATTGAAGCTATTTCGTGGGCATTCTTTTCGGTGACTGAAAAGTGTACCTGGAAGGGTAGCCCATGTTTGCGGCAGGCTTCCATACCATTAAGGGTCTTCTCCCAGCTGCCGTTGCAACCGCGAAAGACATCGTGGTGAGCTGGGTCGAGTGAGTCGAGACTGATGCCCATGCCCATCGTGCCTGCTGCCTTTAGCGAGATAACCCGCTGCTCATCAAGCAGCACACCGTTGGTGCCGATCACCATCGAGAGCCCCAGGCTGCTGCCGTGTGTTACCAGCTCATCCAGATCCCTGCGCAGTAGTGGTTCACCGCCGGTGAGTACCACCATGGTTTCATTGCTGCGGGAACAGATCTGATCCAACAGATCTTTCACCTCTGCGGTACTCAGCTCACCATCGCTACCGCTCTCCCGTGTCTCTGCATCCATGTAGCAGTGGTCGCAGGTGAGATTGCAGCGACGGGTGAGGTTTATGGCAATGATGTAGAGATCGGTCATGGGTATGAGCTATCTACTAATCAGCTTTCTTGCCTAAAAAAGGGCAACCTCCCTCCGATGCCTGACTGGCCATAGTTTCACGGGCCCTTGCCAACCCCTGTTTTGCCAGCTCCAAGGTGATTTCGTTCTGCCCCTCTGCATAAGCATAATCTTCGATACGCTTTTTTGCGCCATCACGCATGAAGCCCTCGGGCACCCGCATCAGACGGGCCAGGGCAGCAGCTTGCCAGTGGATTGGTGAGTCACTTGTCTCAGCGGCTTGAGTCGCATCAGCAAGGGCCAATGAGCCGGGCTTGAATTCACCTGTCTCGACGCTATCGTTCAGGAAGGGTTGGATATGCTCAGCCGCCACCTCTTTTGCTCCAGATGTTCGGGCCTTCTTTTCAGCGCGCATGCTGAGGTTGCCGCGCATGCTGAGATCTTTGATGGTAAGCAGCAGTTTAGTTGCGGAATCATTCCAGCGTAGGGGATTAATCGTGTTGGGCTTGTTTTTCAGTTCGCCATTGTCATAGGCATCAACAATCTCTTGCATGGCTGCTTCAGCTTTGCCCGGCATCAGTTTGGCTGTGGCCTCTTCGACAATGCTCTCAGTGATGACGGTATGCCCCTGCTCCTGGGCATAGCGCAGGATAGCCATGCGGGCCATGTTTCGTACGAAGGAGGGAACCCGCTCCATGCGTTTCTCCGCCTCTTTGGTCCAGGAGGTGGTGGCTGAGGCAATTTGGTCAATCTGTGGATGATGCTCACGTTGGCTGAGCAGCACGGCACAATCAGCATCATGCAGTAGCGCTTCACTGTTGCTGCCAATATCCAGCTCTTCATCGGCATGGATGCCAGTTGTGCCGATGATCAATAAGGAGGGCTTCACCTGCTGCAGATATTTATTGATGACATCATGCGGTTTTCCATCCAGCAGTGTCGTTTCAATCTCTATTCCATACTCGCTGGCAATCTGTTGGCAGACGGAGAGATGTCCCTGATAGATCTTGGCCAGGCCGGAGTCGATGATCTCTTCGTGCAGCTGTTCCTGCTCCTGAAAGCGGAACACTTTGCCCGCCTCATCTGAGAGCACCCGGGCAATACGATTGAAGGCGACATAGTGATAGTAGGGGTCAAAAGCGGAGACCACCTTCAATGGCAGTTGCCATTCTTTGGCTAAAGCCAAGGCTGTCAGAAAGCCTCCGTAGGATTTGGTTGAGCCATCTACAGCCACCACAATCGGCCCTTCGGTGATGGCTCGGTTGGACTCTTTGATGATGAGGGTGTCGATCTGGCTACGCCGGGCGACACGCTGACAGACGCTACCCAGGCTGCTGCTCTTTACTGCGCCCAGTCCCAAAGAACCCAGCACCAGCAGATCGTAGTCGCCATTGTTAACTTCCTTGATGATCTCCCGGTAGTTTTTCCCCTCTGGGGCCAGCCGGTTAACCTTGATCTCTTTTTTTGCGCTTTGGTTTTCCACCTGATCCAGATAGGAGTCGGTGATGATATTGAGCCCCTTGGTGATCAGATCGTCATGCACCTCTCGCTGCCGTTCCAGCTCTTGCTCTTCCCGATACTGCTCAGGCAGTCCGCCCTCCATTTGGCGGAAGCGTCGATCATGCAGTTTGGCGGCGTAGACATGCAGGGCGCTGAAGCGGCTGTTCCAGATCTCTGCCAGTGCCAGGGATTCTGTGATGGCACGGTTAGAGTGATCAGAGGAGTCCACCGCCAGTAGGATGGAGTCATACCCCGGGAGTGCCTGAGGTTGAGAAGATGCAGCTGCTACCGGTTGGTTCATGGTGGCCTTTGTTATTTGGAAGGTTTAAACGCTGGGAGCAGGAATGAAATCTACTTACCTTCTACCTTTAAAAGCGAAATCGACTGTCACACTGCCACCAGCCTCAACCTTGACCTTGGCCTTTTGGTCTTTCAGAAAACCGTGCCAGGCTTTGATGATGTATTCGCCAGCAGGGACATTATCAATACTGAAACTGCCATCCTCTTTGACGACGGCAAAGTAGGGGTTTTTAGCGACAAAGGTGTAGGCATGCATAAAGTCATGTGCATCACACTCAATCTTCATGGCCGCCCCTTTTTTCAGATTGACTGTTTTGCTTATGGTGTTTTGGTCAGGTTGGCTAATGTTGAATACCGTCTTTTTGACTCGGCCAAGCAGTTCGTAGGTGTGGATATTGTGCAGCACGGGGTCTTTGTTGACGGAAACAAACTTGGCTTTGTTTCTCATCACGCCAAGGAAAGGTTTAAAATAACAGGCTTCCTGAACGGCAATACCATCTCCAACTTCTGCTGGAAAGGCTTTACCCTCTTTGACCTTATCGAGGTAGACCACGACATCCTGCAGTGAGCCATTAACCACGCGCACAAAGTCAATCTCACGGGTGCCTTCACTGCAGACAGCATCATCTTTAACGACCCTATATTTCTTAGGGGCGTAATCCTTGCCAGCGAGGGTAACCTTTCCAGTTATGGCGCCACCATTACTGACTGTGATCTCTTTATAAGCAGCGTGACTTATGAGGGGCAGAGTACAAAGGCCGATAACAGTGAGTGCGGTAACCAGTTTGTTCATTCTTGCTTTCTCCTCGCTAATATCAAATTGGGTGTGTCTATCAAGCTGCATTTTGGACTTAAAATATTCAGTTCCCGCGCCTTAATAGTAAATCCTTGACGCAATAATATCAGTCGCAATAGTGGTTGGCTCTATTTTAACTTCACTCAATTCGACTATTACACCCGCATCAGGTTCATCCTCTGTTGGTTAGAATAGAGAACGATATGTCCATTTCAGCCTGTTTATGACAAAGTGGCTGAAATAGTATATTCAAATATACACTTATAATTTCTACCAGGGTTTGGTTGCTGGCGATTTATGCTGATGATGTTGCCGTAGATCATGGTTTAGGGGGATTCACCAATGTCGAATAAGAAAACAGGGGGAGCCAGCCTGATTATTATCTGGACAGGCGCACTGGCCATCTCGCTGCTGGGCTTCTACCTGTTGGATCATGGCATCATGAGCATGCAGGGACTTCCATTGAATCTGGATCTAACCCCAGCGCAATGAATAGTTCCCTTCGGGTTAAACGCCTTGCATTACCACTGCTACTCCTGCTGCTCGGGATGGTGGGTGTGGCCTGGGGTGTGGATGGTGCTGCCCCCCAGCCGTTGCGGGGCGACTATCCCGATATCGGTATCAGCAGCCGGGCAGTGGTCTGGGTGCTGGCGCAGCTTCATCTCTTCTTCGGCGCTTTGATTCTGGCAGTGCCGCTGTTTGTGCTGGTGATTGAATTCCTGGGAATTGTCACTGGCGACCGACGCTATGACGATATGGCGAGGGAGTTCCTGAAGATCAGTCTGGTTGGCTTTACCCTCACCGCTATTTTCGGTGTGATCCTCACCATCGCTCTGTTCAGTCTCTATCCCCAGCTCATGGGTTATTTGGCGCGCGTGTTTGATGGGCAGTGGATTGTCTATCTGGGGGTATTCCTGTTGGAGAATATCTTCCTCTACGCCTACTACTATAGCTGGAACCGCCTGCGTAAGGGTGGCCAAAAGTGGCTGCACCTGGGGCTGGGGCTGATGCTTAATCTCAGTGGCGTAACCATTATGATTTTGGCCAACGCCTGGGTCACCTTTATGATGGCACCCTCTGGCATCACCACCGACGGTACCGTGGTGGGCGATATCTGGGATATAATGCACGGACCACTGTGGCACCCGATGAACCTGCATCGTTTTATCGCCAATATCGCCTTTGGCGGGGCGGTGGTGGGAGCCTATGCCGCTTTCAAGTTTCTGAGTACCCGTGATCCCAAGCTTCGCGCCCACTATGACTGGATGGGCTACACCTCCAACTTTATTGCTATTCTCGCTTTCCTGCCGCTGCCCTTCGCTGGCTACTGGCTGATGGCTGAGATCTACGCCTACTCCCAGCAGATGGGTATCACCGCCATGGGTGGCATTCTGGCCTGGCTGTTTATTATCCAGGCAGTGCTGATCGGCACCATCCTGCTGGCGGGTAACTTCTACCTTTGGTCCGGCATGTCCCGCAGTGAGGGGGCGACGCGCTACCAGTGGCTGATCAAATACATCGCCCTGGTACTGGTGGCGGGTTTTATGGTCTGGGTAACGCCGCATACACTGATTCTCACCGCCGCCGAACAAGCAGCCCTGGGTGGGGTTCATCACCAGATCCTCGGGCCGCTGGGCATCATGCCGGCGAAGAATATTGCGGTGAACCTGATGCTCATCGCCACCTTTCTCTCTTTCCAGCTCTACCGACGGGCCGACAAGGTGGCGACTGTCCCCTGGGCGGGAGCAGGCAACGCCCTGATGACGGCCATCTACCTGGTGGCTATCGCCAATATCATCTTTGTCGGTGTCTATTACGGCTACTTCACCAACACTGTCTATAAGGTAGGTTCCTCGGTGATTCAGGTAATGTCCACTCTGGTGGTGATCATCTCCGGCATCATTATCGACAGCCTGATGTTTCGTAACGCCACGCGGTTGCCCAGCCACTGGGGGCAGGTCTCAGACCGCTCCCAGTACGCCCTGTTCGCCCTACCTATCGCCTACACCTGGCTCATGGGGCTGATGGGCTATGTGCGCTCTTCGGTCAAAACCCACTGGCACATCTACGGGGTGATGAAAGACAACTCACCCGACAACTATATCCCTACCATCGGCTATGCGGGGAACATGGTCACACTGGTGACGGTGCTGTTCCTGCTCGGACTGTTGTTCATGTTCTGGATTGCCGACCGCAGGGTCAAGTCATGACATCGGATAGCCGATGGATATTTGCCAAGGTGCTCGGTTTCAGCCTGGGGCTAATCTTTCTTTTTACGCTGATCACCTGGCTTCCACCCCAGATGGAAGGAGAAGCACCACAGGAGCAGATCATCGAGCTGGAGGCGCTCACACTGGATGAGTTTGTCACGCTGGGTGAATCACTGTTCAACGGCCGCGGAGCCTGTGCCCTCTGCCACCAGCCACCCCCGGCGGGGCGGGCACCGGATCTGCGTAATCTGAATATGGCAACGGTAGCAGCAGAGCGGCTGGTGGATACTAATTACCAGGGACAGGCTACGGACACCACAAGCTATCTGAGGGAGTCCATGTTGGAACCAGGTCGCTACGTGGCCCCCGGCTGGGGCATGGTGGGCAGTGATGGCAACTTCACCTCACCCATGCCCACTGTCGATAAGCCGCCAATGTCACTGACCCCGGTGGAGGTCGATGCCATCATCGCCTATATGCTGGCCAAAGATGGGAACCCGGTAACAGTGCTGCTGCCGGGAGGTGAGGTGCAATGAGCGGTTTTCGGCTCCCCGCCTTTTGGCGCGCCCTGTTAGCCATCGGCCTGGCCTATCTGCTGTTCGACAATGCCTTCCCGCCATTACTGCCGATATCGCTTATGGTGCCGTACATGATCATCACCATCATCGGTGTACTGCTCTATTTTGCCTGTGATGATGAGCGTTGGAATGAGTTTAAAAGCCCCATCGCTGCAGTTATTCGGGATGATGACAAGCAGGCAATCCGCTGGGGCTTTTTGATTGTGATACCGCTGATGATGGCCTACACCACCTATGGCATAGTAAAGCCCTCCGTGGATGCTCCGGTGGAGTTGCGCCAGGTGCACCCTGCCCCTCCAGCGTCCATTAAGGTATTCAACAAAAATTACAACCTCTCGTCTTTAGAGAATCCAGTACGTCAGGAAATTCTTAAAACCATGGCGACAGACAGAGATGCTGGCTGGAAGCTATACGATGATACAGTGCTGGCTGGACGTGATGTCTATTACCAGAACTGTTTCCAGTGCCATGGTGACCTGCTCGATGGGCAGGGGCACTATGCCCATGGTTTCAATCCGCTCCCCATCAGCTTTCAGGATCCCACCATTATTCCGCAGCTGCAGGAGTCATTCCTGTTTTGGCGAATAGCTACAGGTGGCCCCGGGCTACCCAAAGAGGGCACACCCTGGAACTCCGCCATGCCAGTCTGGCATGAGATGCTGCAAGAAGAGGATGTGTGGAATGTCATCACCTTCATCTTTGACTACAACGGGCAAGTGCCACGCATTTGGGATCCCGAAGTTTCAAAAGCTGTTACCGGCATGAAGGATGAGGCTCTGGCCAGGCGCAAAAACATAAAAGGGAAAGCACTGTATAAATTTCGCTGTGAAGTATGTCACGGTGAGATGGGGGCAGGCGACGGTGTTGCTGCTGAGTTTATGTACCCCAAACCCCGCGACTTTACGCTGGCACTGTTTAAATACAAAACCTCTCCTGGTACAGCACTACCGAGAGATGAAGATCTGTTCAACGCTATCAAATATGGCCTACCCGGCACTGCAATGCCTGGCTGGAGTACTCTGCTCACCGACGAGCAGATTAAAAGCCTGATCCCCGTTATCAAAGGATTTGATATCAGCGCAGCCTGGTCACCAGAGGATGCCGATGAAGATGCCTTTGATGATGAAGGCCGTTATACCAAAGATGATTTCCGCATCATCACTGCGAGTGAGCCGCTGGAGGGGCAGGTTGCCTACTCTGAAGAGTCCATAGCCAAAGGACGTGAAGCCTTCCTCAAAGCCTGCGAACAGTGCCATGGTGCCGGGGGGCGCGGCAATATTGTCTCTGGCAAAAAACTGGAAGATGACTGGGGCAACCGACTCTGGCCCCGCAACCTGATCAAACCCTGGACCTGGCGCGCCACTCAAGCCCGTACCAGTGGTAAAGCTGAGCGTGACCAGACCATTAAGAATATCTATGCCCGCCTGTCCATTGGTATGCCCGGCACCCCGATGCCCGCCCATCGAGCCACAGAGGAGGGAAATGTAGATCCAGTCAGCCTGGAGGATCGCTGGCATATTGCCAACTTTGTCTACAGTCTACGCAACAATACCGTGCAGCCAACAGAGGGCCCTCTGGTCACAGGCAAGAAGATTGAAGGCAGCCTGCCTGCATCAGCAGATGATGAGCTTTGGCAGCAGGCACCGGCTGTGACCCTGCACTTGGTGCCCAACATCATCAAAGAGGACCGTCTCTTTACCCCACTCAATGATGCAGTAACCGTACGCGCCCTCTACAACGACAAGGATATCGCCTTCCTGCTGGAAGTGGATGACCGCACCCATAGCCGCCCGGGTGACAGTTACTTCACAGATTTGATGGATGAGAGTCTGGTGATGTACTCGGATGCCTTCGCCATTCAATTCCCACAAGATGGTGCTTACTCAACAACGCCAACAACAGTTAAGCCGCTCTACCGTCACGGTGATGCGAAACACAAAACCACCATCTGGTACTGGAATGCCGGCAGTGTAGAGCCAGAGGCAAAACCCCGATTCAGGTTATTGGATGGCAGCGGGCCAGATAAAAAACTTGAACCCCGCATGAAGGACTCAAACCTAACTGCAAATGGCAACTGGAAAGATGGTAAATGGCGTGTGCTGATGAAACGCCCACGTGATGGCAGCACCAGCGGCGATGTCAGTTTTGAAGAGGATCAGTTTATCCCCATCTCATTCGCCAACTGGGATGGCAGCAATGGTGAAAGAGGATCAAGACACACTCTTTCTGCGTGGTACTGGCTTCTGCTGCCAGGAGAAGAGGATCTGACCAAGGTGTATGGAATGCCTGCGGGTGTTGGATTTTTGATCTTTCTTGTAGGACTGGGTATTGTTGCTGCTCAACGTCGGAAATATAACTAAGTCTGCCTTTACAGCGTGCCTTCTTCATGAAAGAGGGTGTGGCCACAGGGTGCGCCTTTATAGAGGAAAAGACAGGGCATGATTGATGCAGTAATGAATTATCTCAAAAAGTGCTTCCCGGTTAATGTGGGTAAAACGGAGCGAACAATGCGCTTATTGCTGGGACTGGGTTTAATAGCGGCCTCTTTTTTAGATTTTATTACTAAAGATCAGGAATTCTGGCTGGTTGTTATCGGCTGGCTGGGGGTGGTGTCGGGCATTGTGTCACATTGCCCCATTTATGGCTTACTCAACATCAATACGGCAGAGAATGACTAACCGCAAAACAGCTTGGATCAAGCAAATTTAAAAGTACTAATAGGTATTGGTGCCACGTGCACATAAAGGATATGGTTTTTGACCTGGTTGCCTCTTCTGCTGCGTATCAACCGATTACAGACCTGTAGCTAGCTGATGAAGCCTGGCAGCAGCGGGATATCCATAATCGGTGGGAATATGAATGTCAGCCTGTTATGTCAAAATAATCCCACGGGTCAGTTGTTTTCCTAAGCAATTGTGTTTTTTAGTTGTGTTGGTGTGGTTGGGCTTTCCTCCTTTTCTGTATTGCAAACCAAAGATCCCCCCATCGTTGTTATATAGCATTATGCCTCAGTGGAAGATATGAAACTGGGAAATATATAAGTAAAAATATCAAGTAAATCCCAATGCTTTTGGCCGGGTAATTGAGGGGTGAAAAGCGGGGTAAATACATAAGTAAAATGGTCAGTTAATTACATGAGTAAAATAGTCAACTATATACATAAGCACAATGGTCAAGTAAATATATAAGTAGAATAATCAAGTAATTACAAAAAATGCACAGGTAAAAAAATAGTGCAATAATTCACCTACAAAGTAGTGGAAATTGATCTGCATCATTTTCCAAATTTACCCCCTGGTGATACCGTCTGTTCCGAATGTGATTGTTGTCCGTGAGCGCAATTCAAAACGTAGAATTCAAAGCGGTAATGTGGCTGTTGGTTCTCAATATTAAGCGCTAAGAAATCACCTTCATTATTATAAATTTTTTTAAAGTTCCCATCCCTTCTCCCTTGGGGTAGAAAAGAAATGTCAAATGTAAAAACGCATAAAGTAGAACAATTGGTCATGGCGGCAGTGGGCTTTTTCTGGTGCTTTCTGATGTGGTTTGCCAGTGCAGCATTCGTTCCCACAATTGCTTCTGAGTTTGGTCTCGGCATTAAAGGCGTGGCGCTGCTTGCCAGCTCCGCTATCTGGACTGCGCCGATTGCTCGACCGCTCGCTGGTTGGGCGGCAGATAAGTTTGGTGCACCAAAGGCCTTCGTGCTTATCCTGGTTGTAACAGGTGGGTTTAGTATTCTCTCGGGACATGCTGATACGTTAGCGCCCGCTGTTGGTATTTCAGAGTACCAATTTTTGTTCTGGACTCGAGTGGTTGTAGCAACTGCCGGTATAGCCTTTGTGGTGGGTATTCAGCATGTGGCTCAATGGTTTGAGTCTGAAGAGATGGGTGCGGCAGAAGGGCTCTACGCTGGTACTGGTAACGTAGGGGCTGGTGTGGGTGCGCTGATGTTGCCACGCATGTACGGCCTGGATTACCACACGGCTTTTATTCATCTGGGAATCGTGGCATTTGCTATCGCCGCTTGGATTCTGTTTCGAGGTGTAGCAGCTAAGAGCATAGAGCAGGCCGCAATGGCCAAGAAGACGGCGACCTTCAAGGACACCTGTTTTATATGGACTCGCCATGCTGCGATTGCCCTGATGTTCGCATATGCCATGTGCTTTGGTCTTGAGATTGGTATGAATGCTTGGCTGCCAGGCTACTATAAGATGGGTTTTGCTGATGCTATTAAGGCATTGGGCTTTGAAAGCCTGGTTGATGTGCAGATTGCTGCGGGATCATTTGCTGCGGTTCAATCGTTCAACGCTTCGCTCTTTCGTCCATTCTCAGGTTGGATTTCAGATATTTGGCAGAGAAATAAGTGGACGCCTTTTCCGCTGGTTTCTAAGAAGCTCTACTATGCGCCACGCATTCACTTCCTGCTATTTGCGCTGGTTTCAATCACCATTACCATGATTTTGCTTACCTGGGCTGGATTGACAGGTAACCTGATCTTGTCAGTACTCTTCCTGGCTATATTCGGCATCACGGTAAGTTTTGGTACAGGTGGTACTTTCGCTATCGTGCCGTTGATGTTTAAAGAGCGTCCTGGTACTGCAACCGGTTTTATTGGTGGTGTCTCCTGTGCGGGTGGTATCGTCTATCCGCTCATCTATGGCCAGGCTGCTGGCTGGTGGCCAGAGGGTGGTATCCATATGGGTTACGCATTTGTCGCAATCTGTATGTTTATTCCATTCCTTCTCTACTTTCTCTGGGCTATGCACTGGGACGTCCATCCAGAAAACCACGGCTTTGGCAGTAAAGAGAAATGGCTGGGTAAAGACGCTATCTGAGTTATTTAATTACTGCAATCAACGTTAATAGTTGTTGAAGAATAAATAGAGGTAAATATTATGGGTGGCCACGCAGAACCTGATGAGTCATATGTATATGAGCCATGGTACAAATACGGGATCTACTTCCTGTTCTTTGAG
>Ga0316190_10001823_pt1 | contig 15505 bp, 12 predicted proteins | sample Eddworburrow2_MG_FD_204929 | JGI IMG/M metagenome (GOLD analysis project Ga0316190, IMG submission 204929) | Coastal sediment microbial communities from Maine, United States - Eddy worm burrow 2 | ecosystem: Environmental > Aquatic > Marine > Coastal > Sediment | place: USA: Maine | collected... | reverse complement strand
AACTCCTGAGCCAACTCCAGCACCAACTCCAGCAACAACAACCGGTACAGTAACCATCCATCGCACTTCTGATAGTTGTGGTACCTGCATGATTGGAACAGCACCTAGCAGTGTTTCCGCACACAAAAATGTCAACTCTACTTTGACAGTGTGCTCTGCTTGTCATTCAACCGGATCATCTTCCGGAACTGGCGGATACAGCTCTAACGACGACGATGATGACACTTCTTCGCGCCGTGGTGACCGTGATGAAGCTCGCAGTGGTGACCGTGGTGACCGCGATGAAGCTCGTAGTGGTGGAAAACGTGACAATGATCGTCGCTCCAGCCGCAGCCGTCGTGGCAGTCGCGATGACTAAACTGTAGTAGTAAGGTTGCATTAAAGTCCCCGCCTTTTCAGGTGGGGATTTTTTCATTTACCCGTTTCAACTACTATCGATTTGATAAACACGTTTTACAAACATGAATATTTACTATGAACAAAAATCTGAAATTGAAACTGTTTTGCAAACATTGAAAATTATTCCTATTGTCAAGCTCCTTCTGTTGATCACAATTTTGCTGATTAGCAACGCTCTCCAACCTGTTTATGCGGAGGTAATCGACCGCATCCAGATTAATCAACGCGGAAACCAGGCAGAGATCAAGATTCGTTTCGTGAATCGTATACAGTTCGTCCGTCAGGTGATGCTCAAAAAAGGTGACGTCAGGATCTACTTCAACCTGCTGGAAAAAGATACCGCTGACCAACGACAGACCAGGCAAAAAAGAGAATCTCCTCCCTCAAATATCGTTGAGCATTTTTCCATTACCTATCCGGAAATTGATTCATCGCTCACTATCAGTTTTGGCAAGCCTGTCGAGTATCAAGTCCGCCCTGGTTCCGATGGACGTAGCATCAGCTTTTTTACACCTATAGTGAAGAAAAAAGCTAAATCACAACAACTATTCAGCAGTGAGCCTGTTTCAGCACAAACTGAGCAGGATGCCAAGAAATTGATGGGTAAAGCTAAAAGAGCTTTACAAAAAAAGACTTACCGAACGGCTACAGCACTCTTGAAAAAGATACTCAGCATGCCGAAAAACGAGCAATCCCAACTTGCACATTATTTGATTGGTCAGGTCTACGAAATCAATGGAGAACTATTGAATGCCAGTGAAGCATACCTGTTATATACAAAGCTGTACCCGAATGCACGAAATCTGAAAAAGGTACAGGAGAGACTCGCCCGTGTTGTCATGGCAAACTACAATGCCGACAAATCGATACCCGAGGGACAGGAAATTGATGATGAAATGTCATTTTTCGGGGGCTTTTCCCAATATTATTCCAAAGGACTGCTATACGTAGACAGCACGGACATACCCACATCAGTGGTGACGAAAACCAACACCAACAATCAGTCCCATTTACTATCATCGCTTGAATTAACAGGTCGAAAACGATCCGAAAGTACCGAAACCAGGCTGGTATTTCGCGACACATTCACTGCCAGCCTGATCGATACTGTTGGAAGCAGAAACTTTCTTCAGGCAGCCTACTTTGAGCGTGGACCAATAGATCAACAATATATTTACGGCCTAGGTAGACAAACAGGCGCTGCTGGAGGATTACCCAGTCGTTTTGACGGAGCATGGTTGAACCGTAAACTTGGCAGCAGATGGCGGCTGAACGGCAGCGTTGGCTCTCCTGTGGCAGCGTCGGGCAGCAATGAAGAAACCAAAGTTTTCGCTGCAACTAGCGTAGATTTCAATAGTACTGGCGGTGTATGGAATGGTAACAGCTATTTCATTGGACAGCGTGTCGCCGGTATCATAGATAGACGGGCTGCCGGAATTGAAGCACATTACTTCAAAGCCGGCAGCAATCATATGGCTTTGCTGGAATACGACACACTCTTCAAAGAGATTAATGTCGGACTGATACAAGGAAACTGGATAACGGCTAATGGTGCAAACTACACCCTGCTTTTAGACCAGCACAGGAATCTGGCAATTACCAATGCGTTACTATTGAATACCCCACCACAATCAGTGAGCGATTTATTACAATCAGGAGAGACCTCAATCAGTATTCGTGACATGGCACTTTCAGCTAGCCCAATCATTAATGTTTTGGCTATAGGAACCACCCAGCCATTTTCCAAAGGCGTAAAAATTGGTGGGGATTTCAAGGCTTCCAACACTACCAGTTTTCAGGCGTATGATCCCGACCCATTAGTGCTTGCCAATAGGACTTTTCCAAGAGCATGGGCATATACATACTCCGCGCAGATAATAGGCACCGATTTGTTGTTCAGCAACAATCTGGGTATTGCATCAGTGAGTTATACTAATGCCAGCACATTCAACGCCAGATCATTGACTTTTAATCAGATAGCGACATTCAAAAGTGACTGGCAATTGAATAGTTCACTTCAATTTTACTCCAGCAATGACAACCTAGGATTTAAAATCAGCAGGATCAATCCATCTTTTAGATTGAGTTACCAGCAGAGCAGAACACTAGGCTTCGAGTTCAGCGCAGGACTTGTAACGGTTCATTCCAACAGTTCAACTATCGACACTCTGACACAGAATAAATTCTTCACGCTGGGTTACCGTTGGGACTTCTGAAATTCCGTGAACTTAATTTGGAGTGCTTTATAACCCATAGCTTTTTACATAAACGAACGAGGTAGAGAGTAAATATGAGAATACTACTGGTTGAAGACGACAAAATGATAGGTGATGCAATGTGTGTTGCACTGCGCGATGATGCCTATGCCGTAGATTGGGTGCAGGATGGCGAGTCTGCCCTGCTTGCCTTGGGCAATGCCGAATATCAAGCGGTATTACTTGACTTGGGTCTCCCCAAACAAGATGGATTGGACGTCCTCAAAAAACTTCGCTCAAATGATAGTAAATTACCGGTAATCATTATTACGGCAAGAGATGCGCCGGGGGATCGTGTCAAAGGATTAGACTTGGGGGCAGACGACTATTTGGTAAAACCATTTGATATTGATGAGCTACTTGCGCGTCTACGTGCTGCGCTACGTCGACAAGGTGGGCATGCTGCCCCGTTACTGAGCAACGGCATTATCAGTCTCAACCCCGCGACACGAGAGGCCAGCAAAGGAGATGTAACTTGTATTCTAAGCGCACGCGAGTTTTCCCTGTTACAGGCACTACTTCTGAGCCCCGGGTCGATTCAAAACAGATCACAACTGGAAGAAACCATCTATGGCTGGAATGAAGAGGTGGAAAGCAATGCCGTAGACTTTCTGATACACGGAATTCGTAAAAAATTTGGTCCAGACACGATAAAAAATGTGCGGGGTGCTGGCTGGATGGTAGTCCGCAACAAATGAAAAATTCACTTCAAAGCAAATTATTAATTTGGGTAAGTATCGCCATTTTGCTGATTAGCCTTCTCGCAACCGTCATCTCGTTCTGGCTGGCTTTCAACGAAACGCAGGAATTTCAGGATAACGAACTACGCCAAATCGCCTTGTTGGTTGACACTTATAAAGCACCTCTAAATGAAGAGCGTATCTTGGAATCTGTCGACAATGATCCCAAGCGTATAATTATCGTACCACTCCTTGAGATACCCATATTCCCGTCACAAATACTTAGAGTACCAACTAACATAAGAACAGGGTTTCACACTCTGGAAATTGATGGCGCAAAATGGCGAGTTTACGTCTATGCTACCCTAATCGGCAGGCATGTAGCCGTTGCTCAAGAAGCAAATATACGTAGTGCTATTGCTCGAGATAGTGCGTTATTCACCCTGCTACCCATGTTGGTGCTGATACCTATCTTAATTTTGGTTTTACGGAAAATCATCAAATTAGAAATGGAACCGCTACGTTCACTTGCAGAACTATTAGACAAACAAAAAGACACCCGATTATCTCCATTACCAACCGGGAAACTACCTCAAGAAGTCGCTCCATTCGTTCAAGCCATTAATAGAATGTTGCAACGCATCAATCTGATGAATGAATCGCAACGCCGTTTCATTGCTGACGCGGCACATGAGTTACGTTCACCTCTGACGGCACTATCATTACAGGCGCAAAATATTGAACGAACAGGCTCCTATGCAATCAGCAAGGAACGACTGGTGCCACTGAAAGATGGGCTGGATCGGTCACGCAATCTAATTAATCAATTACTGGATCTGGTCCGGCAGGAAGCAGCTGCAACCAAACTGCTCCCGGTTGATTTAACCGAGGTTGCACTAGCTACCATCGAGGAAATGATGCCCATTGCCGATGAAAAGAAAATTGACTTAGGCTTGTCCAAAGAAGCCAATTTAACGATAGATGCCAATGCCTCCTACCTGCAATTGATGCTACGTAATGCCATTGATAACGCATTAAGATACTCACCTGTCGGTGGCGAAGTAACCGTTCGTTTAGCACTTGAAAATGACGATGCAGTTATTGAAGTCATAGACAATGGGCCAGGCATTCCTGATGAGGAATTAGGAAGAGTATTTGAGGCTTTTTATCGGCTTCCTGGAAACACACAAATTGGCAGCGGATTGGGATTGGCAATTGCCCGCAGCATCGCTAACCAACTTCAGGGAACAATTTCCCTCAGAAACAGAACAGATAGCAAGGGACTTATCTTTTGCTATCGCCAAGAACAATCAAAAAACAAACCTTAATATATTTTGAATACCCTCCCCACCACCTAGTAAGACATGAGCAGCTAACTCATTGCCTGTAGTCTGCACCATATAAAAATAAACACTAACAGTTTTTCGCCCATCAAATTCAAAAAGAGTACTGATTCTGACTTCGCCATTTTCCACAAGACTTGTCGTATAGTCTTTTTTCAAGAATTTAAATAATGGAAAAATGTAACTTATTCAAATTTTATATAAGTGATCGATATTAAATTCCATCCACTCTACTCTGTTTTCTCAAATCTGACCACGCAGGATCGCACCTGACACAATGCATAGTGGTAGAGGTGGAGATGGGTAAGAGTATTGGAATTGATAGCTTGGATATTCTCAAAAATGGCCCACTGATAGCCCACCAAACAAAAAAGAGTTAACCGTTAAGCTAACTCTTTGATTGTTTGGTAGGCACGAGCAGATTCGAACTGCTGACCCCTTGGATGTCGACCAAGTGCTCTAACCAGCTGAGCTACGCGCCTATTTCGAAGAGCGCGCATTGTATCTGAAAGCCTACCTTGCTTCAAACAATTACCGCAAGTAGAACCTTCGGCAGGTATATTAATAGCTGCCGGGAGCCAAATTATCAAAGCGAGTATATTCGCCACGGAAAGCCAGTTCGACTTTACCGATTGGGCCGTTACGCTGCTTACCAATAATGATCTCAGCTTTGCCCTTATCCGGAGAGTCGCTGTTATAGACCTCATCGCGATAAATGAACAGTATCAAGTCTGCATCCTGTTCAATGGCACCTGACTCACGTAGATCAGACATCACTGGGCGCTTGTTGGGGCGTTGCTCCAGACCACGATTCAGCTGGGATAATGCGATAACAGGAACATGCAGTTCCTTAGCCAAGGCTTTTAGAGATCGTGAAATTTCCGATATTTCAGTAGCGCGATTCTCACTTGCTTTACCGGCATTTGAACTCATTAATTGCAAGTAGTCGACTACGATCAGGCCAAGGCCATCACTTTGACGATGCAGACGACGCGCCCTCGCACGTAACTCCATTGCGGAAAGCGCGGCACTTTCATCAATGTGTATCGGCGCATCGTGGAGTTTACCCAGCGCGTGAGTCAGACGCCCCCAATCGTCATCCTGCAAGCGACCAGTTCGCAGATCATGTTGATTAAGTTTGCCTACTGAACCGAGCATACGCATTGCCAATTGCGAAGCACCCATTTCCATACTAAATACTGCAACTGGCAGATTACTGTCCATTGCCACATTTTCGGCGATATTGATGGAAAAAGCTGTCTTGCCCATACTTGGGCGGCCCGCCACGATAACCAATTCACCAGGCTGCAATCCGGATGTCATGCGGTCAAGGTCGGTAAAACCGGTTGCTGTTCCCGTAACGTCACTGGGATTATCACGAGCGTAGAGAGTTTCAATGCGCTCTACGACCTGTGTCAGCAGCGGCGGCATGGGAACAAAGCCTTGCTTTCCGTGCGCACCCGCCTCGGCAATCTCAAATACCCTGGTTTCTGCTTCATCAAGCAGTTGTGCAGCATCTCGCCCTGTCGGATTGTATGCACTGGCGGCAATATTTGTTCCTACTTCTGCCAATCTGCGCATAATTGATCGCTCACGAACGATTTCACCATAGCGGCGAATATTGGCAGCGGATGGTACATTCTGTGCCAAAGTTCCCAGATAATTTAGCCCACCTACTTTTTCCAGGTCTCCCGCAATCTCCAGCGATTCTGCCACAGTGATAACGTCTACCGGCTTGGCCATTTCACTTAAGCGCACTATTTGCTTAAATATCAATCGATGCTCATGTCGATAAAAATCATCGCCTGTCATCAGGTCAGCAACCTTGTCCAGCGCAGTAGCTTCAAGCAATAAGCCTCCCAATACCGATTGTTCGGCCTCTATAGAATGCGGCGGCAGTTTGATTTGATCAAGCTGAGCATCAGAATTGGTGAAGGTTTGCATGTTTGAGCTGGATATTTACCGTTAGACAAGGTTCATTTTACCCTGACATATATTTAAATCCTAAAGCAAAAAGTCGAATCCTGAAATTACAAATCCAGTGTTGTCATTATGCCCTCAATTAACGGGTACTAAAATTTATATTCAAAGTATGCCTGCATGCACCTCTATAAAATATAGACTTGCTAATATGCCAAGTTACACTGGCAATGCAACCAACTATGAGACCCAGCAATAATAGAAGCATTGATTCAACGCTTACAACTACACGGCATCAATCCATCATAGGGAATGTTGCATGGCGCTGCTCCCCGTGAGGAGTATCTGGCTAAACTTTCCGAAATGGACATGATTTCTTGATACATTCCATATGCAGGGTGCACTAATACCTGTGAGGCATTGTGAATGGGTGTGCCGACCTTAACGTGGGAAGGAGATAGTTACGGGCAAGTCTGCTGGGCGCTGGTGGATTAGGAAATTGGATCACTACCAACAAAGAAGCCAAGGTCGCAGCAGCGCTCAAAATAGCCGGTGATTTCGCCAAACTTGCAGCTCTACGAACCGGACAACGCCAACAGGTTGAAGCATCTACCACTTTTTGATTCGCCACGCTCCGCTCGAAACCTGGAAAATCCTACTTTAATATGTGACAGAAATGGTGTGTCAACCAGCCTAACTAACAGCATATATGTGTTGCATCTCGCCCAGAAAACCTGCCCGAAAAATATTTGCCTAACTACCACACTACTCTAATGCAAAAAAAATGGCTATCCTCAAATCAAGAATAGCCAAATGCTTCAGATTTATGCAGCAATAAAATTAATTCGCCTTATTGTTGGTACGAGATTAATTAATGTTCGCCAAGCACTGAAACTGTTATATCTACTTCCACGTCACTATGAAGTGTGATTTTTACCGGGTGATCACCAACCAGTTTGAGCTGACCGCCTGGCATATTCACTTGCAGCTTCTCGATCTCAAAGCCCTCTGCAGCCAGAGCACTGACAACGTCCGCATTGGTCACTGATCCGAACAACTTGCCATCAACGCCAGCCTTTTGCACAATCTGCAGCGTCAAACCAGCAAGTTTCTCGCCACGAGTTTTCGCTTCGGCCAATTTAGCCTTATCAGCTGCTTCCAGTTCTGCGCGGCGCGCCTCAAATTCAGCCATATTGACTGTAGTTGCACGTTTCGCTTTGCCCTGTGGGATCAAGTAATTGCGTGCGAAGCCATTTTTAACATTGACTATGTCACCTAATTGACCAACGTTAGTCACTTTTTCCATCAAAATAATTTGCATGACTAGTCTCCTTAGTGCAAGTCGGTGTAAGGCATCAATGCCAAAAAGCGTGCGCGCTTCACGGCGGTACTTAGCTGACGCTGATAGCGTGTTTTTGTACCGGTGATGCGTGCAGGAATCAATTTTCCGTTTTCGGAGATGAACTCCTTAAGAATGTTTATATCCTTGTAATCAACTTCCGCAATTTTCTCTACTGTAAAACGACAGAACTTGCGACGTTTGAACAGATTATTACGGGAAAAGCGCTTATTTTTGTCATCTTTCTTCTTATCTGACGGACGAGCCATGATATTTCCTTATTCCAAAATTATGTTGTCAAACTAGTCAATTTGTAAATGCACTGACGGCAAGCTCAATAGCAACCGTTTTATGCAATTTTCAAACCGAAGCGGCTGGTGTTTCAACTGGCGCTGCAGTTGCTGCAGTTGCTGGAGGCGCTACAGGCGCCACAGGCGCTACAGGCTTATTGTCAGTTGGCATGGCACGTGACTTTTCCTCTTTCATCATTGCAGAAGGTTCAGTGACGGCAGCTTTAGTCTTGACGGTAAGATGACGCAACACTGCATCACTGAAACGGAAAGCATGCTCCAGTTCATCCAGTGTTGTTTGGTTACACTCGATATTCATCAGCACATAGTGTGCTTTATGGATTTTTTGAATCGGGTAAGCCAATTGACGACGGCCCCAGTCTTCCAGGCGGTGGATATGCCCACCATTGGTTGTCACTAGTGTGCGATAACGCTCAACCATCGCGGGCACTTGCTCACTTTGATCGGGATGCACAATAAATACGATTTCGTAATGTCGCATTACATCTCCTTGTGGTTATAAGCCCCCCGCTTGCGATGCGGTGGAGCAAGGTGTGTGAGCCGAATATCGGTCTCACAGGGGCGCGCATTATAGCGAAATCTGCTTATTGGTCAAGGAGTTTGTAAGTTTATAACTATGCACAAGTGGTCCTAAGAACCCACTATCCTCCTAGAGCAACTTCAAGCTAAGCGAAAGCAAGCGTATTTATCTTAAATAAATACTAGCCAACAGGCCGAAGTGACTACTTTCTAAAGAAACAGGCCTGCCCGCAGGATGGTAAGTTTCGCTTACATGTCACACCTTGATACCGAATGTCCAATGCAACTTATATTCGCCTTCGATGACCAAGTATCAATCTTACTTCTGTAAATCAAATTCCATAGATTTACTTAGCTCCAGCCACGTCTGAACCACGGTATCAGGATTCAGCGAAATTGCCTCTATCCCCTGCCTAACAAGCCAAAGAGCAAAGTCGGGATGATCAGATGGGCCCTGACCGCAGATGCCGATGTATTTATCATGTTTGCGACACGCTTTAATCGTCATGGTAATTAGCTTCTTCACTGCAGGATCACGCTCATCAAAAGAGTCAGCCAGCAACCCTGAGTCCCTGTCCACGCCAAGAGTAAGTTGCGTCAAATCATTCGAGCCTATTGAATAACCATCCACCAACCCAAGAAACTGGTCGGCAAGCAGGGCATTGGATGGTATCTCGCACATCATGATTACACGTAAACCATTTTCACCGCGCCGCAAACCGTTCTCTGCAAGAACATCTATCACTGTTTGCATCTCCGCCACTGTACGCACAAACGGAATCATCACTTCGATATTAGTCAATCCCATTTTGTCTCGCACTCGACTTATGGCGAGGCATTCCAATGCAAAGCATTTCCTGAAACTATCCGCCACATAACGTGATGCTCCCCGAAAACCAATCATGGGATTTTCTTCAGCAGGTTCGTATTGACTTCCACCAAGCAAGCTGGAATATTCGTTTGATTTGAAATCAGAAAAACGCACTATCACAGGCTTTGGGGAAAATGCCGCACCAAGCGTGGCGATACCTTCTGTCAGTTTGTCCACGTAAAAACTCTGTGGATCCGCATAACCTGCAATCTTTTCTTCTATATGCTCCTTTAGCTCATCAGGAATATCGGGGTACTCCAGCACGGCGCGAGGATGTATGCCAATCATGCTTGCAATGATGAGTTCCAAACGTGCCAGGCCGACACCATAATTTGGCAAGCGACAAAATTCGAAAGCAAGTTCCGGATTTGCCACATTTAGTGTAATTTTCAACGGCGGCACAGGCATCTTATCGAGTGCCAGATTACTGATCTCCATTTCCAGCAAACCTTGATAAACGTTGCCAACATCACCATCGGCACAGGACACCGTGACTTCGTCACCATGCCTAAGCACTTCTGTAGCGTTGCCACAACCAACCACTGCAGGCACACCCAATTCCCGGGCAACAATAGCAGCATGGCAGGTGCGACCGCCGCGATTAGTGACAATGGCTGATGCAAGTTTCATCACCGGCTCCCAATCAGGATCGGTAATATCTGCGACCAAAATGTCGCCGGACTTAACCTTATTCATGTCTGCGGAACTCTGGACCAGACACACTTTTCCGACACCTATACGCTGACCGATTGCTCGACCACTTATCAGCACCTGTGAAGTTTCCTTGAGCGTATAACGTTGCAAGGTTTTCAAATCGCTACGCGATTGTACTGTTTCAGGACGCGCTTGCAGGATATATAGCTTGCCGTCGGCTCCATCAAGTCCCCACTCGATATCCATCGCCCGACCATAATGCTGCTCGATACTTAGCGCGTAGCGCGCCAATTCTTCCGCCTCGCTATCACTGATTGAAAATCGCCGCCGCTCAGTTTCGGAAACATCCACCGTCTGTACTGGGCTACCACCCTGGGAGGGATTGCTGAAGACCATTTTGATTGCCTTGCTGCCGAGATTACGCCTGATGATTGCGTGCTTGCCATCTCGTAACGCAGGCTTGAACACATAGAATTCATCCGGGTTAACTGCACCCTGCACCACCGTCTCACCCAGACCATAGGCGGAATTGATCATGACCACTTGATCGAAGCCAGACTCGGTATCCAGTGTAAACATCACTCCACTCGCACCCATGTCGCTGCGTACCATACGCTGCACTCCAGCGGATAGCGCCACTTTTTCATGTGCAAAGTGGTTATTAACACGGTAAACAATCGCACGATCAGTATATAGCGAAGCAAAAACCTGACGGATTGCCGTAACTACATCATCCTCGCCGGATACATTTAGGTAAGTCTCCTGCTGGCCTGCGAAAGAAGCCTCAGGCAAGTCCTCAGCCGTTGCCGAAGAACGTATTGCCAGAGAAAAATCACCATTAATCTCCCTTTGAATCTGCTGATAATTCGCGCGTATTTGCTGCTCCAGCTCGGACTGAAAAGGCTGTTTCAAGATCCATTCGCGTATTTGTGTGCCAGCCTCTGCAAGATGCTTTATGTTTGTCACCTCCAGGCCATCAAGCGCATCCCTGATGCGCTTATCCAGCCCACCCTGTGCTAAAAAATCTTGATAAGCCTGAGACGTGGTAGCAAAGCCACCCGGAACACGCACACCAAGCTTTGAAAGTTGGCTGATCATCTCACCCAGCGATGCGTTTTTTCCACCAACAAGTGGTACATCGTTAATACGTAAATGCTCGAATCGAATGATGTAGGAAGAATTCATAGTTTACCTCTCCGACAATTTACTTCGGGAATAGTCACATGAATATTATCTTGCAAATTATCATGGTAAGTATGCTCCAACTTTTCTAAAAAATGCAGGAGAAAAGTCACTTCCGCTGCCGTACAACCTCGAACAAACAAATGGCAGTTGCCGCTGCGACGTTAAGTGACTCAACTTGGCCTGACATAGGGATATTGATCTTTTTCGTAGCTAGATAGCTCAATTTAGAAGAAAGTCCCGCTCCTTCGTTACCAACCATAAATGCAACACTCCCAGACAAATCGCAATCGTACAGACTGTGAGTAGCTTGCAGGCTTGACGCCAGACAAGTACCGGAAAAGGTTTTAGCTACATTGTGTAAATCCTGATTATCGAAAATACTCAGTGCAAAATGTCCACCCATAGCAGCTCGCAGCACTTTTGGTGACCAAACATCAGCGCAACCCTTTGATAAAAAAACCGCTTCACACCCAGCGGCCGCAGCGGAACGAATCATTGAACCGAGATTACCTGGGTCTTGTATATCTTCCAGCAACAGTACAAATCGGTTTTCTGACGTTCTACTCGCCGACGGTGGCTCAATCAACGCGAGTATGCCTGTCGGAGTACTCAGTTCGCTAAGTTCCGCGAACAGATTGTCATCTAATTGCGTGATTGGCACCCGATCCAGTCGGTCAAGCAGCGTAGTGATTTCGTCATTTTGCAAAGCGCTAGTATTGAGCAAAATATGTTGGGGCACCCCTCCGATATCCAGATACGCTGCCAGCAGGTGCGTACCATCGAGAAAGGTTTTCTTTGTTTTATTACGGTGTCTTGCCGAAGATGCAAGTTTGGTGAGCTCCTTATAGAAAGGATTGTCTCTGGAGTGAATCAGCTTCATAACTGAACAGGCTTTATTCGGCCACCACCTCTACTGGAGTTGGTGGTGGAAGCGGCTGCGCTTTTTCTGACAAATTTTCCATATTCGTCTCCTGCTCCAAAAGCACACCTATCTCATCCAATGATGGCAAATCCTGCAAGGCACTAAGATTCAAGTCATCGAGCATTTGTTTAGTAGTGGCAAATAGTTCTGGCTTACCAGGCGTATCACGTGTACCGATTACTTCAATCCAGCCGCGCGCTTCCAAAGTCTTTAGAATTTGCGACGACACGGCTACCCCACGTATTTCCTCAATGTCGCCACGTGTAACGGGTTGGTGATAGGTAATAATAGCAAACGTTTCGAGTACGGCGCGAGAATAACGTGGTGGCTTTTGAGGATTAAGCCTATCAAGATATGTCTGCATTTCCGGTTTTGCACGAAACCGCCATCCGCTAGCGACTCGAGTTAGTTCAACACCGCGCACTTGCCAGTCCTCAGTAAGTTCAGCCAACAACGATTCCAGCTGTCTAAAATCCAACGCCACATCAGTAAGTTTTTTCAATTCTGCCAAAGACAGTGGTTCAGAACTGGTCAGCAACGCAGCCTCAAGAATCAGTTTGATCTGCTGAAAGTCTATTTCTGACTCAATGACTTCTGTTGCTTCATTTATCAGATCACCGGTATGCGGAGGTGCATCTAGCGTTTCATTCTCTACGGGCATTGCGGCATCATTTTCTGATGACACTTCACTCTGCGGTAATGTTTCTGCTTGACCTGACATAGATACTCCCTAAAATTTCGTTTTGCTGAATTTCCACCAGATACTCTTTTGCTAACTCAAGGATTGCAATGAAGGTGACTACCAGTTTAGCCACACCACCCTGCACATCAAACAAATTATCAAATACAACATATTCACCACCCTGTAAACTACGTAGTATATGTGTCATCTGTTCACGTACCGAAAGCTGCTCGCGGCGCACCTTATGATGCGTATTTAACTTGGCACGTGCCAGCAAACCCATCCATGCCTGGCGCAAATCCTCAACACTGACTTCCGGCAAACGTTCCTGCACGGTTCGCTCGATCAAAACTTGCACAACCTCAAAATCACGTCCAGCCTGCGGCAATTCGTTTAGACGTTTAGCCGCCTGCTTCATTTGTTCGAATTCAAGCAAGCGACGCATCAACTCTGCACGCGGATCTTCGCATTCATCTTCAGTTACTTTGGGAGGACGCGGCAAAAGCATGCGCGATTTGATCTCAATCAGCACTGCAGCCATAAGCAAATACTCTGCGGCCAATTCGAGTCGATGCTGATGCATCATCTCTATATATTCCATGTATTGGCGAGTGAGATCAGCCATCGGAATATCCAGAACATCGAGATTATGTTTACGAATCAGATAAAGCAACAGATCCAGCGGCCCCTGAAAGTTTTCCAGTACCAGCTCAAGTGCATCCGGTGGAATATACAAGTCCCGCGGCATTTCCAGCAATGGTTCACCATGAACATGGCCGATTACTTTTGGTAAGGTTTGCACGTTTTCCATCATTGCCTAATCGTAATCCAGCCCCATTGCCTCACGCACATCACGTAGTGTCTCTGAAGAAAGTTTACGGGCTTTTTCGCAACCATCAGCAATGATGTTGCGAACCAGAGTTGGATCATCCAGATACATTTGAGCACGGTCACGCATTGGCCGTTGCTCTTCCAACACTGCCTCTATCACTGGCTGCTTGCATTCAATGCAACCAATACCTGCACTCCTGCATCCCTTCTCCACCCATTGTTTAGTGTCCTCGCTCGAATATACTTGATGCAAAGGCCATACCGGACATTTTTCAGGCTCACCCGGATCACTGCGTCGTACGCGTGCCGGGTCAGTGGGCATGGTGCGTATCTTCTTGGTAACACTTGCCTCATCTTCGCGCAGTGAGATGGTGTTGTTATATGACTTGGACATTTTCTGTCCATCCAGCCCAGGCATTTTCGATGCAGTTGTAAGCATTGCTCGTGGCTCCGACAAAATCACCTTACCACCACCCTCAAGATACCCAAACAACCGTTCGCGATCACCATGGTTCAGGCTCTGCTGCTCATCCAGTAATGACTTGGCGGATTCCAGCGCATCTTCGTCACCCTGTTCCTGAAACCGGGTGCGCAGTTCGTTATATAACTTGGCCTTTTTACTACCAAGTTTTTTGACTGCTGACTCAGCTTTTTCTTCGAACCCAAGTTCACGTCCGTAAATATGATTGAAGCGCCGTGCAATCTCGCGGGTAAATTCGATGTGGGGAACCTGATCTTCACCCACTGGAACCTGTGAAGCTCGATAGATCAAAATATCTGCGCTTTGCAGTAATGGATATCCCAAAAAGCCGTAGGTGCTCAATTCCTTTTCAGATAGTTTTTCCTGCTGATCCTTATAGGTCGGTACGCGTTCCAGCCAACCCAGCGGGGTGATCATCGATAACAGCAGATGAAGTTCAGCGTGTTCAGGTACTTTTGACTGAATAAACAAAGTGGCACGTGCCGGATTGACGCCTGCAGCCAACCAATCCACTACCATGTCCCAAACACTTTGTTGAATAAGGTGAGGTGAGTCGTAATGGGTAGTCAGTGCATGCCAATCCGCTACAAAGAACAGGCATTCGTATTCATTTTGCATCTGCACCCAGTTTTTCAACACGCCATGGTAATGGCCCAAATGTAAATTCCCGGTTGGGCGCATACCCGATAACACACGATCTGCAAACATGTTTATATTCCAAATAACAACGAAAGTAATTGATACACCAACCTTATCGGCGGTAGCAATATCCATCCCAAGACTGGCGTGATTGCCATAAAGATCAGGATGAAAATGCCATAAGGCTCTATTTTAGACAATTGGTAAGATTGACGATGCGGCAACATACTGACCGCAACCCGGCCTCCGTCTAACGGCGGCAAAGGCAGCATGTTCAACACCATCAAAACTATATTGATCTTGATCCCCCATTCAGCCATACCCAGTAACGGTTCAGCAAAATAATTTGACGGGTTCAACCAAGCTATTTTAAACAATAACGCCCAGCCCATAGCCATGACCAGATTAGATGCAGGCCCTGCTATCGCTACCCATAACATATCCCGCTTAGGATTGCGTAAGGCTGCAAAATTG
>Ga0316190_10001822_pt1 | contig 15510 bp, 15 predicted proteins | sample Eddworburrow2_MG_FD_204929 | JGI IMG/M metagenome (GOLD analysis project Ga0316190, IMG submission 204929) | Coastal sediment microbial communities from Maine, United States - Eddy worm burrow 2 | ecosystem: Environmental > Aquatic > Marine > Coastal > Sediment | place: USA: Maine | collected... | reverse complement strand
GCAGCCGTGCTGGCCTGCCGAATCGCCTGGAACCATCCACTACCCGACGACAACAAGCGCGCGGCATGGGCTTGCCTTGTCCCGTTCATCGATCTGAACAACGGTCAATGGCTAGCCAACCAGCCCGGCGTGGATGAAGCCGTCGACGCAATGCTCGCCGTCGCCGCAGGAGAAGTCGATGAAGCCTGGTTCGCCGACTGGCTCCGCGAGCGGGTCACGCTCACCGTCTGACGCGCTGAAGACCAACCTTGGGGACTGCTGGGGCGGCCAGCCCTGGACGGACCCCTCGCCCGAACGAGCGGGCAGTCTGTCAGCGCTAGTTCTTGTCGGCGGTGTAGGCCACGAGGCGGGCCATGACGTCGTCGCCGGCCTTGGCCACGCTTCCGGCGTCGAACGGTGGCTGGGGGTCGTACTCGATCATGAGCTGCATGGCGCGGGCCGCGTCGGCGTCGACCAGCAGTTCCGACAGCCGCAGGGCCATGTCGATCCCCGATGACACCCCGGCTGCGGTCACGATGCGATCGTCGAGGTGTTCGACCACGCGCTCCTCGGTCGGTGTTGCCCCCAGCTTTCTCAACGCATCGTAAGCGCCCCAGTGGGTCGTGGCGGTGAGGCCGTTCAACAGCCCGGCCTTGCCCAACACCAGGGCCCCGGTGCAGACCGAGGTGGTGAACCGGGTGGTTGGGTGGGCTGCCGCCACCCACTTGGTCAGGGGGTGATCCTCGTCTTCGACGATGGCCCTGGTGCCGATCCCGCCGGGCACCACGATCACGTCGGGGCGGGGCACTTCATCGTAGGTGGCATCGGCGTTGAGCCCGAGGAAGCCGTTGTCGGTCCGGAACTCCCCTTTCCGCTCAGCCACGAAGGTGACGGTCGCCCCTGGCAACCGCTGGAGCACCTCGTAGGGGCCGATGCCATCGAGGGCGGTCAACCGGTCGAAGAGGGGGATGGCGATGTTCATCGGTTCGGGCATAGGGAGACTCCTGCGGTTCGGCACTGAAAATCAGCATTGCCTGTCGGCGCTACCTGGTTACGACTCGGGGCCAACCATTGCGGACCTCGGTACCGGTCGTCCAGTGCACCACAGGAGCGTCGGGCGGAATCGTCAGCCCGGCGGCCCCCATCAACTCATCGTCGAGGTGCAGCAGGGTGGCCCGCCGCAGCGGCCACGGGTCGTGGCTCACGGCGGCGTAGAGCAACCGGCCGTACCACAGGGAGTAGAGGCCCCAGCGGGCGGTGAGGAAACGGTCGAACGGGGTCTGGTCGGCCTGGTCGATCGGCTCACCGACCTGCACCGCTGCCTCACTCGCCGTTCCTCGGGGGCGGGGCCAGCGGCGGCGCGACCGGTAGGTCCAGTAGGGACCGGCGGCGGCCACGTCCATGGCGGCCCAGAAGTAGGGCAGGCCGTAGCCCACACGGGCCGTGACCGTCGGCGACAGGCGCCCCGCCTCCAGGGAGAAGAACCACACCCCGGGCTCGCCGTCAGGTCCGATCACGTAGGTCCGTACGTTGGTTTCGGGGAACACGCCTTCCCGGGGGATGGGCCGACCTCCGGGCAGCCCGACCGTCATCTCGAACGGCACCAGCCCCACCCAGGCCGTGCCGTTGAAGGTGTCGACCGACAGCCCGTCGGGGAGCAGAGCCTGCACCTCGCTCGGCTCGAAGGGCCAGTGAATAAAGGTGAGGTTGCGCCACCACATCCGCATGACCTCCCGGTGAACCGGGGACGGGCAGACGACCGGATGCAGCTCGCTCATGACAGCCAGTAAACCCCACAACATCGCCGATGACGGTTCGGAGCTAGCCCCCACGCCAGACGGCGAGCGATGAGGTCCGACATGTCCGACACCCCAGTCAGGTCCACCACCAAGCGGGGCCGCGCCCTGATCAACGACGAACACCTGAACAAGGCAGCCGCCTTCACCGACGAGGAACGCAGGGCCCTCCACCTCGATGGCCTGCTCCCTCCCGCCGTTGAGTCACTCGATGAGCAGCTGACTCGCGTCGGCCACGAATTCGGCCGCCTGCACGACGACATGGAGCGCCACATCTATCTCCGGGCTCTGCAGGACTACAACGACGTACTGTTCTACGCCTTCGTCCAGCAGGACCTGCCCGCCACCCTCCCCATCGTCTACACCCCGACGGTTGGCGCCGCCACCCAACAGTTCAGCCGGATCTTCCGCCACTCCCGGGGCCTGTTCGTCACCGTCGACAACCACGATGGCGTCAAGGCCCAGTTGGCGGCCATCGACGACGAGATCGACGTGGTGGTGGTGACCGACGGCGAACGAATCCGCGGCCTCGGTGACCAGGGCGTCGGGGGGATGGCCATCCCCATTGGAAAACTGAGCCTCTACTCCGCCTTCGGAGGGATCGAACCGGCCCGGACTCTTCCCATCACCCTCGACGTGGGCACCAACAACCAAACCCTGCTCGATGATCCCTGGTACCTGGGGAACCGCCACGAGCGCCTAACCGGCGACAGGTATGACAACTTCGTCGACCAGTTCGTCGAGGCGTTGTTCGAACGGTTCCCCAACGTGTTGTTGCAGTGGGAGGACTTCGCCCAACAGAACGCCACCCGGATCCTGGAGCGGCACCGCAAAGAACGCCTCAGCTTCAATGACGACATTCAGGGCACCGCCGCGGTGGCCCTGGCCGCCGACGGCGTAGCCAACCCGGTGGAACGCATCTACCTGCTCGACAGCAAGGGCCTGGTTCACGACCGCCGGGAGAACCTCAAAACCCCACCAGGTCGCCCTGGCCCACCCGTTTGCCCACATTGCCGACTGGGCCAACACCGAACGCCCCGACGACCTGGCAACGGTGGTCCGCGAAAGCGGAGCGACGGTGCTGTTGGGCGTGTCGGGGCAGCCAGGCACCATCACCGAGGACGTCGTGGCCACCATGGCCGCCAACGAGGGCCGACCGGTGATCATGCCGCTGTCGAACCCCACCGACCGAGCCGAGGCCACACCGGCCAACCTCATGACGTGGAGCAAGGGGCGGGCCATAGTCGCCACCGGCAGCCCCTTCGCCCCCGTGACCTACGCCGGTGTCACCCGCGAGTTCTCCCAGTCGAACAACGTCTACGTCTTCCCCGGCCTGGGGCTGGGGGCGGTGGCGGTTGGCACCAGCGCCATCACCGACTCCATGCTGCAAACCGCATCCTCCTCGGTGTCCGACGGTCAGTCGGTATTGTCGGTTGACCAGGGAGTGCTACCCCACTTGAGCAGGTGGCGGCGGTCAGCACCCGCATCGCCCGTGCGGTCGGCCGCTGCGCCCGCGATGAGGGCTTGACCGAGAAGATGGACGACGCCGAAATCGATGCCCGCATCGAAACCAAGCGTTGGCTGCCGGTCTATACCGACATCATCGCGGCGCAGGCGGCCCGTCGGGCACGGTACATTTGACTGGTCGCGGCCAGGCCAGGAGTGTCCCTTGAGAAGGTTTGTCACCGGCGCCGCCGGATTCATCGGCTCCAACTATGTGCGCCATGTCCTCGCCACCTCCGACGACGAGGTCACCGTATTTGACGCCTTGACCTATGCCGGATCGCTCGACACGTTGGCCGCCGTGCTCGACGACCGGCGGGTCACCTTCGTCGAGGGCGACATCATCGATCGCACCGCGGTGGGCCAAGCAATGCCGGGCCACGACGTGGTGGTGCATTTCGCCGCCGAGAGCCATGTCGACCGCTCGATCGTGGCCCCCGACGCCTTCGTCTCCACCAACTGCGACGGCACCAACGTGATCTGCGACACCGCCCGCCGCCTCGAAGTCGGCCGGGTGGTGCACATCTCGACCGACGAGGTTTACGGCTCCCGCCTGACCGGCTCCTTTACCGAGACCGACCCCTTGGAGCCCCGCTCTCCCTACTCGGCGTCGAAGGCGGGTTCCGATCTCATCGCCTTGGCCTACGGCGCCACCCACGGCCTCGACGTTGTCGTCACCCGCTCGTCGAACAACTTCGGCCCCTACCAGTTCCCGGAGAAGGTCATCCCGCTGTTTGTCACCAACCTGATGGATGGCCACAAGGTTCCGCTTTATGGCGATGGTCTCAACGTGCGCGACTGGCTCCATGTCGACGACAACTGCGCCGCGATCGAGGCCGTGCTGCAGACGGGGGTGGCGTCGGAGATCTACAACATCGGGGGCGGGCACGAGCTGTCGAACCTGGAGCTGACGAACAAGATCCTGGCCCTGTTCGGGGTTGGTTCCGAGATGATCGAACCGGTTGAGGATCGCCTCGGTCACGACCGCCGCTATTCGATCGACACCACCAAGATCCAAGCTCTGGGCTGGCAACCGTCGTCTGATTTCGACGCCAATCTGGAGGCAACGGTCCAGTGGTATCGGGACAATGAAGCCTGGTGGAAGGCTCGACGGTGAAGGGCATCGTCCTCGCCGGCGGCACCGGCAGCCGACTGCACCCCCTGACGCTCGGCGTGTCGAAACAGCTCCTGCCGGTGTACGACAAGCCAATGATTTACTACCCGCTGTCGGTGCTGATGTTCGCCGGTATCCGGGAGATCCTGATCATCACCACCCCCGACGATCGTCCCGCCTTCGAACGACTGCTTGGCGACGGTGAACAGTGGGGCGTCAGCATTGAGTACGCCTGCCAGGACGAGCCCAAGGGCATCGCCCAGGCTTTCCTGATCGGCGAATCGTTCATCGACGGCGATTCGGTGGCCCTGGTGTTGGGCGACAATCTGTTCTACGGCAGTGGCCTGGTCGACGTGCTCAGTGAGGCCGCCGCCATGGACGACGGGGCGATGGTCTTCGCCCAGTCGGTGCTCGATCCCGAGCGCTACGGCGTGGTCGAGATCGATGAGCACGGCGTTGCGGTGTCGATCGAGGAGAAGCCGAGCGCCCCGAAGTCGTCGTGGGCGGTGACGGGGCTGTACTTCTACGATGCCGACGTGGTGGAGATCGCCCGCTCGATCGAGCCGTCGGCCCGCGGTGAGCTGGAGATCACCTCCATCAACCAGCGCTACCTGGAACAGGGTCGGCTGCGGGTAAAGCTCCTGGGCCGGGGTTACGCCTGGCTCGATACCGGCACCTTCGACTCCCTGGTTGAGGCGTCGGAATTCGTGCGGGTGCTGGAGAAACGCCAGGCCCAACGCATCGGTTGCCTGGAGGAAGTGGCGTACCGCATGGGGTTCATCAGCCAGGACGATCTACGGGCCCTGGCCGAGCCGTTGATGGCCAGCGGCTATGGCGGCTACCTGATGCGGGTGGCAGAGTCGACAGAGTTCACCACCTCGTCTCCTTGAAGCGGCTGAAGCTGTTGAACAGACGGGGCACGCGGCCGATACCGGGCCCGGGGCGGAGCGGGCGGGCGGGCAACGGCGACCTTCAGCTGTTGGCGGCATCGGTGTTGACGGGGCTGGCGGCGGCGCTGTTCGTGATCGTCGTCGAACTCGATTTGGGCCTGGAGGCGTTCGCCCCCATCGCCCAGCTGTGGACGATCTGGTCGATCGCCGCCGCCACCTTGATGTTCGCCTTCCAGCAATGGTCGATCCAACTCGGCCTGGGGCGCGGCGGTTCCATCTCGGCCGCTCTGGCGTCCGGGCCCTGGCTGTTGGTGGCCGGGGCCACCATCGGCACCGGGGCGATCGCCTTCGCCGTGCGCGGTTCACTGTTCCATTCCGACAGCACCTCCTGGCCGGTGGCGGCGATGGCCGTGGTGCTGGGCGCCATCTTCAGCGGCCTCACCCGGGGCGTGCTGGCCGTCGAAGCCCGCCACGGCGCCCTGGCCATTGCCATCGCAGGCGAGAACCTCATACGGATCGCGCTGGCCATCGTGCTGGTCGGGGTGACCGACGAAGCCTGGCCCTACGCCCTGGCCCTCCTAACCGGCTTCGCCATCATCGGCCTGCTCGGCACCGGCCGCGGCTCCGGCAACCTCGCCGAGCGCTCGGCTATCGATTCGGTTCGCTCTGCCACCGACCCCGACCCCGACCCCGACCAGCCTCCTGTCGCTCCCGACGCCCATCCCGCTGGTGACGCCCTTCTCAGCCCCGAAGGCGGTCCGGCCGGCTCCGCCGCAGTCACCGGATCGTCGACACTTGGTTCCGCAGCCGTCGCCGGGTTCCTGTCGCACGCCGCGTTGGCCGCGCCACCACTGTTGCTGGCGTTCAACGGGGCGGCGGCGGCCACCGTCTCGGCCACGTTCGTGGTGCTGACCGCGGTCCGCCTGCCCCACCTGCTGCTCCAGGCCGGAGCACCCCGAGCGGGCGTCGTGTTCCGGGCCTGGGTCGAGGCGGGCGACATCGAGCGCCAGAACCGGGCCCGTCTCGCCATCGTCGGCGTCGGTCTGGTGTTGGCCGCGGTCGCCACTGCCGCCGGCGCCGCCCTGGGCGACCTGACGATCGGCGCGATCTTCAACATCAGAGGCCAGGTCGATGCCTGGTCCTACGGGTTGACAGCGGCGGCCGCCGTGCTGTCAGTGGGAGCCACCATCGCCACCGTGCTGCTGGTGGCCCAGGGCCGCCACCGCTTCCTCATCGTTGGGTGGGCCGTTCCCCTGACGATGGCCGCCGTCATCGCCCTCGCCACCCGCAGCAACGACCTCGGCCCCTTCGCCCTCGGCCTCGCCGTACTCCACGCCGTCGTACTCCTGACGCTCGGAGCGGCAGGACCTCCGGCGGCGGGCAGGGCCACTCGGGGCACCTGAGCAGCGACCACGCCGAGACGACCCGGGCCCTCAACCGTCGGCACCGCTGGTGCTCGTAGGGCCGGCAGGTTGGGGCGTGACGGCAGGTGCAGCGGTCACGGCAGGTTCAGCGGTGGCGGCCGGTTCAGAAGTGGCGGTCCTGGGATCGATGGAAACGGGCGGAGTGCTGGTGACGGGAGAGAGGATCGGGTCGCCGGGCGGCGGGAAGTACCAGGTTTTGTTCGGGTCGCCTTCTTGGGCGTAGCCGTTCACCACGAGGCCGCCCTGCCAGGCGAGGCCTCGCATCATGACCGCCGGTGCCGGCCCGACGTCGGTCCAGCTGAGCCCGTCACTGCTGGCCAGGAACTGCAGTTGCGACGAGTCACGCGACGACACCGCGGCGGTGATGAAGCCCCCGTCGATGGCGATGACGTCGTGGAAGATCCAGTCGGAGGTCCTGATGTTGGGGTCGACCACGGGCAACTCGGGCTCTGACCAGACGAGCCCGTCGGCCGACCGCCAGAACACCAGGTTCTCGTCGCCTCCGGAGCGGTTGTCCGCCAAGGGATCACGTCGCCCCCTCCGGCCACGAACTGTGATCCGTCCCAGGCGACAGTGGTCAGATTCTCGTCATCTCTGGCGACCTCCACAGAGCGCCAATCTGCACCATCGGCGGAGACCCAGACCCCGGTCCAACCCGACACCATCAACTGCTCATCGCCTATGGCGGCGTCGGTGGCGAAGGCTTCGTTACCTGGAGTGCCGGGGGGTTCCGGGAGTGGCTGCTCGGTCCAGGTGGTCCCGTCCTCGTCGGAAATGACGACCACTGGAAATTCACCCTGCAAGTGGCGGGAGACGACGGCCATCACGATGCCATCGGCCGCCTCGACGGCGATCACAATCCCTTCAGGTCCATCGCGGCGATGGTCCGGTGGACTCATCCCGTCAGCGGCGAGAGACGTGATCGTGAGTGGACCGTCGAGCCACCACCTGGTTGTCCCCGCCATCAACGGCCAAAGCGGCAGCGGCCACCACGGCTCCTCCGGCCACGAGCACCTGGGGACGGACTCCGAGCCTACGGTCCCGAGGCTCCTGTTCGGGCAGCGCCTCCAGGGAGACGGGCACCGGGGCACGATCGATGAGTCGACCCAGTTCTCGTCTGATCTGTTGATCGATATCACTCATGGGACAGTTCCTTCCGCAACTTGGTTCGGGCTCTGGCCAGGCAGCGGCGGACCGCGCCGTCGCTGATGGACAGGGTCTCGGCGCTCAGACCCGGTTCGGGCGAGACAGAAGCGGACTGTGCTCGAATTGACCGGACTCGACACGGGCGAACCAGCGGCCAAACGACTCGAACTGGCCGGTCTGGAGTTCGAACGATAGCCCTTCCGGCTCGACGAGCAACTGCCGGAAGATGAGTACTATCCGCTGTAGCAGTCCGGCACTTTCCCCAATCCCGACACAGGCATCGGCTGGGGCCCTTTCCCGCAATCGGAGTTCTTCCTCGCTAGAGTTCCGCGAGGAGTGATGCTGGTGGGGTACGACGCCGCAACGGTGAAATGCCTGGCCGCTGGCCGGGCCTTTTGAGACCATCGCACCGACCCTCGAGTTCCGCCTCCCACTCGACAGCAACCCGCAAGACGAACCCCCAACGCCTCGTCTTCACTGAGTAGCGAGCGAACTATCTCCATAAGGTCAGTCCGTGACCGGATTCCTCTGCATGGTTCGTCAAACCTATCTCTGTCCAGACGTTCCCCGAGCGCCCTGACATTCCCACGCTGACAACAGCAGGTCCCGGCGGATCAGGTGGAACGTCGCCATGGTCTCGACGGGCACGAAACTCAGTCGGGCCCAGTCGCGGATGACGGTGGTGTTGTGGGCCTGAGTCGAGGAGAGGATCGGCAGACGCCCCCGTTCAACGGCGGCGTCGACGCAGGCCGAGATCAGCTGAGCGTGCAACCCGCGCCCACGGGCTTCCGGTCGCACGGCAACCAACTTGATGTCGGGCTTCTCCCCGCCCCAGTCGACCATGGCGAATCCAAGCCCCCGCCCCGTGTCATCTTCGAAGGTGAGCGTGGTCGAGTCCGACGCCATGATCGTTGCCGCCCACTCCTGGTAGCCCTCAAGGCACTTGGCCGAATCGAGCAATGGATTGGTGGCGTAGTGGTTCGGGTAGCGCTGAAAGGAATCGAGCACCATGTCGCCAATACTGTCGATGCTGTCAGTGGTTACCAAGTGCACACCGACGGGAGGGTCCAGGTCGTTCGGTTGGCCACCCCTCCACTCCCAGTAGCAGAGATTGTCGGCGGTGATGGCCACATAGTCTTCGACCGACGCCAACTCGATGGGGAGGCGCGTCAATGCCGCCGGCGCACGCAGGATGACGATGTCGTAGCCCTCAACCGCCGCCCTCGCCTCAATGGCATCAACCGGAGCGTCGAGGGTCCACCGCCCGATACGGAAGCCGAAGCGATCCGACTCAACGGTGGAGAAAGCGACCGCCGCCTTGAGTGATGTCGTCATCGAGCCCGCCCTCTCTACCTTCGGGAACACTGTACCCGGGGCCCCGGTAACCTTGAGGCGCTCACCCATCGCCGACGAGCTGACTTTGCGGAGGATCCACCGGCTGTGACCACTGAAACAGCGTCCTGGCCCGGCCTTTCGGTTGTCGTCCCCGCCTACCGATCTCCGGGAACCCTGGAACGATTGTGCGAGGAACTGTCGACCCACGTTGCCCCCCTGGTTGAGGACATGGAGGTGATCTTTGTCGACGATGGAAGCGGCGACGGGACCTGGTCGACGATTCAGGGTTTGGCCGATCGCTTCGAGTGGGTCCGGGGCCTGACCCTGCTCCGTAACTACGGCCAGCACAACGCGGTGCTCGTCGGCCTCCGGGCGGCCCGTCTGCCCCTCGTGCTCACCCTCGACGACGACCTCCAGAACCCACCAAGTCAGGTGCCGCTGCTGTTGGAACACCTGAGCGATGACCGCGACCTCGTGTACGGCACCCCACGGGAGGAACGCCAAAACTTTCTCCGCAATGCGGCGTCGAAGCTGACCAAACGGTTGATGACCTCCGCCCTTGGGTCCGACGTCTATCCCCGGCCGAGTGCGTTTCGGGTCTTCCGGCGGGAGCTGGTCATGGCCGGTGACGACGTGCGCGACCCCTACATCTCGATTGATGTACTGATGAGCTGGGCCACCAACCGGATGACCGACGTCCAGGTCGACTTCGCCCCCCGCAGCGGTGGCCACTCCGGCTACACCCTGACCCGCCTCGTTCGCCACGCCATGAACATGATCACCGGCTACAGCGCCCGACCGCTGCGCTGGGTGAGCATCTTCGGTTTCATAACCGCCCTGTTCGGGTTCGGGCTGCTGGTTTTTGTGCTCGGCAACTTTGTGCTGCGCGGTTCGCCCGTCGCCGGGTTCACCTTCCTGGCCGCCGCCATCACCCTGTTCTCCGGGGCCCAGCTACTGAGCCTCGGGGTTGTCGGCGAGTACATCGCCCGCATTCACTTCCGAAGTATGGGCAAGCCCCCCTACGTCGTCCGGGCCACCACCGACTCGCGGCCCTGACGCTGCTCGACCGGCCCGAGGGCCAACCTCAGGCGACGGCTGGCTTCAGGCGGCAGGATTCGAGGCCTGGACCACCAGGTGGGTGTAGGGCACGTGCAGTAGGTCGTGGCGCACCGTCACCGTGGCCTGGGAGAAGCGTTGGCCAACCAGATTCTGGGTCGCTTCGACGGTGCGGACGTGCTGGCCGCGGTCGCGGGTGATCAGGGCGTTGGCAATCCGGGACTGACCATCGACGAAACCGGGGTCAAAGGCCAGGAAGCGCCCGTGGTCGCCGACGAGTTTGGCCCCGATGCGCAGAGCCTCGTCGACCAGTTCGTCGTCTAGGTGGTGGAACACGCCAACGGCGAGCACGATGTCGGCCGTCGGCGGCAGCTGATCGACCAGGGTCGGGTCGCCGAGGGCCGCTTGAAACACGGTGGCCCGGTCGCCCACCTCGGTTTGCAGACGAGCTGAGGCGCTCTCGACATAGGGCGGGTTGGGATCGAATCCGGTGTAGGTGGCGAAGTCGATATGGCCTGCGATGTCGGCCGTCCCACAACCAATGTCAACAATGTTGGAGGTCGATGTCGAACCGATGATTTCGCCTGAAACACGTTGGGCGAACTTGTCGGCACCGATCATTCGCTGGGCTACCCGGTAGACCCAGGCCTGCAACAGCACTCCTCGCAGACCGTCATTGCGTTCCATCGTGGCGCTCGCCTGAGGTGACCGACTCATGACCGGAGTATAGGTATGGCACGGTTCAACCAGAGGCCGTGCCGTCACAAGCTAGAGTTGACCACTCGACATGAGCATCTCCTCCGACCACGCTCTCCCCTCCGACGAAACCACGCCTGATCCAGCCGGACCAGAGGCTGGCCGAGCACCCGCAACCGACAAAACCGCGGCCGATCTCGTGGCCGGTGCCATGGTGCCGGGCCTGACCGCCACTATGGGAGAAGAGCCGACCCCTCCAGGCCCTGCCCCAAATCCAAAGAGGCAGTTGGCCACGTTCATCGCCGCCGTTGTCGGACTTCCTCTGGTCCTCTATTTGGTGTTGCAGCCGGAGAACTACGGGCTAACACCAAACGGTCTTGATCCGCTGTTCTATACCGGATATGCGATCAATTTTGATGACATCATTGCCACCATTGGCGATAACCACTATTTCGTTTCTCGCTGGTCGTCGTACTACCCGAGCTATGTGGCTACCCTCATTTTTGGGCCATTCCTTGGCCGCCTCGTTCTGCGGTGGCTGCTGGCTGTCTTCGTCCTGGGCGTGATCTGGAGCCTGGGGCAGAAACAGTGGAGTTGGGCCCAGCGAATCCTCATCGGCACCCTGGTGGTGACCATGCCGATGTTCGTCCGGGCTTTCTTCACCGACTACGTGGAGTTCATGGTCGTGGCCCTCGGTCTCGGCGTTGCCACCCTCGCACTCAGCGAACGCCAGACGGTGACCACGGCCGGGGCCCTGGGTGCTCTGTCCGGATTGTGCATCGTGGCCAATCCCCTGACGGTGACGATGGTCGGATTCCCCCTCGCTGCCGCAGTGCTCACCGGGGCGCGGGGCCTGCGCCGCCGATTAGCAATGGCTGCTGTCATCGTCACCACGGCGCTGATGGCGGTGGCCGGCGGTTGGGCACTGTTTCGCTGGGGCTACGGCATCGACAACGTCTACCAGCCGACGATCGACCTGACCCGGGCCGGGCTGCCCCCCGATGCCTTGAGGTCATCCCGCCTCGAATGGCTCGGACGTTTCACCTGGCTCTACGCCACCCCCGTGCTACTGGTGACGGCGGCCGGCCTGGCCTGGCGCCGTACGGTCCGTTTCAGACGCATCGACGTCATCGCCTTTGTGGTGGCCGGGCTGCAATACCTCTACCAGTGGGCCGACCAGTTCCTCCGGGCCGGGAACGGGCTCGAGATCTCGTACTACTGGGTCTTCTCCTATCCAAGCTTCGCCGTCTCCCTGGCCCTGCTCGTCGGCCGGCTGACCACCAAGGTGGCACCGATCAAGTTGGCCGCCGCCACCGGTGCGTGGCTGCTGCTGCTCAGCGTTGGGGTGCCCAACGCCCTGCGTCTGCCACCCGCCATCGGCTTCGTGGCCCTTGCGGTGGCCGTGGTCGCCGCCGTCATCCTCGCCACTAGGCGCTATCCGATGGCGGCCGCCGCCCTGTTGGTTGGCTTCATCGGCTGGACCCAGATCGGGGCCCCGAACTACGACCCATCGTCGTACTTCTTCTTCAACGCCAGCCCCCGCTACGAAGACCTGTACCGCCCGTCAGACCCCGAGAGTGAGTCGGTTTACCGGGAGATCGTCTGGTTCGAGCAACAGATGGACGCCCTGGCCGACGACCGCGATGCCACCTTCCTCCCCACCGGCGGGTGGGCCAACGCCATCAGCGGCGTCTACGGCTCGCACGTCACCGGGCAACTGGCCTCGACTACCGATAGCAACACAGGCGTGGCGCTCAGCCCGGAGACGAGGGCTTCGATCCAGCTCGGAAGGCGTCCCCTGCTCGTGGTCTACGGCCCGCCCGACACCGTGGCCGTGACCATCGACGCCTTCCCCGACGACCTCGACATCGGCGCCAAACTGCTCGACGTGACCCACCGGTCCGCCCTCGGCTACCGGTTGACCGCCTTCGAGATGCCGAGTTGGAGGTCGCCCCCCTTCACCTGGAGCGCCGACGTTCTGCCTCGGCTCTTCGGTGAGGTGGAGGGCAACCGGGTCGAGGCCACCGGATCCGACGATGGCGCCGCCGGATTCTTGACCTACGGTCCCTACATCACCCTCGACCCCGGCCACTACGAGGTCGTGATCGGCTATTCAGCCTCAGCCGACAGCAGCCGCCGGGATGGGGGCGCCAATGTTGGGGCCGGCGCCAACGATGTCGGCCAGTTCGACATCTCCAACGTGACCGATGGCGTCATCTCCGCCGTCGCGCTGCCCTCAACCGACGGGGCGACGGAGCAGGCCACGATCAGCTTCGAGGTCAAGAACGGCGACGACCTCCCGCCCTGGGAGTTCCGGACGTGGTTCGGCGGCAAGGGCACCCTCACCGTCGAGTCGATCACCCTGCTGGCCGCCGACGACTGACCGCTGAACGGACTCACCGGCCGAAGGTAGCGACCACTTCGGCCACCCGTTCGTACTCCTCGACCTTGATGTCAGAGAACAGCGGCAGGCGCACCAACCGGTCGCTCACGTCGCTGCTGACCGGGCACCCCAGCGGGGCCGAGCCGACCCTGCGGCCTGCGGCGGCGGAGTGCAGGGGCACGTAGTGGAACACCGCCAACACGCCTTCGCTCTTGGTGTGGGCCAGGAAGTCGGTGCGAGTGGCGTGGTCGGGCATCAGGAGGCCGAACAGGTGGTACGACGGGGTGGCCCCGGCGGCGGGCTCCAGCATCCCGGCTCCCATCTCGGTGGCCCATGATCCCAGGGCATCGTGGTAGTGGTTCCAGGCTGCGGCCCGTCGAGCTTGGATCTCGTCTGCGTGGTCGAGTTGGGCGGCCAGGATGGCGGCATTGACGTCGGCCAGTAGATAGCTGGAACCGACATCGACCCACGAGTACTTGTCGACCATGCCCCGGAAGAAACGGGCCCGGTCGGTGCCCTTCTCCCTGAGGATCTCGGCCCGCTCGATGAACGAAGGGTCGTTGATTACCAGGGCCCCACCCTCACCGCAGGTGATGTTCTTCGTCTGGTGGAAGCTGAGGGTCGACAGTTCGCCGATGGTGCCGAGCGGCCGGCCATCGGCAGCAGCGAAGAGGCCGTGGGCGTTGTCCTCGATCATCAACACGCCATGTTCATCAGCCAGGGCCCGGATCTTGGCCGAAACCGGGGTGCCGCCGTAGTTGACAGGAGCGATGGCCCGGGTCCTCGTGGTGATGAGCTGTGCCACTTGTTCGGGATCGATGTTGAGCGTTTCGGCTTCGACGTCGGCGAACACGATCGTCGCCCCCATGAGGGCGAAGGCGGCGGCGGTTGAGGAGAAGGTGAACGAGGGCACGATCACCTCGTCACCTGACGCCAGGTCGAGCAGCAGGGCGCTCAACTCCAGGGCCGCCGTACACGACGGGGTGAGCAGCACGGTCGCCCCGCCATGAAGTTCCGACAGGGTTTGGGTCGCCATCTTGGTGAAAGGACCGTCGCCACTGAGGTTTGCGGTGGTGAACGACTCCCCAACAAGTTCGAGTTGGTGAGGGGCAACGGCGGCGCGATTGAACGGGATCACAGAACCATCAAGGGTAATCGGTCCGCCGACCAGGATTGGGGAAGCAAGTAAACCCGGGTCGCCTTCGATCTCACCATGGTGGTGTAGCCGCCGGTGGGAGTGCCGAGATTTCGGCGGACCGCTCCGGCTTCTATTGGTACTGTCGCATCACGGCCGGTATCGCCATCGCCGCCTACGCCGGTTGCGGGGGGATGTCGGTCACCCGCAGTTCGGGGGCAATAATCCGATTTCCCCCGTCACGCCGTCAGAAGTGCCGCGGGGATGACGCCGATGCCGTCTTGTTGTCGATAGGCCTCAGTGCCGGTCGTGATGATTGCCGCGTCGAGCAGATCATCGCCTATCCGATTGCCGAGCCACTTCAGATGCTGGCCATCGCCGAGCCTTGGGGTGGCCGAAAGCTTGACCTCCAGAGCAACGGCTTTGCCGTCGCCCCGTTCGACGATGAGATCAGTTTCGTGTTCACCCGAACGCGTTCGGAGATGGCGGACCTTGGCCTCGTTGACTTGAGCGTAGGTCCGGACCGAGAGGCTCACCAGGGACTCAAACAGGGCTCCGAGCAGAGTGCCATCACGTGGAACCGCCGGACCGACGCTGGTGTCGTCGATGAGTGCTTCGGTGTCCGTGCCGAGAAGGCGGGCAGCAAGAGCGGGGTCAGCGAGTTGATGAACGGGAGCGGCTCCGAGGCGACGGAGGTGATTCCGCGTTGGCGCCCATGCGGGCACCTCCTCGATCATCCAGAGCTGTTCGAGAGTCGCCCGATAAGGGATGGTGGTGGTCTTCGCTGGTTTCTCGGCTTCGCCGGACGAAGCGGCATCACAAATTGTTTCATAGGACGCGGTCGTTGACGATACAGCTGCGTAAGCGGTCAGCCATCGCCGTAGGGCTCCTTCGTTCCGGAGGTTGTGGCCAAGTTCAACGAAGTCGCGTTCAACAATTCGGTTGAGATAGCCGTCCAGCTGGGTTCGAAGCAGCCGACCGCGTAGGTCCCGAACGGCAGGGAATCCAGACCGGGTGATCTCGTCGGCGTAGTCAGCGAGCGTCAAATCGGAT
>Ga0316190_10001821_pt1 | contig 15513 bp, 13 predicted proteins | sample Eddworburrow2_MG_FD_204929 | JGI IMG/M metagenome (GOLD analysis project Ga0316190, IMG submission 204929) | Coastal sediment microbial communities from Maine, United States - Eddy worm burrow 2 | ecosystem: Environmental > Aquatic > Marine > Coastal > Sediment | place: USA: Maine | collected... | reverse complement strand
ACAAGGACAAGACGATCTCTACAAACCGGTTACCAGCTGATCAGAACCAGGCGGCAAGTCCGGCGGCAACCGGACCCTCTACTAGACCGGTTGACCTACACCAGCTGCTCTAAGCACCGGGAGCACATTGCGCGCTATCCAGTAGGGGCTAGCAGGTCGAGTGGTAGCCGCCCGCAGGTTAGGCATCATGCCCACCAGCCAACACGCAAGTATCACGGCCACGGAGTCGGCAACAGCCAGTTCGTGTCCACCAAACGCACGATGGGAAACGAACGGGCCAGGATCAGCAATGAGTCCAGCCACGACTGGGCCTAGGTCCTGTTTAGACTCAAGCGCCATGGCACTCAACGCCAACACGCCTCTGTCAACAAATACCGGCCCGCGTTGGCTCCACTCCCACCCTGAAAGCCCAGTTAGCCGACCAGACTGGCCAAACTGAGCGTGCCCCAACTGAAGATGGCCGTGCAGTTGCGCAGATCCAACACTGACCCCTCTCAACCCGCTGGAAATGCGCTCCTTTAGCGGTTCGACGGACTCGGACGACAAGCGGGCTCCGACTCTCAAACTCTGGACTGGACGCAACGCCCAACGTCCAAGATTTTCTTGGTCAAAGACCATCACGTCGGCGGTGGCCTGATGGAGCTTGTCAACCACTTCGACCACCTTGCCAACCATGTCGTCGACCGGGTTGTGTCCCGCCAAATCCACACCAGAGCGACCTGAGGTGGCGGTCTCCACCAGATAGTGGTGGCCTGGCCCGACATGATGCGATACCGGTTGCGGTACTATCGCCCGGACTGATGCAAGACCAGTGATAGAGCCCAGATTAGCCATCGCCAACTCGCGCTGGGCCAGCAATTCAGCACCCCATGGAGACAAAGCAATCTCTATGTGGGCTGCCGGGCGACCACCCTTGCCCGACACAGCGATTGTGTGGGAGTCAGGGCTCGAACCAACGGTTTCCCAACCCGGATGCCCATCGTAGGCCTGGGCCAAGGTCGAGTTGATAACGGGTTCAAGTGAGCGTGCCAGCCACCCGCGCTTCCAGCGAGCCAGCGATGCCCTAGCGGCCGAAACAACTTGGGCCGTTCTGGTTCCTAGGCGTGGCCCCCACAACCAGACCGAGTCGTCACCCAGCGCATATAGTCCTCCCCCGGTAGCGGCGATCAGCCAAACCAAACCAACTTCGGCTAGCCCTCCCCAGTATTGGGCAATCCAAACTCCAACGACGCACGACGCAGCAAGCAGTCCCTGTATCGCTAGAGCCACTGAGTAGTGGCCTGCGCCCTGATAGCGCATGACATAGGAGTGAATCACCACTGCTGGAATGCACGCCAGGCTCAGATACCCCAGAGCAGACGAACCATGCATCGCGTATTGCGCGCCGAAAGGCTCAAGGATGTATTGAGCGCCGAGAAACACTGCTACCGCTGGAACGGCAACCCAGCCCATTGCCACCAGTTGGCCTTTAAATAACTCTGGAGTTCCCGTTACGTTGCTTAGCTGGGAGCCCGATTGCCCCATATCACTTGAGCCATCCATGACACTGTCATCGCTGGGAGCCAACCCGAGAGCCAATCGGTATAGCCCATAGCTGACCATGCCGACAATGAACCACACGCCTGCAGCTTCAGTACCCCCTTCGGCCAGAACAATCAGCACCGATAGCCCAGCCACGCACAGCAATAGGTGACTAGCAAGCCAACGATGGGCGGATAGGTCAACTGTGTTCCACAATTTGTCCACTTCGACGGGACGAGAGTCTTGTCCGGTGAGCGCTTCTTGGTTCCCCCCATCAGCGCTGGCGGCCCGAACAGCCAATCCCCCCGCCACCACGCTAGCGATGATCGCCGCCCACGCCCATGAGATATAAACCGCGAACCCATCCGCGCTGTTTCGTTTCAGCACCAACAATACGAACGCCACCGCTGGCATCAGCATCATCTCGATTGGCTTCCATCTCGCCAGCCCCACCACCGGCCACACGTGGCGACTTAGCCGATAGATCCCCAATGCTGGAACAGCGCCAACAAAGGTGGCAACGACCAAAATCGAATCCCCCATCCCGGCTAAACCGGGAAGCCAGAGGCCAAATGCTCCAACAAACAGGACCGCACCGACCGCTCCAACTGACACAAGCATGCCATAGAGCCCAAGCAAAACACGAGACGCCGACCGCGCTACTCGTTGAGGACCGACGCCTGACCCAACAGCAAGACCGAGATTGGATAATGCAGCCGTCACAGCGGTTGCCGCCATACCGGATGCTGCTATCCCGACCTGTCCAGCCTCGAATTGGTTGGCAGCAAATAGCCAGAATCCAAGGCCAAGCAAACCAGCACCAACCGAGGCTGGATGCACCCATACCCCAGCTCGGCCAAGGTAGGGTATGGCGGCCACCGAGGCAGCCAACAGTTGGATTCGCGAAAATGGTTCGAGCCTGGTGAGATTGCGCATAGTCGATGTCTAGATTGCGATTGAGAACAGCTAGCCTCGCTAGCCAACACCTAGGCAACCAGAATAGACCGAGTTGGGGACCCAGGTCGGTATTTCCATAGCCTAACGCCAGACCGGCCTTGGGCTAGGCTGGACAAGGTCTCTTAGTCTGAGTTCGCGACGACCATGGAGTTGATCAGTGGCCACACCTCTTCACCAGGCAATAGAAGACTTCTTTGTCGCCCGCATGCCGCGCCAACACTCCCCTCATACGCTTGCCGCATATCGTAGGGATCTGGAATCCATTGCCGACTACCTGACTGATATTTTGGGCATCGGCTGCGAAGAGATAACCATCGAACAACTCAACCTGAAGGTGCTTCGAGCCGCGTTCGCCGCCGCATCCAACCAGTCAGCGTCGACAGTGTCTCGCACCTGGTCTACCTGGAACCAACTCTTCACGTTCTTGGTGTCTGAACAGTTGGTGCCAGGCAATCCAATGGCCGGGGTTGAGAAACCAAAGGTGCCCCGAAGCCGCCCGAAGGCAATCGTTGGAGATGACAGCATTGAGAGACTATTAAGGGTCGCAGCCAAAGGCCGCAAAGCTCGTGACCCATGGCCAGAGCGTGACTTCGCTCTAATTGTGGCCCTGATCACGTGCGGCTTGCGCCTATCAGAACTTGTCGACCTAACCCTGAATTCGATTGATGGCCCTGAAGGCGAACGGGTGATGGCGATACGAGGCAAAGGAAACAAGGAAAGGACCGTGCCGGTTGAGCCTGAGGTGGAACACATCATCGTGGCCTACCTTGAGACCCGCGTTAAACGGTTTCACCAGACAGTCAAACCAGATGACGCACTATTTGTTGACGGAAAAGGTCAGCCCCTGGCCCGAGGCGGTGTCCAATATATGGTGGACCAGCTTTACCGACAGGCTGGCATCCGCTCGCGGGTGCCAGCAGGAGCGCTCGTTCACGCCCTGCGTCACACGTTTGCAACCAGTTTGGCCCGTAATGGGGCCAACGGCACCGAGTTGCAGCGACTCCTAGGACACGAGTCGCTGGCTACGACCCAACACTATATTGATGCCACAGCCAGGGAATTGAGGGCTGCGGCTCGTTCAAACGAGGCTTATCGGGCGCTTTCATCGGTCGTCGATGATCCATCAGAGCTCGACAGCCACACTGACCGCAATCCGTAGCCTTGTCTGATGAGTATTGGCCGTTTCTAACGGTAGGGTTTGTTGTTGTATGGGTCGAAGGATCGAGGTCGAGCTAACTAGCGCCCGAAATGATGGGATGTGGACCTGGCGCGCAGCCGGGGCCCGCGAGCCCAAAGGGGAGCTAGTTGGAACATTATTATACGAAGACGCCAAAGTCGGTGACGTCGTCAAAGTTGACGCCGAGTTTCACGTCGATGGCATCGAGGTGGTCGAGGTATTCGCCCCGCGCCAGAAAAAGGAACGGACTGGCTTCTTGGAGCTCAAGTCTCGCCCCTTGCGCGAAGACGAATACGTAACTGCTCAGCGCAGCTCAGGTCGAGCAAAGCGAGGACGCGCCCGCGGCAACAACGACGGTCCGCGCCGCGATCGTGATGCGAAGCGGCCAGGCGACCGGCGCAGAAGGGAACCTCCTCCCCAAGCCGAGCAGCGCCCGAAACCAAAGAGGCTGCGGCCGAAGCGGACCCACCGCGACGCTCTGCTTGCCCAGGTGGCTGAAGAACATCGCCCGATTGTTGAACAAGTAATCAAAGACGGATTACCCGGTGTTCGTTCGGCGATCGAGAAACAAAACGCTGAGGCCAAAGAGGCAGGCAAGCCAGAAGTTGAAGCTGCTCCGATCCTGGCTATCGCCGAGTCGAACCTCCAAAAGGCTCGTTTGGCTGAGTGGCGAGATCGCGCAGACGCCGCCTTGTCTGTTGCCGATGATCTAGACCTAAGGGACCTTAGGTCAGTGGTGGTTGCGGGCAACGACCTCGCCCGCGATGCTGAGAGCCGCGAGATCTCTGACAAGCTTAAACAAGCCCTAGATGCTCGGGTAGAAGCCGACCATGTTCGCTGGCTTTCCGACCTTGAAGAAGCGGTCAACCAGGGCCGGGTTGTTCGTGCCCTGCGGCTGAGTTCTAGGCCAGTAAAGGCTGGCGCTCCTTTGCCATCAGACCTGGCCACCACCCTGGCCGGACAAGCATCGGAATCTCTCAATAGCGAGATTACCGAAGACCGCTGGGGCACTGTCCTAGACGCACTGGCCTATTCGCCAGTTCGTGGCGCTGTTGCGCCAGCAGGAACCCCTTCAGAACCTGGGGCCGAACTTGTTGATGCAGTCAAGCGAGTGGCCGATCGCCTTCCGGCGATAGCGGCGGTGTTTGGCATTGACCCAGCTTCGGTTCCCCGTTCGGCCAAACGACGTCGGCCGCGCAAAGACGGTGGCAACCGGGGCCGGGACAAGAAGCCCGCTGGCAAACCAAGCAAGCCTTCTGCACAGGCCCCTAAAGGCGAAGCTGCTGACGCTGTAGCGACTGCGGTTGAACCCGATGCCGAACCAGCAAACAAGGCTTCTGCTAAGGCCGAAGCCAGCACGGCTGAAGCAACGGCACCAGTTCAAGCCGCAGAACCAGTTGAAGCCCCAACGCAGCCAGTTGCAGCCGCAGAGCAACCAGATGAAGCCGCCGAACCAGTTGCAGCCGCAGAGCAACCAGATGAAGCCGCCGAACCAGTTGCAGCCGCAGAGCAACCAGATGAAGCCGCCGAACCGATTGCTGGCCATGAGAGCGAGCAGGAATCCTAGTTCTCTGGGTCTTAGGCTCAGAATGTGAACAAAAATGAATATGGCCTGGGCAGATTCAACCTGCCCAGGCCATATTTGGTTTTGCCCCAAAGCTTGCTCGATAGCGCAGTTTTGTCGCCCCGAGTTTCTAGCTGCTGGGTTTCGCCACGATGGAATGATCAGTCAAAAAGGAACCGAGGTTGGGGACAAGCTCGAGTTCGAGCACCCGGTCCAGATCAATCCATGCCGCCTCAGACGCGTCGCTGCCAGGACGCAAAGGCTCAGTAAGATCTAAGTTGACTGTGGCATAGAAGTCGAGGATCACATAGTGGCCATGGCGTCCAATGGATTCGGCATGGCCGATGAATGGACCACAAGATACCTCCAGTCCGGTCTCCTCGCGGACTTCGCGCTCCACAGCCGCAGACAACGACTCGGAGGGATCCACCTTGCCCCCTGGCACGCTCCAAAGGCCCATAGAGGGATCCGTGCCACGTTTAACCATCAAGATCCGCCCATCGTGAACAATGACGGCGCCAACACCCACCACGGGTGCATCTGGGTGTGTCGCTGGATGGCCAATAGTGCTCTTTGGGTCGCTGTCTAGGTCCCGGTGCAATATAAGCAACCGCGCCTTCATACCAAACGATTCAAAAAAGTTCTTTGTCTCTCGGTCACCGGGCAGGGCCTGTGATTCCATACCGACACAGTCGTGGCTAATGAACCAGTCAGTCACAGCATCCATCATGGCCTCACCAATCCCCACGGCTCTGGCGTCAGGATCAACAGCAATCAGCTCAATTCGACCCAACCGTCCATCCTCGCCACCCCCAGCCAACCCTACGAGACGCCCAAGACAAAAACCGAGCACTACGTCGTCGTACACACCGACAATCGCCACCTGGTCAGGGTCTGCAATCGCTGCTGCGACCCGTGCCTCCATGGCTCCAAGTTCGGCTTGCTCGGCTATGAAAAGCATCCCGCCGCGTTTAGGCGCAAATCGGTCTTGGATAACAGTCAAGACCGAGACAATCTGGGTGATGTCGCTGAATTGAGCGAGCCGGGCTGACTCCACTAGCTCAGCAACCGATCAATCCGATCGAGGATCGACTTTCGGGCCTTCCCCGATTCTTCGGCCGACCTAACTGCAGCGAGTTCGCTCGTCGTCAGGTCCGCTAACAGGGGAAGCACTTGCTTGACAGTCTTGGACTCATAGTCCTTGATTGGATTGGGATCGGCCTCAGACGCATCCTCACCAGCCGCTTGTTTGGCGCTGGCAGTCCCCTCAGATGCCGAAGCGGTAGAAGATGGACTTGCTTGTTGCTGCGGCGGGTCGGCCAACCCGAAAAACGATCCTACGTCATTCAGTATCTGGACTGTGGTGGCAGCCACCTCGCCTACCACCTCAGCCACCATCTGTTCCCAGTTGCCAGCCCGGCCATCTGGGGCTGACTTAGCCATAAAACGAGCAAGGTTCACCTGACTCTTGCCGCGCCTAACCAGAGTGGCCCAAACCTCCTTGTGCTCATAAACAAGCCCGATCGGGGCGTATAGCAGCGCCTCGGCCAGATGGTCGCTCAATGGGTGGTCTGACTCGTGTTCGGGTTTACTCACTTGAAGATTTTGGTGATGGAAGGACAATCAGGGTCCCCCATCGGGCATCTGGGGTCTTTGCTGGTACCAAATTGGCTGCGATTCACCAACATGAAGCAGCTATCGCAGACGAACTCGACTATCCGCTGACTAGCGATATTCTCTACAACTGCTGAGCCGCTTGCGTCTTCGTCGTCATCTTCGTCTTCGTCATCAGGAGAAGCCATCCGATCGCGGAGGATAGCTTCCAAATCAGCCTCCACGTCTTCTTCTTCTTCGTCGTCATCATCTTCGTCTTCGACTTTGCGAGCGCGAGGCGCAGGAGTATCGTCCTCGTCGTCGTCGAGTTCGTCAAGAACCTCAAGCGAATCGCCGAGATCTAGCTCGTCGCCGATCGCCACCTCGTCATCAACAAACTCCTCGTCAACCTCTGGGGGAACGTCATCAATTTCTTCTTCATTTTGTTTAGTCATAGGGCAAGCCTCTTGTTCGAACCTCGCGGATCGGCGGACTCTACCCGGTCGAGAGCCCGTTTATCCGCACCTTGATCTCGATCTTGTGATCGGTCAAGCCTGAACGAACAGGTTACGGGCCGCTTGGACATTGGCAACATAGTCCTCGGTGTCATCGAAAAGTCCTTGCTGTGCGACGGATGACGGTCCCTGATAATACCCGGCAATCGCGGCACGTTCGTTGGGTGAGATGGCGATGAGCCAAGCAAGAAAGCGGGCACTCATCTGAATGTTATCTTGTGGGTTGTTTGGATCAAGGTCTGGGGTCTTCAGCAGGTGCGATGCAACCCACGATGCGGTATCAGGCATCAATTGACCTACCCCAATCGCCCCCTTGTGGGAACGGACCTCAGCTTGCCATCCCGATTCTTGGTAAGAAATCGCCATGAGCAGGTCAACCGGCACATCGTACTCGTAGGCCCACCCCTCAAAAATTTCTACCAAGGCGGCACGTTCACTGTTGGTTTTGATCGAATCCGGGATATTGGGGTATTCGCCTACTAGCGGACCAGGAACCTGAAGTTCTTGGCCCACATCTAGCGATTCAGGATCTGCCAGCTTGTTGAGCCTGACTAGACCAGCCACTGAGCCCCCGTATTTGGCCGCAATACCAGACAGCGACTCACCGCCCGCTACCACATGGCTCAGTCTTCCACGACCGGGCACAGTCAAGATTTGACCAGCATGCAGATCATTGGGTGTATCAAGTCCATTTGCTTGGGCTAGTTCAGATACCGACACACCAAAGTCCTCGGCCAATTGCGACAAGGTGTCACCAGGCTCAACCGTATAGGTCTGGGAAGCTCCGGCCGGAAGCACGGCAACAGCGGTGAACGCGCTAACAGCCATGACCACCAACGCAGCCAGCAGCGCCGACGGACGCATGAAACTGCCACCGGTCTCACTGGTTCTCGCTGAGGGTTGCATGCAACCTAGTTCGGCACCCAGCGTCCCAGTTTGAGACCGGTCACCAAACTAGGTATTTCCGCTGGCCCGTCGAAGCTCAGATCGTTTCTCCGATTCGAGGCGTTCGAGATCAGCCTGGGTCGAGTGATCCACAAAATTCATCATCGCAGCGATTGCGTGATGGCCGGCGACATCGGCGATTTGTTTGTGCATCTGTTGGGCCACAGTGCGGTACGCCTCATGGCCCTGAGGGGTGGTCCGCAACTCAAGGGTGTGCATGGCAGCCCGGGCATTGATGTTCATATTGAACCGGATCCGGTACGCAAGCGAGACAGCGTAAGCGGCTTGTGTCGGGAAATCCCCCCTCAGAGCCTCGTACAGCCCCGCTGATCGCTCCATGGCCGATTCGAACGCATCTACCACATTCGCATCATCGATCAGTGCAGGGCGGACGTAGCCATGATTTGGGTTCAAAGTCTGCCACTCAATGGTGGCCATCCTGTGCCGCTGGATGTCGCGGAATGCTCCATAGTCGGCTAGCACATCGAACCTGTAGAACACCCGCTCTAGGGCGCGTCCTGGCCGGTGTCGCCGATTGGAACGATCTCCGGTGTAGGTTTTGATAACCCTGATCCGCTCTTCGGTCGACATTTTGTCAACCATCCGCTCGATCTCAGCTTCGGAGCGATTCGTGTAGGGGTAAAGCATCGACGCCACAATCTTGATCTCGGCTCGCGGATCGAAATCAACCAGGTCTACTCCGGCTTCGTGATCAGGTTCGTCTTCCGAACCCAATAGCTCAGCGCTGAGTTCGCTCATGGCTGTCTGATTCGTGGCCATGTAGTTTGAGGTGACCTCTCCCCTGTCGGCCATATCAACCCGTCTGACAAAGGTCGGGATCACCTTGCGCAACTCCCCAAGAATCAGATCGGCGTAGACCCGAGCCTCAGGAAGTGGGTGTGCTCGCATCCTCAACAACATCTGTTCGTATGCCTGTGCCGAACCGTACATCCCAACATTGGATACAGCTGCTGCGGGGAGCATCCCCCTCACAGCGTCAAGGGCCTTCGCTTTGGTTGCGCTGTTGTATACGAAACTGCTGTCCGAATCGCTCTTAGGGTTTGTGGTACGAACATGGTCTAGCACCACAGGTACCAGCTTTGAGTAGGCACCAAAGATTGCGTCAAGGTCAGTGGTGTATCGCCCACCCAATTCAGAGCCCAGCACATCGGGATCTCGGTAGTACCGGTACCTGCCCTCGGTGATGCCGTCGTAGGCGATATAGCGGGTTGACTGCTCCATGTATGAGGCCAGCCTCCCCCACTCCAACACCTTGGTCAGTAAGTTCGATGCCTGCTCACAAGCTATGTGTACCCCACAAAGCTGGGCTACTGAGTCATCGCCATACTCAACAAACACCCGTTCGTAGAGCTGGGCGGCCCGGTCAAAGCCAACGGTGCTGTCAACAGACGATGCGTCTGCACCGTCGAGTTCTCCAACGAACTCATCTAGAAATAGGCGCCGGATGCTCTTAGCCGAGCGGCTGTAGCGGGCGAATAGGGCGCCCTTGACGAGGTCAGGCAGGTTTATCACCGCATAGACGGGCTTGTCGATGTTGGTGAAGAACCGACTTAGTACCTGGCGCTCAGAATGGGTGAATTCCTCAACAAAATAGGTGTCCACTGTCCGAGACTATCATCCCACCACGGTGAAGGCGTCCCCAATGACTTCGACCAGTATCGTGCGGGATTTGCCGACCCTAACGCCGTCAACCCAAACCCCTTTGGGTCGCTCAAACTCATATTGCCATCGAGACGTACGTCGAGTCTTTAGCTCGGGGTGAGGCAGGTGTGTCCCGGTCTTTGCCCTTCGCCACGCCAGCAAGGCTTGCCGAAATGGCAATGTGCCCCACGTAATGTCAAGCAGGCCATCGTTGGGGTGGGCTTTGGGCCCCAGGTACCAGCGGCCGTACCATCCGGTATTCATGGCCACTGCGCCTTGCCCCGTCCACCCAAACCCACGCGCCACGCAATGGGCGACAAACGGTGCAACCAGACCCGAGTCCAAGCTAACTCGGCCAAGATCAAAGCCGTAGGCCATTGGGTGTTGGCGCTCAGTGGCTGGCGTAAATCCGAGACTATGGGCAACGTCTCCGTGGCTAAGCGAAAATATCCCGATGTCTCCACCCCTGTGGGCAGCCTGGGCCTCTACGGCAAGCTGATGGTCATCACTCACCTTCTTGGCTTCAACGCCGCCCGATAGCGGTTCCCCCCAGCAGTCACCGCGCCGTATCGTCATATCCCCCATACTCCGCTTGTTCGCCCCCTACGAGATCGTCTGGATCCGCATTCTCGGTTTCGTCAACCAACTCAACCGAAAGCGACGATGCAGACACCAGGTCCCGAAAGACCGCTTGGGTGGCTTTGCGCGCCACAGGCCCGACCGGGTTGGGTGCTAGGTTCGCGATCTGCCGTAGCAGGTCGACCAACTGTTTGGTCAGCCTCACGAAGTCTCCGGGCGAGATCACTTCGGATTCGAGTACCTGCCACAGTTCGCCACCAGCCGCCCACGCATGAGCGACAGGAATCATGCCAGGATCAGGACGTGAGGTAAGGGGCAAGTCTGCTTCATGCTCGGCTTCGTTTAGCTTGGAGTGAAGATCTTCCAGGCGTCGATACTGGCGCTTCAAACGGGTGGACGGAAACCATGGCTCGTCCGCTTGTCGGCCGCCCCCGGGCCCGGAGCGACTGGTGCGATCTTCATAAACGAAACAGGACACCAAGGCCGCCAACTCGGCCGGGTTAAGTCCTTCAAACAGTCCTTCGGCCAGGGCCTCAACCACCAGTAGGTCAGATTCGTGATAGATGCGAGCAAGTCGTTGCCCAGTCGGGGTTAATCGCCACTTTGTGCCGGTTGTTGGGTCGTCACCCAACTCGACATGGGAACGTTCCGACAACAGGGCGACAATACGATCAAATCGTGCAGCCAATGACCGGCCACCCGAACCATTCAGTCCACGTGCCCGTCCAAGGTCTTTTTCGATCCTGGCCATCCGCCTAATTGCTTTGCGTGCCGCTGCCGGCACATCATTGGCGGTACGAATCGAGCCATTGGTGTTGACCCGCTTACCCTCTCCCACGGCAAGGAATCGTGACCGGGCCAACATCTGAGACGCCTCATGCACAAATGTGACACTGTTTGGAAGGTACGGGTCTGGGAGTTCAAGGTTCCCCAACATTATTGGGGGGCTGTTGAGAGACCGGGGCACCAGATCAACAATGTCGCCATGGCGGTTTGTGGTCTTCACAACAACCCTGCCCTTTGAGCGGACCGCTACCGCCAAAACCAGTGAAGGGTCTGCTACATGGTCGTCCACCCCAATAACATCACCCGGTTTCAGCCCTGTTAGCGCAAAGGCGATGGCTTCGACGTCTGGACCTTCCACCACCGCGTTATCAAGCGCGGCGTGGATCTCATCAATCGGGCCATACTCTCGTTCGAATCGCCGTCGAAGCTGATATTGCCTTTGTTCTAGACGCTTTACTCGTTCTTCAGACCGCACAACGCCTGCGTCGGTACGGAACTGAGCGAATGACAGGTTCAAGAGTTGGCGTGCTTCGACTGGATCAAACCTACGCACCATGTTGGCGGCCATATTGTATGTGGGGCGAAACGAAGATGTGAGTTCAAAGTGTCGACTCAATGCAAGATCAGCAACCTGTCCAAAGCGCACGAACGGTGACCACAACACGACTGCTGTCCCGGCCGTGTCAATGGATCGGCGGCCCGCCCTGCCGGTCAGTTGGGTGTACTGAGATGGGGTTAACATCTCGTGGCCCTCACCAGTGAATTTGGTCAACTTTTCCAGCACAACAGTGCGTGCTGGCATGTTCACCCCGAGCGCCAAGGTTTCAGTTGCAAACACCACTTTCAGCAGGCCCTGTTCGAAACATGTTTCTACTGCCTCTTTGAACGGAGGGACCATCCCCGCATGGTGAGGGGCAACGCCAGCCTTTAATGCTTCGACAAACCAGTCGTAGCCCAAAATATTGCGCTCGGCCCGATCAAGGCCTGCCAGTTTGTCTTCTACAATCTTGGCAATTCGAACCCGTTCGTCGCCAGATGTAAGGTTCGCCCCCGACGCATAAATGCTGCGAGCCGCATCGTCGCACGCAGCGCGACTAAAAATGAAGTAGATCGCTGGCAAGAGTCCCCGTTGGGACAGCTCATCAACCACTTCGCCCCGTGTGGGGGTCCGCCATTTCCGGTCGATCCTCCCCCGCCCCTTGTTTCCCCTGCCCCGCCGTTTGAGTTGGCGGGGGTCTAGTTCATAGCGAAATCCTTTTGGATTGGCCTTCCCTGCCTTTATGGTCGCCATGAGATGGAGTTGGCCTCCGCTACGCGAACCCACCATAAACGTGTTCTCCAGGCGCACTGGGCGTTCAGTCTCAACCACCAGACCGCTGGGACCCCGAACCGTCTCAATCCACTCGTTGAGTTCAGTCGCGTTCGACACAGTTGCTGATAAACACACCAGTTTCACATGTTGGGGCAGGTGAATAATGACCTCCTCCCACACCGACCCCCGGTATGCATCTTGCAGGTAGTGGACCTCGTCAAGGACCACGGAGCTCAAAGCATCGAGCACCTTGCCGGAATACAGCATGTTCCTTAGTACTTCGGTGGTCATGACCACCACATCAGCTTCTGGGTTTATTGAGTTGTCACCGGTGAGCAGACCCACCCTCACAGCCCCGAAGCGGGCCACCAGTTCGGCGTACTTCTGGTTCGACAACGCCTTTATCGGAGTCGTATAGAAGATCCTGGTTTGTTGCGATACCGACCGCTCCACCGCATACATGGCGACCAAGGTCTTGCCGCTCCCGGTGGGAGCAGCCACAACTACATGATCCCCATTGTCGATATGGGTGAACGCCTCAAGCTGGAACCGATCAGGGGTGAATCCCAGGCTCGATACGAACTCGTCTCTCGGTCTTTCCGCCTGGGCGTTCAAGAACCAATCTGTTCTGGGCTGCGCGTCTTGGACATCCTTCCCCCAATGACAATTGCCACCTCATAGGACAGGTACATCGGCACAGCCATCACCAGCAAGGTGAATGGGTCACCGGTTGGGGTGATCACGGCCGCCAACAACACAACTGCGACCACTGAGATCCGCCTATTCGTTTTCAACGCCTTGGTAGGCACTATCCCTGCCGACTGAAGGAAGACCAGAACCAGAGGCAACTGGGCTGCCACTCCAAAAGCAAAGACCATCTTGATGAAGAAGCCATAATAAGCACCAGGCGACAATTTGTCGGTGAATTCCTCGGTACCGAAGCTCAACAAGACGGACAACGTCTTGGGCATCAGCAAATACCCGCCGACCATACCGCCCGCCATCAATAAGACTGAAACAACAAAGAACGGCCATAGCGCCCGTCGCTCTTTCGGGTACAGGCCAGGCAGCACAAATCGGGCTAGCTGATAGAGGATTACAGGCATAGCCAGGATCAGGCCCCCGTAACCCGACACTGAAAGCACCACTGAGAAGTTCTCCAACGGACGGGTTGTGAGAAACTCGCAGTCTTCGCCTCGCAGCCCCTTATAGTCGCAATACGGCTCCTGCAAAAAGCCAAGCATTTGCTGATGGGCGGCATAGGCCGCTATGGCACCCACCGCAATTGCGAGCACGGATTTCATCAACCGTCCCCTGAGCTCGCTCAGGTGAGCGACAAGTGACATTTCGTCGATGCCCGTGGCCTTGCGTTTCGACTTACCCTTAAGCAATCCCATCAGGCCTCACCACCCTCATGGGGCTTGGAGTCGCTGGAAGCCTGCGATGAGCCATCGTTGCTGCGTGCTTGTCGCGGCACCACAGGATCATCGTCGGTGCCGGTTCCCATCAAGAATGACCCTGGGTCCTTCGACATCTGGCGAAATGCATCAACGTCACTGTCGTCGAGCCCGGCCATAAACTCATTCTTGATATTGTTGGTAACCGCCCGGGCCTTGGCCGCCGACCGACCGATCCTCCGGATCACGCTCGGTAGCTGCTCAGGCCCGACTGCTATCAAAGCAACAATAGCGACCACGAGAACTTCGAAGCCACCGATATTGGAGAACATAGCTAGGAGGGTACCCGACTTAGGACACCACTAGCGTCCCCCGATCAGCTTCCCTGCGCTATCTCGGCCATCACCGCACAGAGTCGCGCCTCGTCATTGAGCAGATTGTGAAAATCGAGCAGATCATCATGATCGATCGGTTCACCCTCATGAGCCTCGCCAAGTTCGGCCGGAAGCCGCCAAGTGGAGAAGGCCACACCGGATGCGATTAGCAAATCAATCGTCCTGGTCTCGGCCGGTTTCACCATTGTCATTTTGCAGAACGGACAACGGAAGGAATAAGTCCCATCATCATTGTCGTCACAGATTCGAACATGAACATCGGCTGACGTTAGTTCAACGTCACCACAGTCTGAGCAGCTCGCACGAATAGTAGCCATCACGGAATTACTCTCCTACGCCAAAGGCATCGGGTCGCTTGTACTCCCCCACGATCGGCAAGGCCCCACAAGTCTTTATGACAGTGGGTAAATTGTTGTGGTCAACTCGCTCCAAGCGAGAATTGGGGGAATGTGCAACAGCCGTCATGCCAGCTATGGCACCACGTTTTCAGGCCATAAGTGGGACAATCACTACTTTCACCTATACCCCTATGTCTCCATACCCAAAGACAGCATCTCAAAAGCGCGAATCTTGGGGTAAACCAACCGCCACCGTGTGGGACCAACCGCACGCCACCAGCTAGCTCCATTAGGTGCGCGACAATAGTGCCCCGTCAGCCAACAGAATCAATGATGACCCTGTCGCTCTATGGATCTACTCAGTTGTTCCACAACTGAAGGCGGCTGAGGCTACAGCCAACCGATCCGGTTCAGGGGCCAAAACAGCACAAACGCTCGACCCACTACCCTCTCTTGTGGCACGGGACCAAACTCGCGGGAGTCGAGCGATTCGGAACGGTTGTCGCCCATCACAAAGACGTGGCCGGGTGGAACTACCTGCCGTGGAAAGTCGTTGGTGACTGTTCCAGGGTCCAGGTATGGCTCTTGGAGTTCTTGACCGTTGATGTAGACGACGTTGCCCTGCGCCTCCACAGTGTCTCCTGGAACGGCCACAACCCTCTTGATCAGGTCACAAATATCACACGGCACATCATCAGGTTTGTGAAACACGATGACATCCCCGTGATTCACATCGTGAAGCCGATAGCTGAGCTTGTTTACGAGCACACGA
>Ga0316190_10001820_pt1 | contig 15518 bp, 6 predicted proteins | sample Eddworburrow2_MG_FD_204929 | JGI IMG/M metagenome (GOLD analysis project Ga0316190, IMG submission 204929) | Coastal sediment microbial communities from Maine, United States - Eddy worm burrow 2 | ecosystem: Environmental > Aquatic > Marine > Coastal > Sediment | place: USA: Maine | collected... | reverse complement strand
GGTAAAGATAAGGGTCTGGCCGGTTGTGGCTGTGGTCAGGGTGACCGATTGGGTTAAAACGCCATTAACAAAGGCTTCGGCAATAGACGGACTAACCGTTCCAGAGCCTGCTGTGATAATCGGCGTTCCGGTATAGCTTGTTAAAGTATTGCCGTTGGCGTGTTTTGCTGTAATTGTCACATCAAAGGCCGCGCCCGCTGTCTGAGGTGAGGAGATCTGTGTAACCTCAAAATGATCTACAGGCACAGGGTCATAGGTATAAGCAAACAGCCCGCTGTCGTAATTGGCCAAAAAAATCCTGCCGTCAGAAACGACAGCGACGCTCCGGGCTCCACCGCCATCATAAATATGCGCCGTATTGGTAAATGACTCAGCGGTGGCGTCATAGGTGTAAGCGCGCAGCCCGTCAGTGTGGTTGGCCAAAAAAATCGTGCCATCAGAGCCGATAGCGACGTTATAGGCATTACCGCCATCATTAATATTGCCGACAGCGGCAAATAATTTAGCGGTGGCGTCATAGGTGTAAGCGCGCAGCCCGTCAGTGTGGTTGGCCAAAAAAATCGTGCCATCAGAGCCGATAGCGACGTTATAGGCATTACCGCTATTATAAATATGGCCGGTATCGTCAAATGATTCAGCGGTGGCGTCATAGGTGTAAGCGCGCAGCCCGTCAGTGTCATTGGCCAAAAAAATTGTGCCGTCAGGACCGAAAGCGATGCCATAGGCATTACCGCCATGATCAATATCGCCGGCCTGGGAAAACGATTCAAGGTTGGCGTCATGGGTGTAAGCGCGTAGCCCGCCAGAGTGGTTGGCCAAAAAAATCGTGCCGTCAGAACCGATAGCGACACCCAAGGCAATACCGCCATCATCAATATAGCCGGCAGCGGCAAATGATTCAAGGGTGGCGTCATAGGTGTAAGCGCGCAGCCCGCCAGTGTGGTTGGCCAAAAAAATCGTGCCGTCAGAACCGACAGCGACGCCAAAGGCGTTACCGCCATCATAAATATCGCCGGCAGCGGCAAATGATTCAAGGTTGGCGTCATACGTGTAAGCGCGCAGTCCGTCACTATAGTTGGCCAAAAAAATCGTGCCGTCAGAACCGACAGCGACGCCATAGGCCAAACCGCCATCATTAACGGTATCTAGTCGGGTGAACATGTTCGGCAGCTGCGCCGAAACGTTTGATGCAAAAGAAAAAAAGGTCAATAAAAATAGTAACCGCAAAGAACACATGAGGATACTCCAAAATCAAGGTAAATGGCCTAGGAAATTGATATAGAACGCGATTTATCATATATATTCGTCTGCTCAAGCATGAAACTTGAATGAAACATGTCTGAAAAATGCTGAAAAGTGACTTTACATCTTCGCGAACATCTGTTTAGTGATTAAAGGTCAAATGCATACAAAGCGCAACCACCCATGGCGTCATGGCCAATCGTTTCGACAAAAATAAAACGTACGCCGCCGCGCCCAACCGCCAGCCTGTCAAGGCAAATAAATATCAAGCAAAAAGTATGGTTAAAAACCGGGAAACTTGACCGATATATACAATATTCTCATCCGAAAGGGCTTGCCATGCAACTAAAAAGTCGATTTTGTTTATTGCTCTGCCTTATTACAATTCTACCAAGGGGTCTGCATTCTCAAAATGAAATTCAGAAAGAATCGGTTACGCTTTTCCCGCGACAACGATTATTCAAAGCAAGAATAGCGGATCCGACAGAAATTCAGCTAAGCGCAAGGGTGCGCTTTGACCGCGGCGAGTTTATTGGAAATATCGGTTATTCGGTTGGGCTTATTCAATGGCAGGCCGGCAAAATGCCAATTCAATTCAGAATTGAAGGCAACACATTCCTTGTATCAAAACTGATAACACCCGACTTCCCGGTGCAGTCAACCGATTACACAATTGGATTTCCAGTTGATTTCAGCTTTAACTCTTTTTCAACAAGAGTGGAATGGGCGCACATCAGCAGTCATCTCGGTGATGATTTTAATCGCATAGACGATGTAAATGAAGCGATTGTCAACTACGGCGACGGCAAATACTATTTTTCAAGGCCGCGCAAATACAGCCGTGAGTTCATAGAGCTGTTTTTCTCTCAGGAGATCAGTCATTCTCGTCTTTACGGCGGCGCCATTTGGGCCTATCATATCACATTTGATAATTATAACGATTATAGCCCGACAACATGGTCTTTGCAAGCAGGCTATGAATGGGAAGCGCAGAGTCAAAAACTGGCTCGTCCTTTTTGGGCGGTTGATTTTAAGGTTAGACAAGGGTTTCAGTGGAGTCCTGAGGTCAATTTACAGGCAGGTTATATGATTGGTGAAAATCTTGTAAAAAGAATGCGGGTTGGCTTTGAAATTTTTTCCGGCTTTTCCAATCAGGGTCAGTTTTCAGGGAGAAGAGAACGCGATGTCAGCTTTTTACTTGCGTTCGACTTTTAACAGGCGCGTAATTGATTTTGCTGTCTGAAAACAAATTCAAAACAACGGAAAGTTTATTTCACTTTAAATTGAACCCTTGCTTTTTTTTTCGCAGCGACATCAGTCGCAAGCAGATGATAAGCGCCGGGCTTGATCTGCCAGAGGAAATCGTGTTGATTAGTGGTTACGGCAACAAGCTTTTCATTTAGACGCCACTCAATGGTTTTGGAGGGGTTCATCGTATCAATTTCAAAATGGATCGATTGATATTCAGGCGCAAGATTTGACAGTCTTGCGTACTCAGCGCCATCTCTTGGCGATAAAATAGTCATTTCCGGCGCTGCGTCAGAGGCAAACTTCTCACTTTCAAAGCCAAGCGGACTTGCCCACTTTCTAAATTTAACCGGAAAAACAGTGGTCATTTTATCTTGTTTTATTTGGTGCATCGCGCAGACTTGTTTTTGATATTCGCCTGATTCTTTTTCCTGAAAATATTCCTGAATTTGCGCAGGGCAGGCCGATGTTGGCTCTTTGCCTGACGCAGGACAAATACTTTTCCGAATCAACCCCTCCGGCGGTTCGCCACGGACAGGTTTATCTTTGTTGTTGTACAGGGCGTACATAATGTTAGCGAATATCGGGCCGGCTCCGGTCACGCCGGAAACTTTCAGCATCGGCGAGTGATCGAAATTGCCCACCCAGACGCCAAGCGTATAATCTTCAGTAAATCCAACAGTCCAATTGTCGCTAAATCGATAGGAAGTTCCGGTTTTCACGCTGCACTTGAACGGCAGATTCAAAATGGAATCAAACCCGAATTCTGAAGTTCGGGCGCGCGAGTCGCCAAGAATATCTCCAATTAAAAAATTCAGCCGCTCGGAGCCAATATTGCCCGTGAAACCTTGTTTCAGTAAATAACCGTTGGCGCCTTGCGCAGCTTTGAACGGTAAAAAATGGCCGAGATTTGCCAGACGCATATAAGCCCGTGTAAGTTCACTGAGCCGAACTTCTCCGCCGCCCAGCGCCAACCCGACACCATAAAATTCAGCCGATTTGCTCAAAGAATGAAAACCGTATTCACGCAACCGTTGCAAAAATGGCCTGACGCCAATTTTAGCCAATGTTCGCACGGCCGGAACATTGAACGAATTGGCCAAAGCTTCACGCAAACGAACCGGCCCGTGAAATGATTCTGAATAATTCCTTGGGCTATAGACTCCGGCGGGCATTGCATAGTGCGTTGGAATATCTGAAAGCAAAGTCGCCGCTGTAAACCCGTTTTCCATTGCCAACAAATATAAAAATGGCTTCAGAGCAGACCCTGGCTGCCGCAGGGCGGCGACGCCGTCAACCTGACCGTCGATTTCATTATTAAAATAATCTGCCGAGCCCACATAGGCCAAAACCTCTCCGGATTGATTGTCCAAAAGCAAGGCGGCGGCATTGGTGACATTTAAATGTTTTAGCCCGTTCAACGTTTTGGTGATTCGCCCGGACACTATTTTTTGAAGCTGAGGATCGATGGTTGTTCGCACATTTTGCACGCTATCCGGCAAACTGTTGAGGAGTTGAAAAACCAGATGTGGCGCCTTAAAAGAGGCGATCTGCGGTTTAAGAAAAATATTTTCCTTCAACGCTCCCGCAACCCGGCTGGCGGCAATCATTCCCGACGCGGCCATCCTTTGTAAAATGGTCTTTTGGCGTTTTTTTATGTTTGGGAAATTGTGATATGGATTGTAGCGGGTCGGCGAATTCGGAATCGCCGCCAGAAAAGAGGACTGCGCAAGATTCAGGTCGCCTGAGGAGACTCCCAAATATGTCCTGGCCGCGCTTTCAACCCCATAAAGATTTCCTGACATGGGCAGTCGGTTGATATAAGCCTCCAGAATTCCAGACTTGGACAATCCAGCCTCCAAACGAAAGGCTCTGAACGTTTCCTTGAATTTGTTGAACAAAGTGCGCTCAGCCGGATGCAGAAGCCGCGCCAGTTGCAGCGTGATGGTCGACGCTCCGGAAACCACGCTTCCGGCTTTCAAATTCTGAATTACAGCGCGGCCAACCGCCGCAAAATCCACCCCTGAATGCGAATGAAAATTGCGATCCTCAGCGGCCAGCATGGCATTGGAAAAGTAAGGTGAAATCTGCGCTAACGGCGCATGAACGGAGCGCGACGCGTTTTGCGAAAGGACTTCCTGCAGCAGGTCGTTGTTCCGGTCATAAAATTTAATCGAATGAAATTGTTCTCGCCTGATATCTTCAAGGGTGATGGGCGCCAAAAGTGGCAGTCCTCTAAAAGCTGCCGGGAAAAGCAACCCGAACGCGATAAATATAGCGAACCTGCTTTGGAACAATTTAATTTTCATCATAAGCGCCGGATTGACCGTTATTGTGACTTTTATTGAAAAAGATCATTCATTTTACCGCTGGCGGATGCGTTTCTTCCTGCAAAACCAAGATCATGCCTTCGGCGTTGGTTCCGAATTGTTCCGGTTCATACATCATTTGAATTTTGGCGGACGGCCAGAGAAATGTCCCGGAAGTTGTAGCGCGAGCCAGATATTTGTATGTGTACAAACCCGGCTCAATAAAATCGACAAAAAGTAAAACGCTGTCGTCGCGCAACTCCGAGTGACTCACCGGGCTTGATCGGCGTCGGGGGGTGTTTATCATTGCCCCGGAGGCGCCTTTCCTTTTTCGTGCTCTCCTTTTAGAGGATTGATAACGACTGGAAGTTGTTTTCAGCGAGGTGTCCAAAACTTCCAGACCGGCTGGCACAGCGTCATCAATGACGACATGGAAGGCTGTTTGGGGAACGTCATATTCTAACTCAATTTCAAGAACATCACCCGCTTGCACCGTCAATGTTTCAGCGGGCGCCTCGGCATAATTCGCCAGCACCTCTTCGTTCTCCATGCGCCGAACCGTGCGACTGATGGTGAAACCTTCATTGCGGAATTTTTGCGGACCTTTTAATCGATAGTTGTAACTCAAGGTATAGAAAAGCGAACCCTCTCCCTTTTTCTGAATCAGAATATCGTGCGTTCCTTGCGGCAAATCAGCCATGGCTATTTCTTTTTCCACCGGCTTATACTGAAATCCTTCATACTTTTCAGCAAAAACAGTTTTCCCGGCAAGCTCAATTTCAGCGCTGAAGTTTGGCGGCGCGCTCTCCCTTATCAAAGAAACCTGTGCAAGCGCGTCAATAGCTTTGGAATTTTCGTAGGTATTTTTCCACTTGCCATTTTTTCTTGCGCTCAAAAGGAAGCGCGCAAACTTTGCGATATTCTCATTTTCCGAATCCATCGCCAGATAAAGCTTCAGTGCTTCAGCCGTGATAATCACGGGCGAGCTGAGAAAACGCCAGGAATTCGGCAACTCTCTCGGACTTTCAAAATGCGCCGATTGCGCGGTGATAAACATTCCGTTTTCAATGTCTTGCAGCAAAACCATTGCCTCGTCATGCCAGTCTGCTGATTGTTGCAGCAGAGAAGCCAATTGAATCTGCGCGCCGTAACTCAACTGCTTCCTCTTGCTGAAATACTCTTCAAAATGGGTTTCATCCTTGCTGTTCAGATGGCGCAGACCGACCAATGTCTGAATTCTAAACTCAGCGACAGCCCGCCAGCTACCGTTTATTATGCTCGGATTCCGCAACTCCTTATCGAGGAACTTGCGCAGACCGTCAATGAACTTCGGTTCAATCACCCGTTCAAACTTGCTGCATTGGTTAAACAGATAAGCCACGTATGGGGCAAGATAAGCTGAAGATTCGGAGCTGCCCGGCCAGAACTTGAACCCGCCGTCATGATTTTGTAATAACAACACTTTTTGAATATTTTCAGCGATGACCTTATCGATATCTTTGACAGAATTGAGCTCAAATTGATATTTGTCAGATAAATATTGTAGTTGTATGAGCGCCAGCAGCCGACTGACAGTCTGTTCCAGACAGCCATACGGATAGCTAACAAGATACTTTGCGCCTTCGCCAATATTGGTTAAAGATGAGCTGGCCAAACGCAGATTCAATCCGCCCGTGTCTTTTCGCACGGACGCATCGATTTTTATTTTCTGCGAATCCCGTTCTCGTGTTTCGCCCACGGCAACCACCGTTTCGGTGGCGACGAGGTCTTGCACGGTCAAAGTGATTTGCACCGCGTCGCTTTCATTCTGTACTTCTAGGCCATCAAAAGTTCCGTGAAAAGTAGCGACAAATTCCAACTCGCTCTCTCCCGCCCTTCGCGCTTGCAGCGGATAAAGAATTGTTTTTGATTCGCCTGGTTCAAGCAAGATTCCCTTTTTGACTGCTTGCCCGTCTGTAACCACAACCGACCCTTTGCTTAACGTGGCGCGAACCTTGACTGCTCCCTCGGCGGCGGTCAAATTGGTTACGGCAATTCCCGCCTGAAACTCATCGCCCAGACGCGCAAACCTTGGCAAAACAGGTCGAATAATAAATGGTTGCGTAACCAGCGTCTTCTCTTCACCATATCCAAAAGTATTATTTTCACCGACCGCAACAACCATCAGGCGCCAGGTGGTCAAATTATCTGGCGATTTAAATTCAAAGGACGCTTTTCCATCATTGGAAGTAATTAGATCGGCTTTGTAATAAGCTAATTTGAGAAAATCTTTGCGAATTTTTGTGTCATTGAGCGCCTCTTCCTGACCGCCGCCATAACCCATGCCCTTCTGAAGAAACTCTTGCTCGGATATGATAAACGAACGGTTGTCATTGAGCCGCGTCGAAAGCCCATGTTGAGCATAGATTATTTTCACCAGATCTGGCGGCTGATATCCGGTCATAGAAAGTATGGCGTCATCCACAACCATCACCGTCAGCTCACTGCGAACGCCTTTTTTATCATAAGATATCGCCTGCACATCGACTTGAACCAATTCGCCGGGTCGATACTTTTTTCGGTCGGTTTTAACCGCTACGTCAAGGTGTTTCTCAGACAACGAAACTCGAAAAGGAGCAAACCCGACACGCTCCAAATGTTTGCCAATTTCTTCTTCTATCGGAACTATCGGGTCGCCATGGCGGAACAAAGCAGCGCCCAAAAAAGCGTTTGGAAGCATTTCTTCAGTGACTTTAAACTGGAAAGTATAACTGCTGCCGACAATGTTTTTTGTCTCCTGCACAAAAACCGCATCGCGTGACACGGTTAAAAACAGTTCTGCTTTTGGAAATGGAGATTTGACAAATGCAGTGGCCATATCACCGACGCGATATTCATTTTTATCAAGAATAATGTCCAGTTTGTCTTCGCCGCTTTCGGCCCACGGCGCATATTCGCTTCCCGAAACCCAAAGCATAGCTCCTACTGAAGCGCCGCCGCCAGGCTTGTCGGCCAGTTCAACAAGCACATAATATGAACCCGCTTCATGCGGTGTAAAGGTTAACTGTATCGGTTCAGCGCCGCTTTGAACGGGTTTGCCGGAAACCACTTTCTGAGCAACTGAATTTTCAATCTTGTAGCGACCGTCAACGGTTTTCAGTCGCACGGAATGTGTTTCTTCTTTGACCAGTGACACGTATAGATCGACGCCGGACAACGCCTCCCCTGTTGGCGAGGAAACAATAATTTCAACTGGCGCTTCCTGATTTTTCCGGATTATTCGATTGGCCAGTTTGACGCCGGGTAAACGATGGTCAGGCAACGCCGTAAAACTGGTCTGAGACGAAATTGTTTGCCTGGATATATCTTCTACTTCAACATCGCACAAATAAGTCATGGCAAAAGGCGCATCTTCCGGCAGCAACTCAATACTGCGCGTTCCGCGGCCACTTGCGTCAAGCGTAAAAGATTGGCTCAAATATCTCCCTGAAATAGCCTCTTGTTTTCTGCCAACAGGACGCGGAATATCGAAAGTGAAATCATCCCAACCTGGCGGTCTGTAAGCGGTTTTACGCCGCGTGATATGGAGCGAAGCGCGGGCGCTGGCCATGGGCGCGCCAAAATAATAATTGCCCGTCCAGCCAACCTGCACCGAGTCGCCCGGAAGCGCAATTTTCGGGTGAACATCCATCGCAACCTTGAATTCCGGCGTTCTGAATTCGGCCAGCCTAAAAGTCCCGCTTAAATACAAATTATGTTTCTTGTTATGGGCGACCACCCGGTAATAGCCTAGGGTCTGGCCTTTTTTGGTGGGAACATCAAAATGAAACGTGCCAAATTCACCTGGCGCGGCTTTGCCAAGTTCGGTTTGCCCGCCGCGTGGATCTCGCAGGCTCAAATTGAACGCCAAGCCCTCGCCATTTAGAAGACTGCCGCGCAGCAAATAACGCAAGACGCCCTTCATTTTTACAGTCTCACCCGGACGATAGATAAAATGATCGGAAAATAGCGCGCCGCGGACAATCGGGTCATCCGCCTCCCAGGCCTGACTTACGCCAAAACGCCATAAGTTCGGATTTCCCCATTTTGTGGTTCGCAAAAAGGTCCAGTCATCATCTTTTTCCACCACAATGAGCAAATTGGGCGGTTCGGGAAATCCATATTTTTGTTGATTGTGAAGAATGTCATTCAGGTCAGTTTGCGGCGGGTAAAGTTCGCCAATACCTTTGTCGTCATCTTTACGATTGCCGCACGAATCCATCTCACCAGCTAAAAGCGTCAGCATCCCCGACTCATCTGTAACGCCGCTAAAACATGGCTCCAAATCATCGATAAATGAATTCGAAATAAGCTGGCTTATTTGATTTATGGGCGGAAGATTGTCGGTCATGTAGACTTTAACGCGGGCGTCGGCAACCGACTGACCGTCCGTCAACTGGTTGATTTTGATCATCCCCGTTGTTGGATAAAATTGCGTATAAATCCCAAGATTCGTGCGTAGCAACAAACCGTTATATGTAAAAGGCTTTGGGTGACATTGAATGTCGGGAGATTCTATCGAATAGGCCAAAGCGCCATATTCGCCGCCGTTCAGCAGCGGCCGCAAATCGTACGAAACGCCGCCAACGCCATCTGCATTTAAAGGAACCTGCATTTCCTGAAAATAAAAAGTCGGATTCCCGGTTAAAGCAGACATTACGTTCTGGTAGGCAAGATTTTCTTTCACCAGAACATCCTGCGGACGCAGCGGCTGTAATTTATAAAATATCTTCTCAATGCTGCTGACCTTAACTTCTAATTCAGGTTTGACATTCGGAGAAATAATTTGAAAGCCTCGCGGCGCCATCATTTTGGGAGAATACAGTCCGGTTGTAAATGAAATCGTCTGCGGATTTTCAAGGGTCTGTCCATAAATATCCATCAATCCGGGCTTTAAGACAACGGCGTATTGCGTGTTTGGTTTAAGAAGGTGATTATGAAAGTGAACGTTGCGCTCGGCATTGTCATTATCGCAACGGTTCAGGACAAGCGGCCACTTTTCAAAGGCCGGGGTAAAAGTAAAAAAATCAGACCAATTGTTTTGATTCGGAATGTTGCTAAAAATCAGGTGCGGCAGCGTTGTAACTGTGCCGCCGCAGTCCGGACAATTTCCATTTTCAACAAAACGAAATGGCGGATAGGTTTTAAACGTTGAGATAATTTTGCTTGTGGTCGGACGATTGCCGAATTTTGGCAAGACGCCCGCTTTTATCTCAATGGAATATTTTGTATCTCGTTCAAGCTTTTGCTTAGGAATTATAGAGTAACGGTATCTCATACGACGATGACCGGTATCCTGAATAGAGGCATTGTCAGAACCTTCACGAATCGTGAAGGCCAGACTTTCTCCAGTTTTGAGGTTAATCCATTTAACTTTTTTCTGAAGGGACTTGACATTTAAAGCCACACTGGCGCGGATTTGTGTTATCACTTCAAGTTTCACATGGTCGACGCCGTTTTTCGGCCAAATACTGACGTTTGGGCGTGGTGTTTTAAATTCCCACTTTAGACTCTTTTTAAGTTTTCCACCGTGAATGTCGCGCAAATCATCAAAGACATTGACATGAAACGTTGTGGCCATCGGCAAACTGCTTTCCGGTTCAAAGACTACGATTGAAGATCCGAGCATTCTGAAGCGTCCCTGAATGGCTGGCTCGATGGCAAAATTCCGCAGGATGACTTCACGTTCGGCGTCGCTTAAAGATGTAAGCGGCGTTAAGGGGTTGGAAAACGTTATTTTTACCTGAGCCTGGCCGTCCACCTCACCTTTGGGGCCGTAAGAAGAAATCCGCAAAGGCTTGGGCGCTGCCGGAACTTGTTCCTGCGCGCTAACGAGTGGAATATTGGCAATGAGATCGCTAAAAAGCGCGCCCGAATTTTGACTGTCTTTTACAAAAAAGATTATCCCGACAATTAGCATCATCAGTCGAATATTCTTAGTCATGATTTCCTCCTTAATTTATTTCCGCTCATAACACCAACGAACCAGGGCAAAGCCATACAAAATTACTGTTTGAATTTCAACGCGCAACCATTACGAATGATTGGTGAGAGTAGGATATGTACAAACCAAGATCGGCTTACGCATCCAGGCGATACAAACTTCGTTCCATTGCAGCGGAAACGTTGTTCGTCTGCAAGAAACAGGATTTAAGACATTCCCAGGCCATTTGCAAATAAACGGAAATGTGTACTTTAAAACACAGTCTAAAATGAAGAATCTAATAAAATCAACAGGTTGGCTGGTCTGCAAATGAACACAGCGAAGTGTTCGAACTGACACCTTCAGGCAAGCGCCAGATGCAATGTAGATGAATTCAGCAAACAGATTGCATCTGCCTTAAATGGGTAACGGTTTTGCGGATAAGCGGTGACGTCAAAAGAGTTGGCGGTTGAAAATTGCCAGCGTAAAAAAGTGCAATCCACCGACAAATTCAGCCTGAATGGAATCACTCATTTTTCACCGTTATATTTTAATGGGAAATGGTTGAAAGCCGTAGCAGCATTTTGGTAGCGTGAGAAGCCAACCTGCAAAAACTTGCTTGAACAAAAAACTGATTTAAGCTATATTCAAAAGTTGCCTGGTCACAACAGCTCCAAGACAACTGAAATTTATACTCATGTCTCAAAAAAAGCTATTGATAAAATTAAAAATCCAGTGGATAATTTTTTTGAGTAAAAGAAGTTAGCAAATGATAAATATAAACAATTGTGTATAGCCCACCAATTTGGCGGCATAAACACAAACGTTATACAATATAAAAGGGATGATATGAAACAACAATTTTTAACAGTCGGAGTGATTGGGAAATCATTAAAAGAAAATGAAAAAAGAGTAGCTATTCATCCTGAGCATATAAAATATATTCCTCTAAAATTCAGAAAACAAATAACATTTGAAGTAGGTTATGGATTGAGATTTGGAATGGATGATAGCACAATAATCAAACTTACCTCAGGACGCGTTGCTTCCAGGGAAGAAATACTGAATAATTTTGATTGCGTAATTATGCCTAAACCTTTACTCGAAGATTTAGCTCAAGTACACGAAGGTGCAATTGTTTGGGGTTGGCCACATTGTGTACAACAAAAAGAAATCACTCAAATATCCATTGAAAGAAAATTAACGCTTATTGCATGGGAACAAATGTTTAAGTGGAGCAAAACAAGTGATAAAAACATGCATATTTTTTATAAAAACAATGAAATTGCAGGTTATGCCGGAGTAAATCATGCTTTAAGTCTTATCGGTGTTACAGGAAATTATGGAAAACCACGAAAAGCTATAATCCTTAGCTTTGGTTCTGTAAGTCGGGGAGCAGTTTATGCATTACAAGGTCAGGGAATAACAAATATTACAGTATATACACGTCGAAAACCAACAGATGTAGGCGTTCAATTGCCTGAAGTAACATTTAAACAAATGATTAATGACGATTCAGGAAACTTGCTGTCAGTTGAACCTGACGGTAGCGCTCGCCCGTTTTCAGAAGTATTCTCAGATGTGCAAATAATTATTAATGGCACGCTTCAAGCTATTGAGTATCCATTAATGTTCGTTCCAAAAGATAAGGCTAATAAATTGATGGATGGCACGCTTATTATTGACATAAGCTGTGACGAGGGAATGGGGTTTTGGTGTGCAAAACCTACAACATTTGAGCGCCCTATGATTGATGTTGAGGGTAAATTTTATTATTCAGTTGACCACAGCCCAAGTTATTATTGGAATTCTGCTTCATGGGATATTTCCGATGCCTTATTGCCTTTTCTTCCCATTGTTATGAATGGACGAAAGGCATGGGAAAAGGATGAAACTATATCAAAAGCAATAGAAATAAATAGTGGAATAATTCAAAATCAGGAAATTATTTCATTCCAAAAACGAAACAAAGAACATCCATATAAATTTCTTTAATTGATATTATGACGAAAAATCACATTGTATAACATGTGGTATCTTTAATTGCCGAGACAGCAGTAAATTCAAGGGGTGTAGCTCGCATTAAGTTCGTCGTAACTTGAAAGTGAAATGCTCCGAAATCGGCAACTAAAACATACCACCACCGTTGTCAATAATTGTGAAAATAGTGTAACCAATCTTGATTTCAATTCGTCTTACTAAAAAAATAAAAACCATAATGAAAAAAACACTTCTTGTCTTTTCGACAATTGTATTCATACTGCCAGGAACAATAACTTCAAATGCCCAAAATACAGTAATACTCAAAAACACTTTTACTAAAATTGACAACTATTTAAATGCTAGTGTGAATAATGGATTTTCAGGTTCTGTTCTAGTTGCGATAAAAGGGGAAATTATCTTATCGAAAGGATACGGATGGTCTGATCGAAAAAATAAGATTCCTAATTCCTCATCATCAATTTTCAATATTGGTTCGGTAACTAAACAATTTACTGCGTCAGCTATTTTAAAACTCGTTGAACAAGGAAAAATTAAAACATCAGACAAAATAAGTCAGTTTTACGACAAAGCGCCTGATGACAAGAAAAACATAACAATCCATCAGCTATTGACACATACATCTGGCATTTCATCAAGAACTGGTGGTTTTAGATACGATGAGGAGAGTAAGGAACAATTTTTAAAGGAATTTTTTGATTCTGAATTACAATCAGAACCCGGCAAAAAGCATCAATATGCAAATGCAAATTATATTATGCTCGCAGCCATTTTGGAGCTCGTTTCTAAACAAAACTACGCCACTTTTCTACATGAAAACTTGTGGAAGCGCTCACATATGACTAATACAGGGTATAAAGGCATAACCTTTAATAGTGAACGTTTAGCTCACGGTTACTACTTTAATATCACAGATGGAAAATGGATGGATTGGGGTACAACTCAAGAGCATCTTCCATATAATGATAAGCACTGGTACAGTATAGGTAAGGGTGATATCCACTCATCTGTTGAAGATCTTTATAAATGGCACCTTGCTTTAAATAATAATTGGGTTTTATCATCTAAGACAAGAGAATTACAGGAAACACCTCATGTAGCTGAAAATGATGGAGCGACATCATATTATGGATATGGATGGGCTTTGTTTAACAATGATAGGGGCAAAGTTGTAACGCACAACGGAAGTAATGGGATCTATTTCGCTGACTTCATCAGGTTTATAGATGAAGACGTTGTAATCATTTATCTGACAAATGCCATCTTGGGGAATAATTCAGAAAACGTAGCATGGGAAATCAGTAAAATGATTTTTGACCCGCAGTATACAGCAATTCCAATATCAAAAAATATTTATGAACTTGTATATGATTTCATAAAAACAAACGAACCAGGCAGTGCGAAAAGATTACCTTCTTATTTGAATATAGAGTCAGGAAAAAAGTTTGATGATCATGTGGTTCTCAACAGGTTTGGATATCGCATTCTGGAGAAAGAAAATGAACCAGGTTGGGCAATCGAACTATTTAAGCTGAATGCTCAATTGTTCCCTGAAGATGGTAATCTGTGGGATTCACTGGGTGAGGCATATTTGAAGTATGGAGAAAAAGAACAGGCTCTTGAAAGTTATAAAAAAGCAGTAGAATTAGGAAATAAAGAATCACAGAAAAAGCTAACCGGACATTACTGAAATTTATTCACAAACAAACGAGAACTTAAAATGAAACAAAAATTTAGTTTAGTTGCGATTGCCATAGTATTAACATTCTTCACATCTTGCACCGACAGCAAAAACAAGAAGAATGAAAAGAATCAAAAAACAGAAACAGAACAAACGGGAAAAGCTGAACCAAAAAAAGATTGCAATGATGTGCATTGGTCGCATCATGAAGGACATGATGGCCCTAAAAATTGGAAAAATCTTTGTAATGGTTTTACAGATTGTGGTGGTCTTTCGCAGTCGCCAATTGATATTAGTACAAAAAAAGTAGTTGCCGGAAAAGAACTGTCAATTCCAAAATTCAGTTACGGGGAATCAAAAGTTGAAATTATTAATAACAGCCATACGGTACAGTTCAATATTGATGGTGGAAACAAGGTTAATCTGAACGGTAAAGATTATCAGTTATTACAATTTCATTATCATGCTTTAAGTGAACATACCATTGACGGTAAATATTCTCCATTAGAAGTGCACTTTGTTCACAAACATTCTGATTCTGATTTTGCGGTTCTTGGAGTTATGTTAGTTGAAGGAAAAGAAAACGAATTATTTAAAAAACATTTAGACAACTTTCCAACAGACAAAGGAAAATATAAGTCCGATGATGTAATTACATTATTAAGTCTATTTCCAGAGAACAAAAGTTACTATTATTATAGTGGTTCTTTAACTACACCTCCTTGCTCAGAAGTTGTAAGTTGGTATGTTCTTAAAAATCAGATAGAAGCTTCAAAAGAGCAGATAGAAAAAATCTCTATAATTCTCAATAATAATTATAGACCTGTTATGCCAATAAGTGGTAGAGAAGTGCAATTCTTTAGTGAATAAAAAAACGACACCACAATCGAGTAGGCGGCTCCGGCTGTTTCCAACCGGAGTGCGCCTCCCACACCACCGTATGTTCGGGGCTCGAGTACGGCGGTTCACTGTAAGCAACCGGCGAACTACACCTTTTTTTTACCGGGAGAATACCTTATCTCCAGATATACTGGGGAGACCTGCTTTTTAGCTGTGCGCCAGCGGGAACCCTGGCTTCACCCTGTCTGGTCGGGCG
>Ga0316190_10001817_pt1 | contig 15527 bp, 17 predicted proteins | sample Eddworburrow2_MG_FD_204929 | JGI IMG/M metagenome (GOLD analysis project Ga0316190, IMG submission 204929) | Coastal sediment microbial communities from Maine, United States - Eddy worm burrow 2 | ecosystem: Environmental > Aquatic > Marine > Coastal > Sediment | place: USA: Maine | collected... | reverse complement strand
CGCCTACCACAAGTACCAGGATGAAGGTCAGATTGGCGAGAACGTGGTTGTGCAGTAGCGACCGGTAAAAGTTCACTAAGGCTGTTCTCGCGGTGGGGATACGGTCACCTCCTGGCCGTCCACGAGGATCTGTCGGCCGTCAGTGATCAGGCGGGTGTCGGAAGGCAGGTCGACCTCGCAGGGCTGACCCTCCAGGGCATGTGGAATGGCGATAAACTGTGCCCTTTCCCCGTTGAGGACGAACACACCCAGCCTGTCGTCCCGTCTTACCAGGTAATCCGCCGGCAACAGTTGCCGGTCAAGCTGCCAGACCAGCCTTCCGGCCGTACCCGGGAGCGCCGCTTCATTGACAAAGGTCAGTCGGGCCTCGCGTGTTCTTGCCAGGGTGTCCAGGGCGGGCAGCAGTGCTCGCAGCCTGACCGGGAAACGACCCGAAGCGGCCTCGAACACCAGTTCTTCGGCCTCTTGAAGTCTGGTGATCTCATTCTGGCGCAGAGACGCGCTTATCTCCTGGCCAACCATCTCGAGCAGGCCCGCGATGGCCGTGCCGCGTGATACGAAGGTGCCGACGCTGACCAGCCGTTCAGTCACCACGGCATCGAATGGTGCCCTGATTTCACAATGTCCGACATCGATGGCGGCTTGGTTGACCGCCTCGCGTCGGGCATCTGCTTCTGCCTGCCGCGTCTCCAGGTCGGTGCGGCGCTGGTCCAGAAGCTCGTCACTGATGCTGTTGTTCTTCTTGAGATTGCGCGCACGCGTCAACTGCCCACGCGCATAGTTCATTTGCGCGAGTGTCACCCTCAGTTCCGCACGAGCGACCGCAAGACGCGATTCATGGCTGCGGCAGTCGAGCCTGGCCAAGGTTGCGTCTGCCGATACACGATCGCCGACCTCTATCGGGAGGGCGATCACGCGGGCATCGATCTCGGCCGCGACCTGGGGTTGGTTGCGCGACATCACCGTTGCGGGCGCGCTGAACCGCGGTTCACCCAGGAGTTTCCCAAGCGGCAGGGTGCGAACACTGACAGGGGCGGCCAGGGTTGCGGATGTCCAGAACATGCTGCCCAGCAGCCCGAGCATTACCGGGCCGCCTGCGCGCAGTGCGATCCGATGAAACATTTTCCTAGCCGAAATGTTCATGCTGCGATTGCAGTGCCTCTCCGAAGGCCCGTACCAGGTCTGCCTTGCTGACGATGCCGACCAGATGGTTTCCCTTGTCCAGGACCGGCAGGGCCCCGAAGCCATGCCGGTTAATGAGTTCACAGGCCCTGGCCAGATCATCGTAGGTATGTACCGCAATCGGGTTGCGGCTCATCAGGTCCGAGACGGAGAGATTGTCGTCGAGCTGGTAGTCGTATGACAGGTCGGGTGCCTCATCGACCCAATCCGGCCGGCGCAGGTCGCGGTCGCTGAGCATGCCGACCAATTGCGCGCCCTGAAGGACCGGCAGGTGGCGAATGCCGGCTTCGCGCATGCGAAAGAAGGTCTCGCGTACCCCGTCTTCCGGCGCTGCCGTGAGTACCTTGCGGATCATGTAATCGCTAACGCGCACGCGCTATTCCCCTTGTCTCGCGCAACGGGCCCTGAAACTTCAGACGCCGCTCGCAGTGACGGTCAGGTCGTTCGACCGCATCGGCCCATTGTTGTTCAGCGGCGCTTACCCCGTCGTCCTGAGGCCTTTTTTTTCAGGCCATGCGTCTGCTGGGTGCGGAAACGGCCTTTTGCGGCAGGCTGTTTACCGGGCGTTCGGGCACCCTCCGGGCGGCCGCCTGTTCCAGCCGGCTGAAAGCTCGGGATCAGGTGACGTTTGCCGTTACCGATGAGGTCGGCTCGACCCATGGCCTTCAAGGCGTCACGCAACAGCGGCCAGTTGTTCGCGTCATGGTAGCGCAGGAAGGCCTTGTGCAGGCGTCGCTGGCGCAGGCCTTTGGCCGAGAAGACCTTCTCGGAAGATCGTGTGATCTTTCTGAGCGGATTACGGCCGCTGTGCCACATCGCCGTGGCCATCGCCATGGGTGATGGCAGGAAGGCCTGGACCTGGTCTGCGCGGAAACCGTTGGCCTTCAGCCAGAGCGCGAGATTCAGCATGTCTTCATCACTGGTCCCGGGGTGCGCGGCGATGAAGTAGGGGATCAGGTACTGCTCCTTGCCGGCCTGTTTCGAGTACTTGTCGAACATCGCCTTGAAGCGATCATAGGTGCCTATGCCGGGCTTCATCATCTTCGACAGTGGCCCCTGCTCGGTGTGTTCGGGCGCGATCTTGAGGTAGCCGCCGACATGATGACTGACCAGTTCTTTCACGTACTCCGGTGTCTCCACCGCAATGTCGTAGCGCAGCCCCGAGGCGATGAACACGCGTTTGATGCCTGGCAGTTCGCGCGCCTTGCGGTACAGGCGTACCAGCGGCATCTGGTCGGTATTGAGGTTGCCACAGATGCCCGGATACACGCACGACAGGCGTCGGCAGCTTGATTCGATCTTCGGGTCCTTGCAGTGCAGGCGCCACATGTTGGCGGTCGGACCGCCGAGGTCAGAGATAACCCCGGTGAAACCCGGTGTGTGATCACGGATGTTCTCGATTTCGCGCAGGATGCTCTGCTCGGAACGGTTCTGGATGATCCGTCCCTCATGTTCGGTGATGGAACAAAAGGAACAACCCCCAAAACAGCCGCGCATGATGTTGACCGAGAAACGGATCATCTCGTAGGCGGGAATCCGGGCGTCGCCGCAGGCCGGGTGGGGCACGCGCTGATAGGGGAGTTCGAAAACCCGGTCGAGCTCGGGTGTGCGCAGTGGAATGGGTGGCGGGTTGATCCAGACATCACGTTCGCCGTGACTTTGTACCAGCGCGCGCGCGTTACCCGGGTTGGACTCAAGATGCAGCACGCGTGAGGCGTGGGCGTACAAAACCGGGTCGTTCCGGACGGCCTCGAAACCCGGCAGCCGAACTGCCTGATACGCGCGATTCTGGCCTTTGGGCCTTGTATGCAGGGTTATGCTCATAGGGCCGGGGGCCGGGGGCCTGGGGCCTGGTCCCGTTTCCTCCGGCCCTCGGCCCTCGGCCCTCGGCCCCGACTCATAAGGATCCGGATGCACTTCGATCCGGCCTGGTTCGTCGAGCGTGGTCGAATCGATAATCGTCCAGTCCGTCGGCAGTGCCTTTAGAGCAAATGCCGTTCCCCGCAGGTCGCGAATCTGCTCGATAGGTTCGCCGGCCGCCAGCCGATGACTCAGCTCGACGATCGCGCGTTCGGCGTTGCCGAACAGCAGCATGTCGGCCTTGGCATCGATGAGGACAGAGCGGCGTACCTTTTCCTGCCAATAGTCGAAATGTGCGATGCGACGCAGGCTGGCCTCGATGCCGCCCAGCACGATCGGGACATCCCGGTAGGCCTCGCGGCAACGTTGTGAGTAGACGATAACGGCCCGGTCGGGGCGCCTGCCGCCTTCGCCACCCGGCGTATACGCGTCGTCAGAACGCAGGCGGCGTTCCGAGGTGTAGCGGTTGACCATCGAGTCCATGTTGCCGCCGGTCACGCCGAAATACAGATTTGGCCGGCCCAGGCGGGCGATGTCGTCGGCGGAACGCCAGTCTGGCTGGGCGATGATGCCGACCCGGAAACCCTGCGCCTCGAGCACGCGACCGATCACCGCCATACCGAAACTGGGGTGATCTACATAGGCGTCGCCCGTGACGATGATGATGTCGCAGCTGTCCCAGCCGAGCAGATCCATTTCCTCGCGCGACATGGGCAGAAAAGGCGCCGGACCGAATTTGTGTGCCCAGTGGCGTCGATATGCGAACAGGTCCGGGGCAGGCTGTGTCATGGCTGAGGGTACTGAGGCGAGGCTGGCTGCTGACCCATCAATATAACACTGCCTGCCGCGGGATTTCCCCAGCGGCTGTCAGGCCCGGAACGGCTCTTGTGATAGCCTTTCAAAGTGTGGTGAATTGTAAGGGACCTGGCATGCGCCGGATTTTCGTGACCGCATTGGGTGTTGTCGTGCTGGTCGCCTGCAGTCGGGATGACGACCACCGCCATCCGCAGCTGAAGACTGGCAAACAACTGTACGTTCATCATTGCGCGTCCTGTCACCAGGATTCGGGGGACGGCGTCTTTGTTGAGGGGGTCCCTCCATTGAAGGACACGTCGATGACGTATCGCCAGATGACTGATCACATCCGCGGTCATGGGCGCGCCGGCGACTCGCGTATGCCCGAGTTTTCGACCATGTCGAGGAAAGAGGTCGAGGCGATTGCCATCTACATCCGCAACAGTCTGGCGGCAGGGTGAGGGCGCCATGGCAAAAACGTCGACTAAAAGTCATATCCTTTTTCTGTCCCCGTTGATGTTCCCGGCCACGGCGCTGTCGGCCCCGGACGGTGCGCATGCAGATCCGGTGGCGCCGGTGATACTGGGCGTCACGGCCATACTCGTCTGTGCCGTCGTTGGCCGTTATCTCGCGCGTCGCTTCGGGCAGCCCTCCGTGCTTGGGGAGTTGGTCATCGGCATTGCGCTGGGCAATCTCGTTTACTTGCTCGGCGGGGACTTCATCCTGGTCGTGCGTGAAGGCCGGCTGCTGTTCGATATGATCGATCTCACCTTCGCGGGAGCCAGCATGCAAGAGGCCGCCGCGCAGATCTTCCCCGACCCCGTACTCGCAAAAAAGATCGTCGAGATCGTGGAAGGTCCCGATGGCATGCAGCTGCTGAGCTTCGTCCACACGGTCGACATGTTTTCACGCTACGGGGTGATCTTCCTGATGTTCCTGGTTGGCCTGGAAAGCAGCGTGGAAGAGATGCGCAGTGCCGGCATGCCCTCGCTCAGGGTTGCCGTCGTCGGGATGGTGACGCCTTTTCTGCTCGGCCTGGTGGTGGCCTGGCTGGTGCTGCCGGACAACTCGGTCGGATCGATGTTATTCATTGGTGCGACACTGGGCGCCACCAGTGTCGGGATTACCGCGCGTGTGCTCGATGAGTTGAAAGTGGTGCACTCCCAGGAAGCCCGCGTGATCCTGGGTGCGGCGATCTTTGACGATGTGCTCGGGCTGGTTGCGCTGGCCATCGTCTCGGGCATTGTGATCAGCGGCAGTATTCAGGGCGCTGCCGTGCTAGAGATCCTCGCGCATTCCACGCTGTTCATCCTCGCGGCCATGTACGCAGGCCCCCACATCCTGCGCACCCTGATCGCCATGATGCATGGCCTGCAGACCCACGAGGCCAAGATCTTCGTTACCTTCATTTTCGTCATGGGGCTGTCCTGGTTCGCCGATCTGGTCGGCCTGGCGACCATCATAGGCGCCTTCGCCGCCGGTCTGATTATGAACGACCAGTATTTCAGTGGCTGGAAAAGCGATCCCAAGTATGGCCGCGAGACCATCAGGAGCCTGATGGATCCCCTGGAGGCTATCCTGGTGCCGATATTTTTCGTTCTGATCGGGCTGCAGGTGAAGCTGGAGAGCTTTCTCAACACCGAGGTCTTGCTGTTCGCCAGCGGTCTGACGGTGGCCGCCATTGTCGGCAAGATCGTCTGTGGATATGTTGCGGGCGGCGGCCTGAATAGGCTCGCGATCGGTATCGGCATGCTGCCGCGCGGCGAGGTGGGTCTTATCTTCGCCGCCATCGGCAAGGGTCTGGGCGTGATCGACAGTCAGCTGTTTTCGGCCATCGTCCTGATGGTGGTGGTCACGACGGTGATCTCTCCCTCCCTGCTCAAGTGGTCGCTGCGTCGCGGTGTGAGCGAAAATCAAGAGTCTGAATCGAGTTAAAAGGCTATATGGAATGCAACTGATCGCTAAATGGGGCTTGTGTGCCTTCGTATCACTGACGCTGAGTGCCTGCACCCAGGAGACCCAGAACAAGTTTGGCCGGGCCATCCAGAACTGGACCGGCACAAACGGAGTGCTCGAAATCTATGCCGGCGACAAGCTGGTGCGACGGTTCATCCAGATCGACAAGCTCAGTACCGCGGATGCGACCCAGGGCGGCGAGGCACGCCCCTATCGTTTCGGCTACGGCGTATTCGATGAAAATCTGAACATGCACAAGGACGCGGGCGAAAAGAAGGTTTATTTCGAGTTCAGTGACTACTCGACGCCCTATATCTTCTTCGAGCACCCGCATCTGTGACCGGTCGCCGGTTCATCCCCCGGGGGCAGCGGGTAAGAAGCGCCGCAGTAGGGAATAACCGAGCACTGCGGAAAGCAGCGAGCCGGCCACGATACCGATGCGTTCGTCGAAGCCCGAGCCGTCGACGTACTCGAAAGCCAACGAACCGATGAACAGGCTCATGGTGAAGCCGACGCCGGTCAGCACCGATACCCCGTAAAGCGAGCGCCAGTCGACTCCCCGCGGCAGTTGTGCCAGCCCGGCCTTGATCGCGAGCCAGCTGAATCCGAATACGCCCACCTGCTTACCCAAAAACAGGCCAAGCCCTGCACCCAGCGAGACGCTGTGCAGCATATAGCTCGCGCTCACGCCGAGGACATGGATACCGGCGTTCGCGAAGGCGAACAGCGGCAGGATAAAGAATGCGACCGCGGTGTGCAGGTCATGTTCCAGGGAGCGCAGCGGTGAATGTTCGGGGTTGTCCTTGTGCTTCACCGGAATGAACATCGCCAGCACCACGCCGGCCAGCGTGGCGTGGACCCCGGATTTGAGCACGGATATCCACAGCACTATGCCGATGATCACGTAGGGGGCGATCTCGCTGACGTGGCGACGGTTCAGGATGAACAGGATTGCGATGGCAGCGGAGGCGACGCTCAACGCCCCGGTGGAGAGATCAATGCTATAAAACAGGGCGATGATGATGATGGCGCCGATGTCATCGAGGATCGCCAGCGAGACCAGAAAGACCTTGAGCGAGGTCGGAACACGTTTGCCGAGTAGCGACAGTATGCCGAGGGCAAATGCGATGTCGGTGGCGGCAGGGATAGCCCAGCCCTTCATGGAGATCTCGTTCCCCCAGTTGATGGCACTGTAGATCAGTGCGGGCACCAAAACGCCGCCGGTGGCGGCCACTGCCGGCAGCACGATATTGCTCAGGTCGGACAGCTCGCCATCGAGCACCTCGCGTTTCAGCTCCAGGCCTACCAGGAAGAAAAACACTGCCATCAGGCCGTCATTGATCCACAACAGCAGGGGTTTGCCGATATGCAGCGGGCCAAAGCGGACCTCCACCGGCATATCGAAGAACGAGGTGTAGAGACCGTAGAGCGGGGAGTTTGCCACCAGCATGGCGGCCACCGCGGCAATAACCAGCACGATGCCGGCAGCGGATTCGAGGCGGAGAAAGTCGTTGAGGCTCTTCAGCATGATTCGGTTCTCTCGTCTAACGGTCGTTCAGTCTCAGGTGCGAATAATGGCAGAGATATCGAACGGATTCAGGTCGATCTGTGGCGTTGATCGATCACCTTTCGCTGGCCCACACGAGAGCGGCCACGCCAGCGAACCCGTCAAGCCGATTTGAGCGGCTCAGAAATAGAAAACCCCAAACTTTGTCGGGGGGTGGTCATTTAGGTAAACTAGTGTTCATTTTCCTGTCATTTGTGTGCTATTGGCGGCGACCAACGAGATCGTGGGAACCCAGACATGACCGATACCGTCCAGGGCTGGATGTTTTCAAGCAATAATGTGCACGTACCGATTTGCTCGGTGGACAATCCCCATCCGCGCAGAAAAGAAGATCGTCGTGACCACTACGTCGTCAATAAGAATGCACACCGGCGTCATCCAGTTGAGTCACATTGCGCTGTGGGCGGGTGGCTGGCGACCGTGCTTTAATTGGCACTGACAGTCATTGGATCGGAGAAGACCGGATGAACGCAAGAATTGCGATTGTTGGCATCTGGGTCGCCGCTCCGTTGCTGCAGTGCCGAACCGCTGACGCCGTCTCCCCCGACGCTGCGCTTGCAATGCCCGTGTGAGGTGCACAATGACGAATGAGTTTTGTCCGTGAATTCCCGGCAGTCGATGGCGGCGAGAATGCTTTTGTTGCTCGTCCTGTTAATCGCGGCCTGGTTGCTATGGTCGGGACTGTTCAAGCCATTGTTGCTTGGGCTTGGTGCTTTCTCCTGCCTGCTCACCGTCTATCTCGCGCGACGAATGGGCTATTTCGACAAAGATGTTTTCGCTTTACGTTTCGGGCCGCGATTAATTGGTTACTGGGCCTGGCTGGCAAAGGAGATTGCTCGATCCAGTTTTGAAGTAGCCCGCATCGTACTGAACCCGCGGTTGCCTATCAGTCCGCAGGTCTTCGAGATCAAGGCGACTGCAATCCATCCGGTTGACCAGACGATGCTCGCCAACTCGATTACGCTTACGCCTGGCACGCTGACGCTCGACGTGCACAATGGCGTCATTCTGGTACACAGCCTCACGAAGAGCGGCGCTGACGAACTCATCACAGGTGAGATGGACCGGCGAGTTGCCGCATTACGAGAGGATTAGGGATGTACTACGTCGTGACAATCGCAACGCTCGTTACCATGGCCCTTGCGCTGATACGAGCGCTAATGGGCCCCAGCATTTACGATCGCGTACTTGCCGCAAACATGTTCGGCACCAAGACGGTACTGTTGCTGTCGGTTATTGCCTTTTTGTACGGCCGCCCTGATTTTCTTGATCTGGCCCTGGCCTATGCGTTAATCAACTTCATTGGCGTCCTCGCGGTGCTCGAATTCATCCGCCTGCGCGCGCAGAGCGAACAGGCGGATCATAGCGGCGGGGGGCAATGACGATGGCATTGCTGGTCGACATCGCGAGCTGGGTTTTGCTGTCTCTCGGTGGAGCTCTCATTTTCATCGGCGGGCTTGGTGCTTTGCGTATGCCCAACCTGTATACCCGAATGCACGCAGCCAGCCTGACCGATACCATGGGCGCAATGCTTGTCATCGCGGGCATTATGTTACAGGCAGGTGCGTCGCTTGCGACGATCAAGCTCGCCGCGATTCTGCTGTTCCTGTTGCTAACTAGCCCGGCAGCCTCAAATGCGCTGGCGAGCGCTGCGCTGCTTGCAGGTCTGCGACCCGATCAAGGCACGATACCGGCCTCGGAGCACAGCGAGTGACCATACTGTTTGGTGTCTTTCTGCTGACGCTGCTGGTCATCACCGCGCTTGCGATTGTGCGTACGTCGCATTTATTTTCCGCGGTGATTCTCACCAGTATCTTCAGCCTGTTGATGGCGGCGAATTTCTTCCTGCTCGATGCGGCTGACGTCGCACTCACCGAAGCCGCTATCGGGGCCGGTATTTCCACCGTGCTGTTCCTTGGTGCGCTCGCGCTTACCGCTGAGCATGAACGCACCACGCATGTGCTGCGATTGCTGCCGCTAAGCGTGGTGGCGGTCACCACGCTGATCATGATCTACGCTACCTTTGACAAACCCCGCTTTGGCGACCCAGAGGCGCCGGTGCACCAGCACGTCGCCCCCTGGTATATCGAGAAAACGCCAGAGTACATCGATATTCCCAACGTCGTAACCGCAGTGCTCGGCAGCTTCCGCGGCTATGACACATTTGGTGAGGTATTCGTCGTATTCACCGCCGGAATCGGAGTTATGTTCCTTTTCAGCGCGCGGCCGGGCAATCGAAAAGATTCTCAGCGGCAAGCGACTGCCGAACCCGGCCAGGGTCTGCGACACTATCTGGTGCCGCGCGTGGTTGGGCGACTTCTTATTCCGTTCATTCTATTGTTCGGACTATACGTGCAGTTCCATGGCGAATACGGTCCCGGCGGCGGTTTTCAGGCCGGGGCGATCGTTGCCGCGGCGATCATCCTCTACGCCTTGCTCGAGGGCGAAACGCAGGCACTGCGAGTCCTGCCTCTCCGCGCACTGAGCGTCCTTGTTGCCGGCGGCGCATTGCTCTACGGTGGAGTCGGTGTCGCGGGCATTCTGCTGGGCAGCAACTTCCTTGACTATTCTGTACTGGCGGCCGATCCGATCGCCGGACAGCATCTGGGCTTACTGCTTATCGAGGCCGGTGTTGGCATCACCGTAACCGGCGTATTGCTCAGTATTTTTCATGCCTTTGCCGCTCGGGGGCGTGTCTGATGGAACTGCTTGGGCTGTATCACTACTGGGTATTTGCGGTGCTGCTGATGATTGGCTTTTACGCCGTTATTGCGAAACCCAATCTGTTCAAAAAGCTGATCGGGTTATCCATATTTCAGTCAGCCGTGTTTCTCCTCTACATCACGATGGACAAGGTCGAGGGCGGCACGGCACCGATCCTTCAGGACGGCGTTTCAGACGTGCTGTATTCCAACCCACTGCCACAGGTGCTTATTCTCACCGCTATCGTCGTCGGCATCGCTACTGCAGCCCTGGGGCTCGGCATCGTAGTACGCATTAAAGAAGAGTACGGCTCCATCGAGGAGGACGAAATTCAGGAGATTGACCGGCAGTGACCGGCTGGAGTCACCATCTCCCGGCACTGCAGGTTATTGTGCCGATGCTCGTTGCGCCACTTGTGACGTTGCTGCGTCCGCGCGGTCTTGCCTGGGCGGCAGCGACCATGGCGAGTCTCCTCGCCTTTGCGATTGCTATCGCACTTACCCTCGGCGTCCTTGACGGGCAGAAATTCAGCTACCTGATGGGCGCCTGGCCCGCGCCTTACGGTATTGAACTGGGGGTCGATGCCTTCAGCGCACTGACTCTGCTCATTGTCACCGGCGCCTCAACGCTTGCGTTGCTCGCCGGCCGACATAGCGTCGACACCGAGATCGAGCCTGATCGCCAGCCCTTGTTTTATGCGGCATGGCTGCTAGTGCTCGCCGGCCTGGTCGGCATTCCGGTATCTGCCGATGCGTTCAACATCTTCGTGTTCATGGAAATCTCGTCGCTCGCGAGTTACGTGCTGATCGCAGGCGGCCCCAATCGGCGTGCCCTGCCCGCGGTCTTCAAATACCTGATCATGGGCACGATTGGCGCGACCTTCTACCTGATCGGCGTCGGTCTCATCTACCTGATGACCGGCACCCTGAATCTCGCCGACATGGAGCTCAGAATTCACGAGGTCGCCGACCTGAAGCCCATACTCGTGGCGGCCGCGTTTATCACCATTGGCCTGGCGCTCAAAGCCGCGATGTTCCCGCTGCACGCATGGCTGCCAAACGCCTACACCTATGCGCCCAATGCCGTTACCGTATTTCTCGCCGCCTGCGCCACCAAGGTCGCCCTGTACCTGCTGCTGCGTTTCGATTTCTTCGTCTTTCAACCGAATCTGGTCGGTCACGACGTGCAGTTTGCCTACTTCCTGATGCCGCTCGCAGTGCTTGCCATCCTGATTGGCTCCGGCGTCGCTTTGTTTGAACGCAATCTCAAACGCCTGCTCGCTTATTCGTCCATTGCACAGATCGGCTACATCCTGCTGGGTGCGAGTCTCGTCAGCCTGGCGGGGCTTACGGCGAGTGTTTTGCACATGTTCAATCACGCACTCGCCAAGGGTGCATTGTTTCTCGCTGTCGCCGCTCTCGCCACACGGTGTTCGGGAATCCGCCTGGAGAACATATCGGGCGCTGCGCGGAGCATGCCCTGGACGATGGGCGCGTTCGTTGTCGCAGGCCTGAGTTTGATCGGTGTGCCCGGTACGGCCGGATTCGTGAGCAAGTGGTACCTCATCTCGGCGGCTCTCGGTGAGGGTCTTCTCGGTGGAGTGCTGGTTGCCGTGATCGTTATAAGTTCGTTGATGGCAGTCGTCTATGTCTGGCGTGTGGTTGAGGCTGCCTATTTCGGTGAAGCGCCGGCTGGCTTTGCGTCGACTCGCGAAGCTCCGCCGGCCTTACTCGCCGTCACCTGGGCCGCGGCGCTAGCCAATGTTTATTTCGGATTGGCAACTTCGTTGCCGGTGACTTTGTCGACGTCAGCCGCCGAACAGTTGCTGAGGCACCTACCTTGACCGCCGAGCAATCCATTCTCATAGCGCTACTGATGCCGCTGGCGGGAGCTTTGGGCATCGCGCTCGCTGGCCGCATCAATGCGAACCTGCGAGAGACGGTCACTCTGACGACGGCAGCCGGGCTGGCGTTTGTCGTTTGGGGTATGTTGCCCGAACTCATGGACGGGGGACGCCCTTTCGTTCGAATTGCCGAGATCGTACCCGGGGTCGAGATTGCATTTCGGGTAGAACCGCTTGGCATGCTGTTCGCAGCCCTTGCCTCGGGCCTGTGGATCGTCAACTCGATCTATTCGATCGGCTATATGCGCGGCAACAAGGAATCGAAACAGACGCGATTTTACGTCTTCTTCGCGCTATCACTGGCGGCCACTATCGGTATCGCCTTCGCCGCCAACCTGTTTACGCTATTCCTGTTTTACGAGGCATTGACCCTCAGTACCTATCCGCTGGTCTCGCACAAGGGAGACGAGAAGACGGTGCGCTCGGCCCGGGTTTACCTGGGAATACTGCTGCTGACCTCGATCGGCCTGCTGCTGCCCGCCATTATCTGGACTTACTTCGTGGCCGGGACCGGCGACTTTACGCCGGGAGGGATCCTGCAGGGCCAACTCGAAGGACCTGCCCTCGGGCTGCTGCTCGGCTTGTTCGTTTTCGGCATCGGCAAGGCGGCCGTTATGCCCGTGCACCGGTGGCTGCCGGCCGCCATGGTGGCCCCGACCCCGGTGAGCGCACTGCTGCACGCCGTGGCCGTGGTCAAGGCGGGCGTTTTTACCGTCACCAAGGTCATCGTCTACATTTTCGGCGTCGACTACCTGTTCGCAGAACCCAGCAGCAGCTGGCTTCTCTACGCGGCGGCCTTTACCGTGGTGGCGGCCAGCCTGGTCGCCCTGCGCCAGCAAAATCTGAAGCGCCTGCTCGCGTATTCGACCGTGGCCCAGTTATCCTACGTGGTGATGGCGTCCGCCATCCTCAAGCCGCTGGCGGAGATCGGCGCTTCGCTGCACATGGTGGCGCATGCATTTGGTAAAATTACGCTGTTTTTTGCCGCCGGCGCTATCTATACCGCGGCGAAGAAAACCGAAATCGGCCAGCTGGCGGGGATTGGTCGGCGCATGCCCTGGACCATGACCGCTTTTACCATCGGCGCCCTCAGCATGATCGGCGTGCCGCCGACCGGTGGGTTTGTCTCCAAGTGGTATATCCTCGCCGGTGCCTTTCAGTCGGACAACTACCTGGCGATTGCAACCATTATCGCCAGCACGATATTGAATGCAGCCTATTTTCTACCCATTATTTTTGCCGCCTGGTTCGGCCGGGAGGCTGCGGACAATAAACTGGAACACGGCGAAGCCCCGCTGACCATGGTCATTGCGCTGACCGTCACCGCGGCCCTGACGATCGGCCTGTTTATATTCAACGGGCCGGTGATAGCACTCGAAGCGCAAATGCTGGGAGTCAGCAAATGAACCAGTCCCGCGAACAGGATCCCTGGCTGGTGCGCCCGGCGTCGATCCGTCTACTGTGGCGAATTTTCTGGGCGGTGCTGGCGTTGACCGTCGCGTTGCAGGCCGTGATCAAAGTGAAGGGCTATTTCGGCGTTGACGGCTGGATTGGATTCGGCGCCGTCTTCGGTTTTCTGTCCTGCCTGCTTATGGTGCTCTTTGCCAAAGGGCTTGGTTACCTGCTGAAACGCGATCAGGACTACTATCGGTCGGAGCGCGGCGATGATTGAGCTGCTGCCGCCCGCATTCATTCTGATCGTCGCCGCGATCCTGATCGGACCGACCCGCGGGCACCTGCGCACGGCTATCCTGCTGGCCGCGCCGCTGATTACGTTGTGGGCCATCTGGCAGGTGCCCGACGGGGTGGTCTCTAGCCTGCGGTTTCTCGACTATCGGATCGAGCCCGTCGAGGGCAGTGCACTGCGGCGCCTGTTCGCGACGATATTTGCATTGATGGCGTTTGTCGGCGGGCTCTACGCGTTCCGACAGGCGCGCTGGTATGAGCTCGCAGCTGGATACGCCTACGCCGCGGGCGCCATCGGCGTCAGCTTCGCGGGCGATCTGATTACCATGTTCCTGTTCTGGGAGCTGATGGCGCTATTCTCGACGGTGGTGGTCTGGTGCGGCGGCACCCCCGCGGCACGCGCGGCCGGTATCCGCTACGCCATCATGCACCTGCTAGGCGGCATTATTCTCAAGGTCGGTATCGAGGGCGTCGTCATCCACACCGGATCGGTCGATATCCAGCCCATGCTGGCCTCAAACTTCGACACCTGGATGATCTTGATCGGGATCCTGATCAATGCCGCGGCCCCGCCGCTGTCCGCCTGGCTGGCGGATGCCTATCCGGAATCCAGCCCGACTGGATCCGTATTCCTGTCGGCCTTCACCACCAAGACCGCGGTGCTGGCGCTGATCCTGCTGTTTCCGGGCGAGGCGCTGCTGATCTGGGTGGGTATCTTCATGATCATGTACGGGATCATCTATGCGCTGCTCGAGAACGACGCACGCCGCATCCTCGCCTATTCGATTGTCAACCAGGTCGGCTTCATGGTTTGCGCGATTGGTATCGGCACGGAAATGGCGCTGAATGGCGCGGCGGCCCATGCTTTTGCCCATATCATCTACAAGGCGCTGTTGTTCATGAGCGCGGGCGTCGTCGTCTACCGCACCGGGTTCAGCAAGTGCACCGATTTGGGCGGCCTGTTCCGCACCATGCCGCTGACCACGATCTGCGGCATCATCGGTGCGCTGTCGATCTCGAGCTTTCCACTGACGTCGGGATTCACGACCAAGACCATGATCTCTCAGGCCGCTGCCGACGAGGGCATGGTCGCCGTATACCTGCTGCTGGCGGCGGCGTCCGCAGGCGTCTTCCTGCACGCCGGTATCAAATTTCCGTGGTTCGTGTTCTTTCAGAAAGACTCCGGCCTGAGACCCAAGGACGCCCCCTGGAATATGGGCGTGGCCATGGTGCTGTTTGCAGCGCTTTGTATCCTTATGGGTGTATTTCCCGAGACTTTTTATCAATTCCTGCCTTACGCGACGGACTATGTTCCATATACCGCCGGCAAAGTGCTGTTTTATGTGCAGTTATTGCTGTTTTCCGGCTTGGCGTTTTTCCTGCTGCTGCCGCTGATGAAACGCACCCTGACTATCAGCCTCGATACCGACTGGCTATGGCGGGTCGCTATGCACAGCGTGTTGACAGCCGCTGAAGCCAGACTTGCGGTCGTTGGCGAGGGCTTGCGGTCTTGGCGACTTGCGCGGTTTGCGACGATTCGCGCGCGCGCCGAACTGTATTTCGATGCACAGGGGGAGGGTAAGCGCGCGGGCGTTTTTGCACGCAACTGGTCCATCCGCACCACCGCACTCTGGATTGCCGTGCTGCTGACCGGGTATGTGCTCGTCTATATCAGATGATCAGATAAGACCGCATTTTAATTCAGTGTCTCGAATAGATGGGATCCGCAAACTCCCCCCGGCTTTAGCCGGTCGAGGGTTCATTGGGGTATCGGATCAGGTGCACGGTTGTCGTCGACCCTGTAAAAGGGGCCGCTCCCGCAGCACCGTTCGCCCTTGGCGTTTGGAAAATGGGCAAAAAGCGGCGACGGCGAGG
>Ga0316190_10001816_pt1 | contig 15534 bp, 18 predicted proteins | sample Eddworburrow2_MG_FD_204929 | JGI IMG/M metagenome (GOLD analysis project Ga0316190, IMG submission 204929) | Coastal sediment microbial communities from Maine, United States - Eddy worm burrow 2 | ecosystem: Environmental > Aquatic > Marine > Coastal > Sediment | place: USA: Maine | collected... | reverse complement strand
CGAGGTCGGTCGCGGACCGTTGCGGACCGCTGCCGCTGTCGGGCACCCGATGCCAGATGGCGGCCTGCAGCGCAGCCAGCACGTCTGGGTCTTCGTACAGCTTCGGGCGATTGAGACGAGTGATGAAAGGAATCCCCCGCTCGCGACACACCGTGAACCACGGCACGTTGCCGTGCTCGCCGTCCAGCCGGACCAGCGCACGCTCGAGCGGGTGCTCCAGGCGGCGGCACGTCTCGACGATGCTGAGCAGCGCCAGATCCAGATCGACCACGCCCTGGCCGTTGCCCGCACTGAGGTGCACGTGCGTCCACACCCCCGCGCCCGCGTGCATCGTCGGCACTTGACGGTACTGCAGATCACCCCGCTTGCGTCCCGAGTAGCCGGGGGCTCCGGTGGCCTCGGCCCGCCGACGGCCCTCGGGAAGCTCCTCGCACTCGGGCAGCGCCCGCTGGTGCATCGTCACCACCACAGGGTCGATGTCGAAGACATGCCACCCCCGCTGGTGTGCGTCGTAGGTCTGCACGGCAGGATGTCGCAACAGCTCGTCGATCCCGGCAACCTCGGACAGCAGCTCGTCCGCCATCGGTCGCAACAACGGCAGCTCGACCGCCCCCAGCGCACGCGAGACCGCAGACGGCGACGCGAGGCTCTTGCGGCCCGCCAGCGCCGCTACCCCCTGCATACACGGTCGAAGCACCTTCCAGAACGTCTTGATGGCTCCCGTCGCACCGCAAGAGAGGTGGAGCCAGAGCAGCACGAACACGTCCAGGCCGCAGTACCCGCCCTCGCGACGGATCCGAAGCCGCTGCCCGACCCACTCCAGCACGCCGCGCGCTCGGAAATCGGACACCACCGCGACCCCTTCCGTCAGGATGTCCGGGATCCGGCTGTGATCTGCGCTTCCATAGGTGACGTGGACCGACCGACGTGCCATGATGAAGATCCTCTCTGGAGGCGGTCGCGGTGCGGATCCTGGAAAAGATGCCCGCGATCGTTACCCTCCGAGGCTCATCATCGGAGGATCAGCTCCTGTAGCCGATCCTGGCAATCACGACAACCGTCTTGCGAAATTCAGGCTTCTAGCTTGACTATCAAGGAACCGGAACCAGTAGGGTTCGTGGGCATGCGGATCACGATGCCCGATCACTTCGCCCTGCTCGAGGAGCCGATGACGCCCGAGCAGCTCGGCCAAACGGCTCGCCGACTCGTCGACGACCTGACCACGAGCGTCATGCTCGAGTACGGCACCGGCTTCGTTGATGCCTACGCGGACGTCGCCAGGTCCTTCCCCTGCCTGACCCGGGCCGCCCTCCCTCCCGCGGGATGAGCGGCGCTGTCACCCGCGCAACCCGTGGAACCCTCACAGAAAATGGTTCCACGGAGTTGCGCAGGTTCGACGCATCAGAACGGGGGCTCGGCCTCGGACGAGCCGCTCACGTACCGGTCGCGGGTGCCGTCGGGCCACTGGATGACGATCTCGGCGCCCTCCAGGTCGAACACCGAGCACGGCACCGCGTCGGCATACCACTGCCAGGCCGCCTCGACAGGCCCGCCGTGGTCCTCCACGGTGCCGTGCGGGAACCACTGCCGACCACCGCCCCACACGGGGGAACCGTGTATCGGTGAGCTCCGGTCGTCCCACCGAGCGCGGAGCTCGACCACGACGCCAGACTCGACGAAGTTCACGAGGATCGGCACGCCGAAGTGCTGGAGCAGGACCATCGGTCAGTGCCAGTCGATGCCGTCGGGGCGGAAGCCCCGCACGCCGGCCCACACCCGAGTGAGCTCCTGCTTCGCCAGCTTGGGGTCACTGGCGGGCCCGTCCTGGATGGAGGGCCACGGGGCCCCCCGGGCCGCAGAGTCGAGCTCGTAGGCCCCCAGCTCGTGACCGCCGTTCTCGCGCACGTTGGTCACGAGCTCGAGCATCCACTGCGCCGTCTCGTCGTCGCTGGCCCCCTCTGCGACCGCCACCTTGAGCACCTCGGCCCAGATCCCAGCGTCGATCGTCAAGGTCACCTCGACCTTGTCCTCACTCGACATGGCTCGCCTCCCTCAGACTGATCGGACAGTGCTCGTCGCCGACCTCCACGCCGAGGTCGTGGCGGACGACCATCGTGAAGACCCACCAGTCCTCGCGGCGGTCTCCACCCTCGAACGCGCGAGCCCGGCCGAGGGTGTCGGGCGACGCCTCCCCCATGGAGGCCCAGAGCACCACACGCAGCATGTCGCACAGGTCGTGGTCATCCAGCACGCGGACCCACGGCGTCGTCTCACTTTGCGGCATGGGCCGCCTCCTTGTGGTTGGTGTCGTCGAGCAGCCCGAGCACCTCGAACGCGGTCCCGTCGGCGAGCTGCTCGAGCAGCCCCTCGCGCTTCGCCCTCGGCCAGGTCGAGGGGCTACGCCCCACCGGCGCACGCACGCAGCGTCGACCTCGGCGAACGACGTGCCGAGCTCGACCAAGCGCGCGGTGAACGCCTCGCGGTCCTGCCACCACGTCGGGTGCTCGGCCGGAGGGGCCGACTTGGGCCTCGTCTCCTCGCGCCCCGTGTCCCCGTCGGTGTCCTCGGTCGCGGCCACCGCGAGGATCGCCTCGAGGGCGTAGCGCTTGTAGTAGCTCAAGACGATGCCCTGACGCTGCAGGCGGTTCGTCCGCTTGCGCTCCTTCTCGTCGAAGAGGCTGTCATCGAGCACGAGCGGGAACCGGCCCCGGAGCTCGTTGGTGCCCTGCCCGTCGCCGACCCACAGCCGCGTGACGAGCACAGTCATGCCGTTGTCGAGGACGTCGACATACTGGGCGAGCGCGATCCCGTGCCTCGACAGGACGGGCCGAGCGACTCGCAAGACGTCGTCGAGGCCAGCGTACCGGTTCCCGATCCCCGGGTTCTTCTTCGTTTTGGTGGGGTCGGGCATCTCAAGCTGCGCCGCGGCGAGCGCATCGGCGAGCGTGGCGTGACCGGCGTTGCCGGTCGGGATAGGGTGTAGGTGGCTCATGGGGTGTGATTCTCTCCGGGCCAAGGGCCCCCGCGGCGCAACTCATTAGGTCGGCGTCGCGGGGGTCCGCTCGTCTGGGCCCAGCAGACGAGCGGAAAGGGGGCTAGAGTCCACGAGGCCCCGCTGGAGCCCTGTGGTTGGGGTGTCGAAGGCGCGGGCTGACGGCCGGTGTGAGGTGTCCCCCGCACCGGCCGTCGCACGTCAGGCCGCGTCCGGGCGGGTCCAGCGGAGCGCCGGGTGCTTGCCCGACCGGCGCCACGCGCGACCGGCCGACCGGTCGATGCCCAGCTGCGCGAGGCGCTGACCGATGGTCGGCGTCGCCCGGAGGGCGGACTGCCACGCGAGCTCGCCCTGGACGAGGGAGCGGTACGCGGCGCTGTGCTGCAGGTTGAGTCGGTTCATGGTGTGTCCCCCGAGGTCCCGCGGGTGGTTGGCTGCGGGCTTCTGGCTATGATCGCATACAACGCTGTTTACGATGTCAAGGAAAATGTGTACGATGCCGCTATGGACGGTTACAGGGTCGCCACCAAGGAGGAACGGGTGGCGACGAAGCACTTCGACGGCGGGCAGCTCCACGAGGCCCTGTGCAGAGCCTTCGGCCTGGACCAAGACGCCCACGGGGTAAAGGCGGAGGTCGCCCGTAGGCTCGGCGTTGCCCGTCAGCGATACGGCAACGTCCTGGCGACCGACGGGCACGGGAACACCGACACGGTCATCGAGTGGTGCGCCCTGGCCGGCGTCGACATCGAGAAGCGGCACGACGAGCCGCTGCTTCGGTTCGTGCACCGAGGGTAGCTCGAGCAGGCCCAGACCGGACGCCCGTCCTGCGGGACTGTAGCGAGACACACACGAGACACACGACTGTGCCCAATCAGCGTCGACCGACCCCTGGCCTACCGTACAGTGCCAACGCAATGTTCCGCCTCGGTCCAGGCAATCCGGAACAGTCCCGACCCTTCGTTCGGGGGGCGAGGCTTCATCTATTTCCAATTCTGACAGCCGTAAATCATGATCAGCACGATAGAATAGCGATTCGATGATCGAACCGAGACACACAGGAGACACATGGGGCTGTCGCATGGTCACCTCGCCAGCTCGATGACGTCGGCGGTCGGTTCGGGCTCGGCGACGGGCGGGATCATCGCGACGGCCTCGCGCGCCGGCACCTCGAGCCCCACATAGGTCTCGTCGATGCCGCGGTGGTGGCCCACCAGGTAGTCGCGGACGTCCTTGTCGACGCCCATCGCCGCGAGGCCCGTCTTCAGGCCCTTGCGGAAGGCGTGGTGAGGGTTGCCCTTCGCCCGACCGGGCGGAGCGGCCCACACAGCCGGGGGCACACCTGCGGCTCGCCACAGCGCATTGACCGGGCCCGTCGTGCTCTCGCGCGAGCGCTTGTGAGGCGCGAGCAGGTAGCCCTCGCGGGTCCCCCACGAGGCGAGCTCGGCGACCAGGTGGGCGCTGATCGGGACGTGCCGCCCAGCTCGCTCGCGGGTGGACTTCCCGAGCTCGGGACGCACGTGCATCATCGCCGCTTCGAGGTCGAGATCGTCCCATCGTAGCGCCATCGCCTGCTCGACACGCAGGCCCGTGAAGCGGAGCACCGTCACGAGGCGAGCTCGCCAGTGGGCGCCCTGCTTGGTGCGAGGATGCTCCGCGGCGTCGTGCGCGAGCCAGGCCGCGTGAACCATGGCGTCCATCTGCGCCCACGTTGGAGGCAGGCTCCGCGCCGGAGGCCTCACCCGCCCGAGGTCCACCCGCTCGAGGGGCTCGGTCCACTCCCGATAGGCACGTCGGCTCCGCATCCACTGCACCGCGTTCTTGACGATGCCGCCGTACAAGCGCGCCGTGGTCCCTTCGAGTCCCTCCTGGCGGAGGTCGCGGGCCCAGTCCTCAATCGCCTCGGCGTCGACCAGGTCGACCGTCAACCGGCCCGACGAGGGCTTGGCCGTGACGGCGAGCCACTCCGCGAACCTCAGCAGGATGCGATCGGTGTGCCGTCGCGTCCCCTCGGCTCGTTCGGCGACCACCGTTCGCATGTAGTCGGAGAAGGCGCCGATGGGCTCGCCCGCCTCGTTCACGTCGAGGAGGACCGGGACTTGTCGAGCGTCCGGAGGCTCCCAATCCTGGCCGAGAGCGACCGCGGCTTCGATCTCGCGCTGGAGCCGCTTGGCGGTGTCGCGGTCGGGGACGACGCGGCTACGCTGCTTCGTGTGGCTGACGTTCCACCAACGGACCTTCCACCTGTCCCGCCACCGTTCGATGCTTGCCACCGCCCCATCTCCTCGAACCAGTCGTCCACCCTGTCCAATCGCCACTTGTAGGAGGGCCGCTTTGCCCCCGGTCTGCCGTAGGGGACCCATGGCGGCCTGATCCCCGCATCGGAGGTCGCCTGCATCAGCGTGCGCAGCGTCTTCCGGTTCACGCCGAGGTGCGCGCTCACGTCGCCAGTCGAGCCCCACTCGGCCTCGGAACTACTCGGCATCGTCGCCCCCATCGTCGGGGGCGAGGTCCGCCTCGCGAAGGCGCCTGAACTCCTCGAACTGCTCGAGCGTCATGGTGATCGTCTTGGACGTCGCCTTCACCTCCTCCTCGGTGGCGAACGGCGACACCACCGACAGGTCATGGCCCCTGGCGATGGCGGCTAGTGCATCGAACTCCCTCACGAGGCGCCAGATGTCCTCCTCCAACATCGGAAAGAGGCGGAGCAACAGGTGGTGCAGGGTCCGCACACTGGGCCGCGGTTCGGTGTCGGGACCGGAGCGTGCCAGCTTCTCGACCCACGAGAAGAGGAGACCCGCCAGCCCGGCGCTGTTCGGGTTCAGGATGTCGGGCTGCTCGATCTCCCGGAGGCGCTTGAGCAACATCGCCTCTCCGTAGTTAACCGCACCGACGAAGCCGAGCAGGGAGCGGAGCGGGCCGTACTGCTCGTTCACGCCGCGGCTAGGGTCAACGTCCGGGTAGGCATCCCGCACGAGCTGAATCAGATCGATCTCCCCCGGAGTGACCTCGCCGAGCTCGAGCAAGAGCTGATGAACCGAGTCCGGCGGTACGCCCCGTTCCCGGAGCTGCTCGATGAGGTCGACCTCCGGGGTCGCGAGGTCTGTGCTCGCTCGCCGCTGCGCGTCCTGTTCGTGCCACTCGAGGAGGTCGGGGTCGTAGCCCTCGATGCGCTCTGGTGCACACCTCCACCACACCTCATCCAGATCCAGCCCGAGAGCCTTGGCAATGCCGACGCAGACGTCGCGCGGAGGTGGACGGGTTCGACCCGACTCGAATTGCACGGTCCAACCAGTTTTTCCGATGACCGCGTCCATCTCGGCCTGTGTCACTCCCCGCTCTCGACGCCAGCGGCGAACCTGCTCTCGGAAGGACATGCGTTCAGTTGGCAACGTGGTCTCTGCTCGGTCCTGGGGTCCGAGCAGGATTCTAGCGCTTGCCGAATAGAGCGTCACCAACTACTCCTTTGATGCTCACAAGGTTACACTGGCTCGCACCACGGCGCAACATTGTCAGGTGTAGAGGCGCCAACATGGAGGCAGGATGCCCAGTCGCCGCCGGTCGATTCGGCCAAACACACCGATGCGGAAGCTCAGCATCAGCGTGCCCGCGCAGACCCTCGAGTGGCTCGAGGCCCTCGCGGTGAAGGAGCGCCGCAGCCGCTCTGCGCAGATCGACGTGATGATCCTTCAGGGCCTCGAGGAGCACCCGGACATCACAGACCCCAAGGGCTACCGGCCTGCTCGCCGCGGCGGCGAGTCGTGATCACGCGGTGCAGCCGATGCGGGCATCCCTACGGCACCCGCGCCGAGGACCTGTACGACCGCCACATGTGCGCGGCGTGCATCCGTGCCGCGATGGGGCTGCGCCCCACCTACCTCTGCGACTGCCTGCGCCTCACGATGCGCGCGCTCGCCCTGACTGGCGTCGACGGTCGAGAGGATGCCGAGCTCGAGGCGGCCCGCGACACCTACCGAGCCACGCTGTCGGCTCGGGACAGACGCATCCGCGCCTTGCAGCGCGAGATCGGGGAGCTGCGCGAGCGGCTCGAGGAACGCGTGACGTGACCCCCCCCCCCCCCGCGCAAAGCGGCGCCCGGCCTACCCCGCCGAGCGCCGCCAACACTGTCCATCCCACAGGACACACCACCGACTGGAGATCGGCGATGCACCGCGATCATAGCCAAAACGGGCATCGGTCGTCCACATGGATGGACGAGGTCAAGGGCCACGGGGTCGACGGGGTCGGCCGTGCCATCGGGGCACGCATCAAGGGCCGCTCGCTCGGTCCGTGCCCCGCATGTGGTGCCGAGGTCCGCTCGACCCGGCATCGGGACCGCCGCCCACCCGTGACGTTCGGCCCCCAGGGGGGATGGCGGTGCATCAGGTGCGACGTGGGCGGGGATGCCGTCGACCTCGCGTCGTACCATCAGTTCCGGAGGCGCGCCTCCGAGCTCGAGCGCGAGGAGTACCCCCGGCTCCGCGAGTGGGCGACGTCGTACGGGCTGTGCTCGTGGGAGGAGGCCGACGGTCCGAGGCCCGCGCCTCGGAAGCCCCCGGCCCCCGCGAAGGTGCCGAAGCTTGAGCGCGCGCCCGACTCAAGGGCGACCACCGGAGGCCCGCCCCTCTACCGCGCCGACCTCCAGGACGAGGCCATCGCTCGGCTGTGGGACGACGCCGCAGCGGCGCCCGTCCGCACCTACCTCATGGGGGGCAAGGGCGAGGGCCCCGGCGGTGCCGACGGTCGAGCGCTGTCCGAGGCGTGCCTGCGTGCCTGGCGGATAGGGGCGCTCGAGCACCCGTGCCCCAGGAGCGGCGAGCCCGTGTGGTGGGTCGTCATCCCGCTGTGGCGCGAGCACGGCGACGCCGTGAACTACAAGTTCCGCCGCTTGCCCACCGGGCCCGGCGACACGCAGCGCCCCAAGTACCTGACGTGCCGCGGTCGCGACATGCCCCTGTTCGGGGGCTGCAACCTCGGCAACGACCTCGATGCTCCGGTGGTCATCACCGAGGGCGAGCTCGACGTGCTCGCGATGTGGGACCTCGGGTGGACGCTGTCGGTGGTCTCGGGGACCACCGGCGACCACTGGGACGGCCGGTGGTCCCAGCAGCTCCGGCCGTACTCCCGCATCGTGGTCCTGGCCGACGGTGACGAGGCCGGTGCACGCGCGGCGGAGCGCACCCTGAAGGGGCTCGGCCGTGACCGCGTGACCGTGGCGAGGCTCCCGGACGTCAAGGACGCGGGGGAGGCGCTGCTCGAGGCGATGGACCCCGCGCTGCTCCGGCGCACCATCGAGGAGAGCATGAACCCTCCGATGCCAGCCGGCTTTCAGCGCGGCACCGAGATCGAAGAGCGTCCGATCGTGATGCTTCCGTTCGGTCACCGCGGGCTCTCGCTGTCGCAGGGCGACATCAACCTGCTCGTCGCAAGGCCCGGCAACCTCAAGTCCACGCTCGCAACCCAGTGGGCCGTCGAGCATAGCCACCGCTGTGATGCTGGTCGGGTCCTGTTCGTGAGCGAGGAGGACTATTCGAAGGCGACGCGACCACGGTTCCGCCTGATGGATGGCAACCTGGAACGCGCAATCTTCGGGAGCCGTACGCTCGCAATCGACGAACTGCGGTACTTCGTCGAGCGCGAGGATGTCGACCTCATCATCGCGGACCCGATGCCCAAGCTCGTCGACCTCGGCGACACCAACAGCAACGACGCTGTTCGGGCCGCGTTCGAGGACCTGCAGCGAGAACTCCTGTTCCCCCACGGCGTCACGGTGCTCGGCCTGATGCACGTCGCCAAGAACACGCAGCGGGCAACAGTCCTCGATCAGATGCTCGGCGCCGGTGCCTTCGGTCAGCTCGCTCGGCAGGTCTACGCGCTCGGCAGGGCCGAGGAGGACGAGGCCACGTTCGTAGACGTCGCCGACGAGAAGCACAGCTACTCGGCGCAGCGTGCGACCGTCCGGCATCGCGTCCTGCCCCTCGAGGGCGCTTGCGGACTCGTCCGCCTGGTCGAGGAGGGCATCGTCACCCGGACCTCGGCCGAGGTCATGGGGGGCCGTCCTGCGACCACCGACCCGATCATCGCGTGGCTCGTCGAGGCACTGCGAGGGTCGTCCGGCGCGACCCGCTCGGAGCTGTGGAGCCGCGCGCTGCAGGAGAGGCCCGACTTCCTCGGCAACAACCCCAAGGAGAAGCGCTCCACGTTCTTCAGGCGGATCAAAGACCTGCTGAAAGACGAGCGCCTCGACGAGGCGACCGACGGCAGCCGCACGGTCGTCTTCCTTCGCGACTCGGCCGGAAGGTGACACGGTGACACCGGGCTACCCAACCGGACAGAAAACAACCATTGAACGGCCACTATCCGCCGCACCATGCCAGTGCGACTCTGTGCGATTGCGTGAGAATGCCAGGTTGAACCCTGCAGTCGCAAGGAGTGTCACAGAATCGCATCAGGGTGACACAGAGGAAAAAGCAGGAAGAGAGTATATATTCACCCTCCAAGCCAGTCCCTGTGTCACGTCTCACATCCTCTTAGGGCGATGGCGCGGGGTCGGCATGGCCGGACCCCATCACCCATCCGATTCCACCGACCAGGCCGGCATCGCAGCACCACCGGTCAACGGATGACCGCCCCTTGCCCGCCTCTCGGACGTGCACGTTTCGCACGGCCCAGCCCCCACGCCGCAACCCCGGAGCCCCCGATGACCACGCACCCCCGGCCGTTCCCCGAGCAGCTCCTTCCCATCGTCGCCTTGGTGGAGGCCGCAGCGTCCCGTGAAGGCCCCGGCGACGCATGGGCCACGACGGGCCAGGTCCTCGCCGAGGTCCGGCGCCAGCAGAGCCGACGGGTGAGCCGAGCAAGGGTGGCTTCCGTGCTCGAGGCGGCCACCGAGGCGGGGCTGCTCGAGCGCTCGGCGATCCTGGTCGGGGTCGAAGGCCGCCCGCACCGGCTGCCCCTGTACCGGCGACCTGCCCCGGCGCACGCTCGCCAACGTGGTGGCGTGGTGGCGTCACCCGCGGCGGAACCCGGCCGATTGCCCCCGATCGGGGTTGGCTACGGCGAGGAGACCACGAGCGGCGGAACCCCCCTCGAGGAGCGCGCACGGATGGTCCACGCGGCGCTGCGGGAGCTCCACCGAGACGGCATCGCCGAGGTCACCTTCGACCAGCTCATGCGGGCGCTCGACTGGCCCGAGACCTCCACGAGGCGCGGTCTGCGTAGGGCGCTCGAGCGCGGATGGGTCGTGCGACGAGCGGACGGTCGGAGGCACCTCTTCGCGACCGCGAAGCAGGCCGGGACGAGGTCCTAGCGGCCACCGCCGAAACCGCAGCTTCCAGCGTTGCAGGCCGTACACGAGCGGCTATTCAACAGGCATGGCACGATCGACCAAGCTGTGTCCCGAGGTTCAAGAACGCATCTGCGCCGTTGCCCGCCAGGGCGGCACGCGCCGAGCTGCAGCCGGCTCCGCTGGCGTCGACGAGTCGACGGTGCGGCGATGGCTCGAGCGCGGTCGCCAGGACGACCAGGCGGGCGAGGACACCCCTCACCGAGACCTGCTCCGCGCGCTGAATGAGGCCGAGGCCCTCGGCGAGCTGGCGTTCAGCAATGTCCTGTACGAGGTCGCGACCGACCCGACAGCCAACGCAGCGGACCGCATCCGAGCGGCCCTCGGCGTGCTCTCGAGGCGCTTCGGATGGAGCGAGCGCGTCGAGGTCGAGACCCCGCAGGTCACGGTGAAGGCGGTCGACTGTACCCTGCCCGACTACGAGGCGGACCAGGCGCACATCGATGAGATGCTGGAGAAGCTGAGGCAGCGGAACCAAGCGGCGGGCTCGGACGTGGCCAGGGGCAAGGCCCACATCGCTCGGCTCCGCGCGGAGGTGCGGTGAAGGCGGTCGACTGTACCCTGCCCGACTACGAGGCCGCAGCCAACCGCGGGCCCTTGCCGCTACGGGCGCCAACCGGCCAAGGCGGCCTCGAGCGTCGTGCACCTCTGGTCCGAATTACGGACCGGAGCTCCCGCTGTTTCGGCCATTATCCAGGAGAAACCCGGGGCGCGAGTTGGACCGTACCACGGACCAACTGAACGGCAGCGTTGACCCCATGGAGCCCTCGGCGAGCACGGACCCCATGGACGGTCGGACCTGACCAGAAAACCACCGTCGAACCGGCCTAAATCTGTCCGGAACGGCGGCGGACAGCCGATCAGCGAGCGATAGCCAAAAGCAGAGGATCTTCCACACGAGGTCGTGCTGATGGCGCTCTGGGCCCTGCTCGCTCACCGGCCTCGTGATGCGCGTCCCGTAGCCCCACGAAGGAGCCCACATCATGCAGATGTTCACCGACGAAGCCACCCGCGAGGCCGTTTTCGGCCGGGGCGTCACCGTGGAGGAGGCGAGGCAGATCTTCGGGGAGCTCGCCCTGTCCTGGCCTGGCCAGGCGAAGCAGATGCTCGAGGACGCCCAAGGCGCTGCTCTGGACTCGCAGATCGCCGCCGCCGCCGAGGCCAAGCGCGCCCAGGAGGCCGTGAAGCGACGCGAGGACGAGCTCCGCCAGGCCGCGAAGCACCGCAAGACGCTGACGGCCGAGCTCGACAAGGCCCTCGGCTGCGCCCAGGACGTCGACAGGCCTCGAGGCAGCCACCACGAGCCTTCAGGCCGCGCTGAACGCCGCCCACGCCGAGGAGCAGCGAGCGGTCCGCATCGAGCTCGGCGCCGAGGCCGCAACCAAGGTGACGCCTCGCGTGTACTACACGCGCGTCGCGCTGAACCTGAAGCAGGCCCTCCACGTCACGGCGCCCACGGCGCGAGGCCTGCTCGACATCACCATCCCGGCCCGCGAGCGCGCCCTGACCATGGCGGATGCCGTTGGCGGCCTCGTCGCCACCCGAAAGGAGACCGCATGACCCCCGAACAAGACTCCGCCGAGCAAGCCGCGGCCGACTTGGACGCCTTCGTCGAAGCGCTCGGCGACGCCTTCGCCCGCCTGCGGGACGCGACCGCTGGCCTCCGCGACCCATCCTTCCCCGGCAAGGCGCTGGTCCAAGGCCTGCGAGCGGGCGCACCCGAGGTCGTCAGGACCTTGTCGAAGATGGAGATCACCCGCGGTGTCATCGGACGCTCCGTGGTGGGCTCACTCCCCGGGCAAGTGCCCACGGAGACGACCCCATGACCACCGACGAACGACTCATTCAGGCCGCCGCCGAGGTCGATGACGCCCTGGAGGCCCTCGGCGTTGCCCTCGACGCCTTCGCGCTGGCCGACAAGGCCTCACCCCGGAAGCACACACTGAACCAGTTTTCGTTGTGGGGCGCGATGATGAACCGAGCGCCTGGCGTCTGCAAGCTGCTGTCCTTGATGCTGAGGACCCCGGCAGCTCGCCACCAGCCGAAGACCCTGGCCGACCAGGTCGAGGCCGGTATCCGCGTGGAGACGGCGAACGAGGTCCCCTCGTGACGGACAAGACGCTGCACTGCACCATCGCCAAGGCAGACGACCGGCTCGGCGTCCTGTTCGGCTGGGCGATCGTGTGCCAGGAAGGCGGCCACGACTACATCGACCTTCAAGGCGACCGCATCCCCGAGCAGACGATGGCGAAGGCCGCGCTCGCGTTCGCCAAGGGAACCAGGCAGGTCCGCTTCAACCACTCCAGCGCCAACGTCGGCGAGTGCGTGTTCGTCATGCCCATGACTTCCGACGTTCAGGAAGCCCTCGGCCTGCAGTCGCCGAACCTGCGCTCGGGCCTCGTCGTCGGGGCACGCGTCGATGACGAGACCCTGGCCAAGTACCGCTCGGGCGAGCTCACCGGCTTCTCGATCGGTGGAACCGCCCGCAAGACCCGGAGAGCATCATGAACAAGCACCTACGGACCCTGCTCGACATCGAGCTGAACGAGATCTCGGTCGTCGACCGACCCGCCCAGGAAGGGGCGACGATGAGCATCGAGAAGGCCGCGAAGGACCCCCGGCCCTTGTACCAGCGAGCCGCCGAAGCCCTCGAGGGGCTTGCCCGAGCTCACGTCGCCGAGGGTCGCTCCCCCAACTACGGGGAGGCCTACGCGAAGGTGGCCGAGCAGCACCCCGACGTGTACGCCGCAGCGATTGCGGGCCCGACCCACGAGGAGCGCACCGCCGCGGTGGCGAAGGCGGCGACCGACCGCGAGCGGGCCCTCGCCGAGCTCGACCGGCTCACCAAGGCGCGCACCGACCGGACCGGCGAGAACCACTACGAGGCCTACGCCGAGGTCGCCGGCGAGCACCCCGACGTGTACGTCCGGGCCGCCGCCTGCCGGTCGCCCCACGAGCAGAGCCAGGCGCTCGCGAAGACCGCTGGTGACCGCGAGGCCGCCCTGGTGGAGCTCGATGCCCTGACCAAGGCGCGCACCGACCGGACCGGCGAGAACTACTACCAGGTCTACGGCGACGTCTGCGCGGCGAACCCCGATGTGTACCGACGGGCGATGGGCCGATGAGGTGGCTCCTCGACCGCCTCGGACGCAAGGCCCAGGAGTCCAAGCGCGAGGTGGCGCACCGGATGGCGCTGCGTCTCGTCGATGTGCTCGACGAGGCCCGCCGATGCCGCGCGGCCCTCGCTCGCTCGATGCAGGAGACCGCAGCCTTCCGGATGCCCGTCGACCACGGCCCGATGGCGACGCTGCAGTCGTTCGGCAAGGTCGCCGCGGAGAGCCGACGGGGTCAGCTCCTCGAGCAGAAGCCCCACCGCGTGACCTCCGACGCGACCGAGCAGCGCCTCGCCCGCGCGTGCCTCAACGGCGTCGTGCTTGCCTACGTCACCGAGCACGCCGTCAACTACCTGACGGCCCACAAGCGGGTCGTGAGAGCGTTCCCCGGCTGGGCAGCCGACGCCACCGGTGCGCCGTGACGGGCCTTCGACGGGAGATCGCGGGCGGGCTCTCCGAGCTCGCCGAGATCCTCGTCGGCGAAGGCGAGTACGCCGACCGCGAGGCCGCGTTCCCTACTGGTTCCGGTTCCGTGGACGTTCAGGTGAATCCTGCGTTCTCGCCGCCACACAGTGCCGTCTTCGACGTTGGCGACCTCCGGAATGGCCGCCGAAGGGAATCGAGCAGGGCGTCTGACGGCCCGATGGACCACGCCGAGCGACGGCGCCGTGGTCCAGAGAGGGCGGAGACAAACCTCCCCACATCAACCTCGGCGAGGCGAACGTTCTCTGCGGGATGAGGGAGCTTCAGCGCGACCCCGTGGGCAGTAGAGGCCCGTCAGGCGCTGGCAGTGGCCCTGGGGCGCCGTTCGCCGAAGAAGCGCCTGAGCGCGTCTGAGCCAGATACCTGCAGGCTCACTACGGCATCGTCAGACAGCGCGTACCGGGCCACGTTGTCGGCCCAGGACTTCCTCCGGCGTTGTCGCTCCGCGACATCGTCGGCAACCAGTCGGGGACGGGGTGGCGACGGAGGAGGGAGCTCGACCTGCACGTGCAGCGTCGCCCCGTGGAAGATCTCCCGGAAGGCGTGGCGGGCCTCGGCCGGCAGGAACAGCGACGGGGCGATGGCCAGCGGACCAGGGGGCGTCTCGATCGGCGTGAGGGTCGCGGGCTCAGGCGGTGTGGTGCGGCTTCGGCGGACGCGCTGCCTGCGATCCCGCAGCGCCTCGGCGATGGCGGGGTCGATCGAGAACTCGGCGTGTTTCGAAGCGCTCGGCCGCTCCGAGTGCAGGCAATCGGGCCGTGAAGGGCACGGATCGCACCCGCCGGTCGGGCGTCGGAAGATGAGCCCGAGCCGGCCAGTGGACGTGGGCCGAGACCGCACTGTCGTCAGGGTCAGGACCTGGCCCTGGTCGCAGCGGAGCTCGCCCGTGCCGGCGTCGAAGGACCAGCCCGGTCGGCCCCGCAACAGCGTGTCCCAGTCCAGCGCGGCGAGGTGCCGCCGCACGACCGGGTCCCGCGGCCACTGGGCGGGGACACGCTCGTCGACGACGGGCGCGCGAAGCTGCGAGACCGGCGCCACCTCGGGCGGACGCTCCCTGTGAAAGCCTCGCACGATGCGATCATTGCAGACCGCAAGTCCGATCACGGTGGCCAGCTCCTGTCCGGGCAGGTGGTAGCTGGCGATGCGGTCGAGTCCGAGCTCGCGCCGCTGCTGGGCGACCCGGTTCTCGAAGCCGTTGCGACCGTAGTACGCGGCAATGGCCTCGGGCGCGGGCCAGTCGCCGGCGGGCAGATCCACCGCGAACAGCTCGATCTGCCAGCCATCGATGGTCCGGCCGCGCTTCGCCTTGCCCTGCTTCTCGAAGATCGAGGCAACGACGCGTACGCAGACGGGCTCGTACTTGGTTCCGTCCGCCCGCCGCGTGTCATCGCCCGCCGCGATCGTCATCAGCCCGAGGTCGGTCGCGGACCGTTGCGGACCGCTGCCGCTGTCGGGCACCCGATGCCAGATGGCGGCCTGCAGCGCAGCCAGCACGTCTGGGTCTTCGTACAGCTTCGGGCGATTGAGACGAGTGATGAACGGAATCCCCCGCTCGCGACACACCGTGAACCACGGCACGTTGCCGTGCTCGCCGTCCAGCCGGA
>Ga0316190_10001815_pt1 | contig 15541 bp, 14 predicted proteins | sample Eddworburrow2_MG_FD_204929 | JGI IMG/M metagenome (GOLD analysis project Ga0316190, IMG submission 204929) | Coastal sediment microbial communities from Maine, United States - Eddy worm burrow 2 | ecosystem: Environmental > Aquatic > Marine > Coastal > Sediment | place: USA: Maine | collected... | reverse complement strand
GATTCAGATGCCGATATTTTGGGTCAGCAAGATGGTTCCATTTCAACGCTTTTAGAAGATGATAGCCTGGATTTTGATCTAAATCTGGGGTTGGATGCTGATAGTGAAGGGACCTCTGAGTTGGCTGGGGATACGGATGTTGATGATATTTTGCTAAATGCAGATATCAGTGAAGTTAGCGCAGAAGCAGGATCAGATGATGAGTTAATGGATCTATCTGCAGAGCAGCCAGACTCATCCATTTCTGAGCTGGAGGTTGAAAAAGAATCTATTGATCTTGAAGAGTCACTGAGTTTGGATGAATTGGATTTGGGTGATTCTGAAGATGAGGCCCTTGAAGTAGAGGAGGCTATCCAGGTTGATGATTTAGATGAATCATTGGGTGGATCAGATGACCTCGCAGCTGCACTTTCCAGTTTTACTGATGAGCCAATAGATGAAAAAACATCTGACAATGGTGATCTAGCAGCTGCACTGGATACCTCAGCAGATGAGATACAGGACGCATCATTCAAGGCTCAAGAGTTAGAAGAGGCACTCACTGAATTTCCAGATGATTTGCCATTGGGTGGGAGCCTAGAAACAGATGGTTTGGGTGATTTAGGTGATTTGGGGGCTGAACTTGAAAGTCTGGCTGCTGATTTCACAGCTGAAGATGAAGACAATGCTGATCTTGCAGTTGATTTAGAGGGGATAGGTGAATTAGATGACCTGACTTCAAGTGATCTTGAGCAGGAGGTCAGCAAACTGGAAGATGTGGGTGATCAAGATGATATGCTTGCAGATGTATCATTTGATGATCTTGATCTGGGAGAGCTTAGTGTCCCAGAGGATGAAGATCTTGAGATGTTAGAGACTGGTGGCGATTTGTCCGATTTATCAGATGAAGATTTGATGATTGGCGATGAGTTTAGCTCAGAAGTATCTGTGGTTGAGCCGTTATCTGAGTTATTAGAAGAACCAGATAAAATAGATGAGGTAAATACTAAGCTTGATCTGGCTCGCGCCTATGTGGAAATGGGTGATGAAGAGGGTGCCCGTAGTATTCTGGATGAGGTGCTGAATGAGGGTGATGATATGCAGAAGAAGGACGCAGAGGAACTATTAGGTCGTCTCTCATAGGTTTTTAGTTTGGCTAAGTTAAAAAAGGCGCACAATGTGCGCCTTTTTTCTATATGTGCGAGTGTAGGTGGTAATGTTACGAGTTGCATTTGGTGTCGAATATGACGGCACTGCTTTTTGTGGATGGCAGATGCAGAAGACGGGTGTGCGCACAGTGCAAGAAGAGCTGGAGAAGGCCTTGGCCTCTGTAGCTAATACCCCGGTTAGGGTGCACTGTGCAGGTCGCACCGATACTGGGGTGCATGGTGTTGGACAGGTTGTCCATATTGAGACAGAGGCGCAGCGTAGTCCTCGTTCCTGGGTCTTGGGTGCCAATTCTAATCTTCCCTTTGATGTAAATGTCACCTGGGCTAAGCTGGTTAATGAGCCGTTTCATGCTCGTTTCTCTGCTATTAGCCGTGCTTACCGTTATATCATTCTCAACCGTATGACTCGCTCCAGTCTTCACCGTAATCGTGCAGTTTGGACTCATCGTCCGTTGGATGAGGATAGAATGCATGAAGCAGCACAACTGCTGGTAGGCACGCATGATTTTTCATCTTTCAGGGCTTTGGGTTGTCAGGCTCACAGCCCTGTGCGCACTGTTTCTCGTCTTAATGTGACCCACCAAGGTGATCAGGTGATTATTGATGTTGAGGCCCAGGCGTTTTTGCACCATATGGTACGCAACCTTGCTGGTGTGCTGATGGCAATAGGACGTGGTGATAAGCCAGTTGATTGGGCTCAGGAGATATTAGAGCTGCGTGATCGAACCAAAGGAGGTGTTACAGCACCACCTGAGGGGCTATATCTAATGCATGTTGGTTATCCTCCTGAGTATGAGATACCAGAGCCGCCTGAGTTTTAATTCTGTAAAACAACTTTTGCTGCTGCCTGGTATCCTGTATCTTCTAGCGCCTTATGAGAACACGAGTTAAAATCTGCGGTATCACCTGCAAACAGGATGCATTGGATGCAGTACGGTTGGGTGCGGATGCTATTGGTCTTGTCTTCTATCCACCCAGTCCACGGGCTGTAACGATAGAGCAGGCAGTTAGTATTGTGCACCGGTTGCCTCCCTTTGTGACGGTGGTTGCTTTGTTTGTTGATGCTTCGAGAGATGATATTGCAGCGGTATTGAATCAGGTGCGTGTTGATCTGATTCAGTTTCATGGTAATGAAACCCCAGTGGATTGCAGTGGCCACGGCTGCCCTTGGATTAAGGCGGTGCGTATGCGAGAAGATACCGACCTGCAAGCCATCAAAGAGGAGTATGCTGAGGCATCAGCCTTATTGCTGGATACTTACCAGCCAGGCAAACCGGGCGGCACAGGTTCAATCTTTGACTGGAGCATGATACCGACTAAATTTGCCCCTGAAATTGTGCTGGCCGGTGGTTTGTCAGCAGAGAATATAGAATCCGCTATTGTGCGCGTACAGCCTTATGCTGTAGATGTTAGTGGTGGAGTTGAGCAGTCAAAAGGCATCAAAGATGTCAACAAGATTGCGGCCTTTATGCGTGGAGTTGAGAGTGCCAACCAGTAATCGAGAAACCTATTTTGATCAGCCAGATGAGCGCGGCCATTTTGGCCCCTATGGTGGAGTATTTGTCGCCGAGACTTTGATGGAAGCCCTGGAAGAGTTACGGCTGAATTATGAGAAGTACCTCCAGGATGAGACTTTTTTGGCTGAACTGGATGCAGATCTCACTCATTATGTAGGGCGTCCATCGCCGGTTTATCATGCTGAGCGCTGGAGCCGCGAGCTAGGTGGCGCTCAGATTTACCTCAAACGTGAAGACCTGAATCACACAGGTGCGCATAAGGTAAATAATACTATCGGCCAAGCACTACTGGCCAAACGTATGGGCAAAACCCGGATCATTGCTGAGACAGGTGCCGGTCAGCATGGTGTAGCTACAGCAACGGTTGCAGCCCGGCTTGGACTTGAATGTGTAGTCTATATGGGAGCTGTGGATATTGTGCGACAGGAAGCCAATGTCTACCGCATGCGCTTGCTTGGAGCAGAAGTACGAGCCGTAGAGTCGGGGTCGAAGACGCTGAAAGATGCTTTAAATGAGGCAATGCGTGATTGGGTGACCAATATTGACAATACCTTCTATATCATTGGCACTGTGGCCGGTCCTCACCCTTATCCTGCTATGGTGCGTGACTTTCAGGCCATTATTGGCCGGGAGGCACGACATCAGATGCAGCAGCAGGCAGGGCGGTTGCCCGATGCGCTGGTGGCCTGTGTGGGTGGTGGCTCAAATGCTATCGGCCTGTTTTATCCCTTTCTGGATGATAAAGAGGTGGCAATCTACGGTGTTGAAGCGGCTGGTGATGGCCTGGAGACAGGTAACCATGCAGCCCCACTCTGTGCAGGTCGGCCTGGTGTATTGCATGGCAATCGCACCTACCTCATGGAAGATGATGATGGTCAGATTATTGAAACCCATTCCATCTCTGCCGGACTCGATTATCCAGGGGTTGGCCCTGAGCATGCATGGCTCAAGGATTGTGGTCGTGCCCAATATGTTGCCGTAACCGATGATGAGGCACTGGCTGCCTTCCATGCACTGACCCGTATTGAAGGTATTATCCCCGCATTGGAGTCCAGTCATGCGCTGGCATATGCCGCTAAGCTGGCCCCGACGATGGAAAAGGATAAAATTATTCTGGTTAACCTCTCTGGCCGGGGCGATAAGGATATACATACTGTGGCAGCTCTGGAGGGTATTGAGATATGAGCCGTATTGCTGCTAAATTCGAATCTCTAAGTACTCAAGGTCGTAAGGCCTTAATCCCCTATATCACAGCAGGTGATCCAAAACCTGGCATTACCGTGCCTATCATGCATGCCATGGTAGAGGCTGGCGCTGATATCATTGAACTGGGTGTTCCTTTCTCCGATCCTATGGCAGATGGCCCTGTCATTCAGCGCGCCAGTGAGCGAGCGCTGGTACATCACACCAGTCTGCGCGATGTGCTGGGGATGGTGCAAGAGTTTCGGGTGACAAATCAGGATACCCCTGTGGTACTCATGGGGTATCTGAACCCCATTGAGGTGATGGGGTATGATGCCTTTGCGACTGCAGCTGCAGAGGCAGGGGTAGATGCTGCGCTAACAGTCGACATCCCTCCTGAAGAGGCAAATGAGTTTCTGCCTGCGCTTAATAAACATGGGCTGGACGCGATATTTCTGGTTGCGCCCACCAGTATTGGATCGCGTATTGAAACGATCTGTAAAGCGGCTAGTGGATTCATCTATTATGTATCTCTAAAGGGCGTAACCGGTGCCAGCCATCTGGACCTTAGTGAGGTTGAGCGGAAGCTGAATGATATTCGGTGTGCAACCAATCTGCCTATTGGTGTAGGCTTTGGTATCAAAGATGCTGCAACTGCAGCAACAGTTTCAAAAGTGGCGGATGCGGTGATTGTAGGCAGTGCCTTGGTTTCCCAGGTAGAGGCTCTGGCCGATACACCAGATGCAATTGCACCGGCCTTGGCAGAGCTGCTTGTAGAGATGCGCCAGGCTATGGATGCCGACCATTAATCAAATTCTAATTTAACGTGATACGATTTAGCACATGAGCTGGTTTAAAAAATTGATACCCAGCCGCATTCGCACTGAAGGCGGCGCAAAAGGGGCGGTACCGGAAGGTCTTTGGGCAAAATGCCCTGGCTGTTCTGCGGTTCTATATAGAGCAGAGTTGGAACGTAATCTGGACGTCTGCCCTAAATGCGATTATCACAATCGTATTGGCGCACGACGTCGGCTGGATACCTTTCTGGATCCTGAGGGGCATGAAGAGATCGGCGCTGAGCTGCTGCCAGCAGATCCGCTTAAATTTAAAGACAGCAAAAAATACCGTGATCGTCTGACACAGGCTCAAAAGAGCACTGAAGAGACTGATGCCATGGTTTGTATGCGTGGGCAGCTTAAAGGCATGGACTTGGTTGTTGCAGCCTTTGAGTTTAAATTTATGGGTGGATCTATGGGGTCTGTAGTTGGAGAGCGGTTTGTCCAGGCTGCCAATGTCGCCTTAGAGCACGGTATACCGCTGGTCTGTTTTTCTGCCAGTGGTGGTGCGCGTATGCAAGAGTCTCTCTTCTCACTCATGCAGATGGCTAAAACCAGCGCTGTACTTGGACGTATGGCAGATCGCGGCCTCCCTTTCATATCTGTGCTTACTGATCCTACCATGGGGGGTGTTTCAGCTAGTCTGGCTATGCTGGGTGATATCAATGTAGCAGAACCGGGTGCGCTTATTGGGTTTGCCGGGCCGCTTGTTATTGAACAGACTGTGCGGGAAAAATTGCCAGAAGGTTTTCAGCGGAGTGAATTCCTGCTTGAGAAAGGCGCTATCGATATGATCGTGAATCGACGTGATATGCGAGACCGTATGGCGAACATATTAGGCATGCTGACTAATCAATCTGTATTAGAGAAGGAAGAGGATGTGCCTCAGGAAGAGGAGATACAACCATCTACACCAGAGGAGCCCGAAGAGCAGTAATGACCTTGCTTCATGCTGCATTTATTTGAGGGGCTTTTCTAGGCCTCTAAGCAGTTTTGATCAGGTTTTCCGATTAAATGCGTTAAACCACCAAAGCAATATCTTCGATCCCCATGCGATTCCAAAATCTGAATGATTGGTTGGATTGGCAGGCCCAGCTTCATCCCTCTTCTATTGAGCTAGGGTTGGATCGGGTTGCGGCTGTCTGGCAGCGTCTTTACCCTCACCCTTTTCCTGCTATCGTAGTTACTGTTGCTGGTACAAATGGTAAAGGCTCCTGTGTAGCCATGCTGGATGCCATTTTACGTGCCGCAGGTTATCGTGTTGGCTGTTATACCTCACCTCATCTGTTGCGCTATAACGAGCGCATTCGCATCAATGGAGAAGAGGCCAGCGATGCTATGATCTGCCAGGCTTTTGAGCGGATTGATCAGGCACGTGGTGAAACATCGCTGACTTATTTTGAATTTGGTACCTTGGCTGCGCTTGATGTTTTTGCGATCAATGAACTTGATATTGTAATTCTTGAAATAGGACTGGGTGGGCGATTAGATGCGGTAAACATCATTGATCCAGATGTGGCCTTGGTTACCAGTATTGATCTTGATCATACAGATTGGTTGGGTGATGACTTGGAACAGATAGCCTTGGAGAAGGCGGGCATTTTGCGTAATAACCGGCCTGCAGTATTTGGAGGCGTCAATCCACCTCTGTCGTTATTACAACATGCAGCAGAACTCAATGCCCCATTAGCCATAGCGGATGATGATTTTGCCTTTAAAGTGAGTGGGGTGGCTGCATGGTCTTGGTACAATGCAGAACAATCTTTTGAGAATCTGCCTTTTCCAGCTTTGAATGGATCCTGTCAATTACAGAATGCAGCTGCCACACTTCAAGTGTTAGACCTGTTGTCAGATCAAATTGATATTAGCTATGAGGCAATCTCCAGGGGACTGCAGAATATAGATCTGGCCGGACGTTTCCAAGTAATACCAGGGCCTGTAGAACTGATACTGGACGTAGCGCACAATCCTGCAGCTGCTCATGTGTTGGTTGACTCACTACAAAAAACACCCTGTCGGGGGCGTACCTTTGCTGTCTTTGCCATGCTCTCTGATAAGGATGTATCAACTGTTGTAAAAATTATGGCCCCTCATGTCGATGTGTGGTTTTTGGCTACCTTAGAAGGAGACCGGGGTTTATCTGCCAATAATCTCCAACTACAGATTGATGCATTAGATATCTCTATTCAAACCAATATCGTATCAAGTGTTGAAATGGCATATAGAATGGCGTGTGATCATGCCATAAAGGGGGATAGAGTGTTGGTATTCGGGTCTTTTTTCACCGTATCGAATGTTTTGCAATGCATATGAAGGTGTTATCAAGCTGCCAGCAAAAAAGGACTATAATTGCTATGTTTATTGAAATGATCTAAATGGGATTGCTTGTGGATGAAAAAATGAAACAACGGCTGGTTGGTGCTGTAGTATTAGTGGCACTGGTTGTGATTTTTGTACCCATGTTGCTTGATGATGAGCCAATGGTTACTTCAGGTATCACCAAAAGCAATATTCCACCTCAACCAAAGAGTAACTTTCCTACCCGGATTGTGGCACAAAAAGAAGTAAAGTCACTGGTATCTACCGTATCCAAGGCTGAATCAGCCAAGGCCACGAGCCCAAGAATAGAAGAAAAACCAGCTACAGCTACAGCAAAACCAGCATCAAAGACCAGGGTTGGACTCTCTGCGTGGGTTGTGCAGGTTGCTAGTTTTGAAAAACGCGCAAATGCACATAAGCTGATGAAGCGCCTCCAGGTAAAAAAACTATCTGCTTTTGTAGAGCAGGCATCAGTGGACAGGAAAACAGTATTTCGGGTACGTGTGGGCCCAGAGGTGGACCATAAAAAAGCAGAAGAGATCCGAAACCGAATTAAACGTGAGTTTAAACTCAAAGGACAAATAGAACGATATCCTTGATATCTGTGCTCTGTTAAAATCCACACTTTCAATTAGCCCTGGCACCATGTATATGCTGTGCAGTCGCCATAATTAAGATGATGTCCCCACTTGAAACACTAATTTGGGTCGATTACGTTATTATCGGCATCATTGCCTTATCCGCACTCATTAGCTTATTTAGAGGGTTTGTGCGAGAGGCACTCTCACTTACCGCCTGGATCCTGGCTTTTTGGGTAAGTTGGACTTTTTTTCGTGAGCTAGCCACCTATTTTGAAGTGTGGATCAATGTGCCATCATTACGGCTGGGCGTAGCATTTTTGCTACTGTTAGTCGTCACACTTATTTTGGGTGCCCTGGTCAATTACCTGGTAGGTCAGTTGGTTGAAAAAACCGGACTGACCGGTACTGATCGAATGGTAGGTATGTTTTTTGGAATAGCGCGTGGGTCTTTGCTTATAGCTATTGCAGTATTGCTGGCGGGTTTGACGGCGATCCCATCAGATCCCTGGTGGCATGAATCAGTATTGATAAGTTATTTCCAAGATTTGGCTATTTGGTTGCGCGATCTTTTGCCGCCAGATATTGCAAACAAATTTAAGTACGCGTGAGCATGCCTACTCGTTTATTTTGTTTAAATCTGTTCTTCGGGTAATCTTTTTATGTGCGGTATAGTTGGAATTGTAGGGCAACAGCCAGTTAACCAATCTTTATATGATGCCTTGCTGGTGTTACAGCACCGGGGACAGGATGCCGCCGGTATTGTTACCTATCATAATGGCAAGTTGCATTTGAGGAAGGATAATGGCCTGGCTCGGGATGTCTTTCATACCCGCCATATGATTAACCTAAAGGGCCGGATGGGTATAGGGCATGTGCGATATCCAACTGCGGGTAGCGCCTCTTCATCGGAAGCTCAACCATTTTATGTCAATTCCCCCTATGGTATTGCGCTAGCGCATAATGGCAATCTTACCAATTCAGATGAGCTGAAACGTGATCTCTATCAAGATGATCTGCGTCATATTAATACTGGGTCAGACTCTGAAATCCTGTTGAATATCTTAGCGCATGAGCTGCAAGTCTTGGGTAAGCTGCGGATTAATGAACAAGATGTCTTTCAGGCGGTAGCCAGTGTGCATCGCCGTTGCCGCGGTGGTTATGCTGCAGTAGCAATGATTGCAGGTTATGGCATCCTGGGCTTCCGCGACCCTTACGGCATTCGTCCTATTGTATATGGCAAACGCGAAACAGAAGCGGGTCTTGAATACATGATCGCTTCAGAGAGTGTCGCTCTGGATAACCTTGGGTTTGAGCTTGTGCGTGATCTACAGCCAGGTGAGGCCGTATTCATTGATATGTTGGGTAATCTGCATACCTATCAGTGCGCTGCCAATACCACACTATCGCCCTGTATTTTTGAATTTGTCTATTTTGCACGACCTGATTCAATAATTGATAATGTCTTTGTACATAAAGCCCGTTCTCGTATGGGTAAAAAACTGGCTAATAAGATAAAGCGTATCTGGCCAGATAACGATATAGATGTCGTGATACCTATTCCTGACACTAGCCGGACTGCTGCACTGCAGTTGGCATTTACCTTAGGTGTTAAATACAACGAAGGCTTCATCAAAAATCGTTATATCGGACGCACATTTATTATGCCTGGGCAGCAGGTTCGCAAAAAATCTGTGCGCCAAAAGCTCAATGCTATTGATTCTGAATTTAAAGATAAAAATATATTGCTGGTGGATGATTCAATAGTGCGAGGCACTACATCGCAGCAGATCGTACAGATGGCAAGAGATGCGGGTGCAAAGAATGTCTATTTTGCATCAGCAGCTCCGCCAGTACAATTTCCCAATGTGTATGGCATTGATATGCCCTCTGCCAGTGAGCTTGTGGCACATGGGCGATCTGAAGCAGACGTGCAAAAGGTTATTGGATGTGACAGGCTGATATATCAAGATCTGGATGATCTGATAGAAGCCGTATTGGAAGGTAATCCGAAAATTGACCGTTTTGATACCTCTTGTTTCGATTGTAACTATGTGACTGGAGATATTAGTCCGCAATATCTTGAGCAGCTTGAGCTTTTGCGAAGTGATTGTGTGAAAAATGGAAGTGATGATGTTTCTGATGCAGGCATAGATCTGCATAATGATTGTGATGCTTAAATCTAGATTGGTTGGTTGATCGGCGATCTGTCCAACTGATTAATCTAGGTTAAATAAATGACAGAATAGTATAGCTAAATGGGCTTCTTATCTTGACAATGAAGTCCAACAGCTCTACTCTTTTTCCAAGCGCTGATTTGTCTCTGATTGCGGGCGCTATAAAAATACTGCTAAAGCGAGTTTAAATTACCTGCTTTGGCTACATAGTCACGCGGGTTTTTTTATGCCTGCTAGATTGTTTAAGAATAGAACTGTTTTTACTGAGTTAACCGAAGCTGGAGTTTAGGTATGAGCCAAGAGTATGATGATTGGGGTATCGCGACCCGTGCCATACGGGTAGGACATGAGCGTACCCATGAAAGGGAGCATAGTGAACCTATATTCCCAACCTCAAGTTTTACTTTTCAGAGCGCAGCAGAAGCTGCAGCCTGTTTTGCGGGTGAAACACCCGGCAATATCTATTCTCGCTTTACTAATCCTACTGTACGCGCCTTTGAAAGACGTTTAGCTGCGATGGAAGGGGGTGAGGCCTGTGTAGCAACAGCATCTGGCATGGCTGCAATCCTTGCAGTATGTTTGGGGTTGCTGAAATCGGGTGATCATATCGTCTCATCGCGCAGTATATTTGGCACAACAACGGTACTCTTTGAGAAATATTTAACCCGCTTTGGCATTAGTACCACCTTTGTATCACAGTCAGATATAGATGATTGGGAAAAAGCTATTCGTCCCAATACACGTATGCTGTTTGTAGAGACTCCATCAAATCCTTTGACTGAGTTAGCTGACATTGAAATGTTATCTAATCTTGCCAAGGCATATGATTGTCTATTGGTTGTTGATAACTGCTTCTGTACGCCAGTATTGCAGCAGCCGCTGGCCTTAGGTGCAGATATAGTGATCCACTCTGCGACCAAATACCTTGATGGACAGGGGCGCTGTGTTGGTGGTGCTGTTGTTGGGGATGCCAAACTTGTTGGAGAAGAGGTATATGGCGTGCTTCGAACGGCAGGGCCAAGCTTGAGTCCATTTAATGCTTGGGTATTTTTAAAGGGGTTGGAAACGCTTGATCTGCGTATGCAGGCACATTCTCGTAATGCAACAGAATTGGCAAAGTGGTTAGAGAAGCAGCAGGCCGTTGAGCAGGTCTATTTTCCTGGTTTGGAGTCGCATCCTCAATATGCACTGGCAAGAAAACAACAAAAAGGGCCTGGTGGAATTGTCTCATTTTTGCTTAAAGGTGGTCAGGATGCAGCCTGGAAGGTAATGGATAGTACAAAGATGCTCTCTATTACAGCAAACCTTGGCGATACCAAAAGTACTATTACTCACCCTGCGACTACAACTCATGGTAGGTTGTCTCCAGAGCAGCAGCGCGAGGCGGGCATTAGTGGGGGGCTGGTAAGGGTGGCTGTTGGACTGGAAGAGATAGAAGATATCAAAGCTGATTTAGCACGTGGCTTAGCGATGTTATAGAGCTGCATATATAGTGTAGAGATATATGGGTGACTGGTTTTATTTATAGACGGGCTGTTACATGCAACAAGAAACTATTGATGCCAAGGTGCGGGAGAAATGGAATCTCCATCATGGTCTGGCAGATGGTGTGGGCAATCCGCCCAAGGTGCTAACTGAGAACCTGCACCTATTACCATCAAATGGTAACGTGCTGGATCTTGCTTGTGGCCGGGGTGGTAGTGCTCTTTATTTGGCTGAAAAAACCAATCTGTCTGTAGATGCCTGGGATATCTCTGATGTGGCTAGAGATAGAGTAAAATCCGAGGCAACTAGAAGAGGCCTACTGATTAATACCCAAGTTCGGAACATATCTCTACACCCACCTAAACCTAACAGTTTTAATGTTATTCTTGTGACTCATTTCTTGGATAGAGCTTTGGCTCCTGCTTTAATGGATGCGCTATCTCCAGGAGGATTGTTGTTCTATCAGACATTTATTCAAAATTCCGTAAGTGATAGTGGGCCATCAACTCCTGCTCTACGCCTAGAGGACAATGAGTTGCTCAAGCTGTTTCAGCCCTTGCGGGTACGAGTCTACCGGGAAGAAGGACGGTTGGGGGATATTCAACAGGGATGGCGTGATCTTGCGCTGCTGGTGGCAGAGAAAGTATAGCCTTACTGCATAGCGGTGCTATCTTGTAACTTTCTTTTCGAAAACCTACCTTGTTGAATTCCGTCCGATTATTGTCTACTTTATATAGTATTGCCGCAGAAGGTGGATGGGTGGTTATTATAAATGTTTAAAGCGCTTAAACGAGTACTGGCCGAATCTTTGGGTGATTCTAAAAAAACATCCAAGTTTATGGTCACGAAAAAGAAAGAGATTATTGCGCTGCTTAATCAGGCCCATAAGAAAAAAGCTTTTCTCTCAGTACAAATTGGTAATCAAAATCAATTTTATACTACCGCTCTTATTGGCATTTACCCAGACAATGGGCTTGTTGTATTGGATGAGCTTTCTCCAACCGCTGGGCATAAACTGTTTTTACAGGAAAAAAAAGCCAAGGTAACAGGGCGCGTTAATGGTGTTGAGTTGCGATTTGAGACGCGCCTTATAGGAGTGGGATCAAAATCAAACATCGCATTTTATAAAGTTGCCATTCCGGAGGCCATGTATTTTTGCCAACAACGTCAGTCTTATCGTGTTTCACTGAAAGGTGCTAATGTTCCTTTTTTCTCAGCTGGTGATGGGCATACTCCTTCAATGCGTGGATATCTATTGAATCTCTCAGCAGGAGGGGTCGGTGTGATATTAGATCAAAAAGTGTCATTATCCCGTGGTGATACGTTAAAGATTTGCGCCATTACCTTGCCAGAGAAAGGTGATATAAAATTCACACTACAAATAGATGCTGTGCGTGATAATGCGCGCGGTGGGGGTATGAATTTTGGTGGGCATTTTTGCAAGCTGTCCAAAGCAGAACAAAGCAAACTTCAAAAGTATATTGCTGAAGCACAAAGGAAATATGCAAAGCAGTCTCATTGAAAAGACCCGCCTAAATGTTTAGGATTTTAATCGCAGTATTTTAATACCATCTGCAAGACGGGCAACTGCTGTATCAATCGATTCCTGTGTTAAATCCTTATCGGGGCTTAGTCGAATATAATTTTGTGACGCCTCTGGAGGCAGGCTTAATGCGCGGTTTGTTCTGCCTGACTTGGTTTTGCCTACGTTGGATGCAAGCCCCTCTGAAAATGCAACACCATCAACTGTTGTTATAAGATTATCACTCTCAATACCTTCAATAGAAAGATATAAGATGCCTGGAATGGCATTATCCTCCGGTGTTACGATATGTATGTTGCTGATTGTCTGGGATAACTTGCTTCGTAAGTAGTTTGTTAATTCTTGCAGTTTAGCAGATGTAGCTTCAATTTCAGTGCTGGCTAACTCTGCTGCTAATCCAAGCCCAACAATGTTGGGTGTGTCAAGATTACAGGACCGTGTTCCATGCGCCGTTTTTGTTCCGCCCGCTGCGGCTACAAAAGCGCTATTTGGTCTTACCCATATAAATCCAGATCCATAGGGACCATGTATTTTGTGTCCTGATACAGTAAGCAAATCGATAAGTTCATGATTGATATCAATGGGTGTACGTCCAAGTGCTAAAGAGCAATCTGAATGTAGCAGGGCACCATGAACCTGGGTCATGCTACTAATTGTCTCAATATCCTGGATGGTGCCAATCTCTTTATTTACATAGGAGATTGATACAAAAAGTGTATCATCAGTGATACAGCGCATAACTTCATGGGGGTTAACTCGCCCTGAAGCATCAACGCTGAGTACTGATAATGTATATCCAAATTCAGATTCTAGTAATTGGCAAGATGAAAATACAGATAGTGGTTCTGTTTCAAATGTAATGATATGGCGCTTTTCGGGGGCTGCTCGTGCGGCTCCAAAAATCGCCATGTTATTAGCCTCTGCCGCGCCACCAGCAAAGATAATGCCTTGTGGATTGCCATTGATACTTTTGCCAATCTGTAATTTTGCGTTTGAGACTGCATCAGCAGCTTGTTGGCCAAGTAAATGCTGTGTGTTTTGAGGGTCTGCGTAATATCTAAGGTAGCTATCTTTAATTGCATCAATGACACGTAGATCTATGCGAGTACGTGCAGCAGCATCCAGATATACCACGTCGGCTATAGAGGGTTGATCGCTGTTATTAGGTGGGGCCATTATATTGTTTTGGGCTGTCCGTTATTTATACATGTTAATTATTTAATCTGTAAGTTTAGCGTAAGTCTAACATTTTAGGTTTTTTATGTTAGTTGGGTGTGTATGTTGCGGCTAAAAACCATATGAATTATCAAGCAGGCCAATATTTTAGATTAGTTGTATATAGGTGGCAAATCCAGCTTGCATTTGGTTTTTTGTGAGCAGCCAAAGAGTAATTTGTTATGCTAATCGGTATGTAGATTAACCTGTAATAAGCTCGATGTATGGTATGAGAACAAATGATTGTTAAGTGAATCTTGTTTAATGGTAGTAGTAAAAATATTATTTTTATAGTTGAAATTACGGAAGCTATGTTGATAATGGTTGATAATGCTGTGTTTTATTGGCTTTTTCTGTTTATAAAACCTAAATTTGTTCTAGTATTCTGAGTTATGGAGTTGAGCAGGTGGTTAAGTGCTTGCTTATTAGCATCATTAGCAAATGTATATCCTTTTGATGTTGACGATAGGGAATGGTGAAGAGGTGTAAAAGGTGATGAATATGCTTTGATTTTTATCAAACATACCAGGCGAAATTACCCGTGATTTATTTGTAACTATATTGAAGAGAGGCATCTAATGGCAATTAAGAAAAAGGTTTCTAAAAAGAGAGTAGCGAAGAAAAAAGCAGTTGTGAGCAGGAGTACTGATGTTGTCACGTCACTTCGTGAACAGTTAAAAACCACTAAGGAAGAGAATCGCGAGCTTAAAAAAGAGTTGAGAGCGGGCGAGCGTAAGGTTAATGCGCTTTTAAAGCTCCTTGAGTCTTCTCAAGCAGATGTTGGTAAATTTCTTGTTCGCCGGGTCAAAGATGCAGTTGCTAAATATGAAATCTCTCTAGCCCCTAAGAAACGCCGCCGTACGGCCAAGAAAAAAGTTGTAGCTAAGAAAACAGCTGTAACAGAGTAATCCTTTATTTGTATCAATAATCTGGATCTAACGGCAGAAAAACACCTCTGTCGTTAGATCATACAGTGCGGCTGTTCCATTTTGCTTGATATTTACCTTTTAACGGAAAATGTTTCACCGGCATAATGACACTTCAGCAAATTAGGCATTGCCCTAGATCGCTTCCCCTCATATCCTTTAGTCATTATTTAAAATTATGGCGCTAATGTTTTTAACGAGGGTGTTTAGATCTAATCAATGACGCGACGATCCAACAGTAGAAAACGAAAGAAAACAAAGCAGCGTAATAAAAAAAAGAGTTCCTGGTTATGGCGATGGCTAATTAAGATAAGTTTATTATCTTGCTTGGTTATTGCTACCTATTCAGCCTATCTTGATTATGTTGTACAGCGTGAGTTTTCAGGCAAACGTTGGGCTGTGCCTGCACGAGTGTATGGTCGTGCGCTGGAACTCTACTCTGGTGCTGCATTAACACCTGAGCAACTGTTGAGTGAGCTAAAACGCCTGGGTTATTCCAAAGTCAGATATCCCCATCAGGCTGGCAGCTACTCCCGTAATGGCAATCGTTTTTTAGTACATGCCCGTCCTTTTGTGTTCTGGGATGGAAACGCACCAGGGCAAATTCTTGATCTC
>Ga0316190_10001814_pt1 | contig 15542 bp, 12 predicted proteins | sample Eddworburrow2_MG_FD_204929 | JGI IMG/M metagenome (GOLD analysis project Ga0316190, IMG submission 204929) | Coastal sediment microbial communities from Maine, United States - Eddy worm burrow 2 | ecosystem: Environmental > Aquatic > Marine > Coastal > Sediment | place: USA: Maine | collected... | reverse complement strand
AGCCAGGGGTCGCCGGCCGGGAGTGAGAAGATGTCGGTCGGTTCGGGGCCGACGACGGCATCGAGAGCCAGGGCCACATCGCGGATTCGCCAGGCCATCGGCCCCTTGACGCTGAGCGGTCCTGAACCCGGCGGATTCGGGCCGCCGAGCGGCACCCGCCCCTGGGTGGTCTTGATGCCCGACAACCCGCACAGCGCAGCCGGGATGCGGATCGATCCCCCGCCGTCGGAACCGGTCGCCAGGGGCACCATCCCCGACGCGATCGCGGCGGCGCTGCCGCCTGAGGAACCCCCGGGTGAACGCTCGGGACTCCACGGGTTGGATGTGACGCCGAAGGGCACATTGTCCGTGGCGCCCTTGTGGCCGTATTCGGGGGTGTTGGTCTTGCCTATGACGACACAGCCCGCGGCCTTCAGCCGGGCGACCAGAGGAGAATCTTCCGTGGCGGGTGCGTCATCGGTGTGCAGGTCAGAGCCGTAGGTCGTCACGAAACCCGCCGCATCCTCCAGGTCCTTCACCCCGATCGGAATGCCGGCCAGGGGTCCCACATCGGCGCCGGCGGCTATGCGGCGGTCGATCTCATCGGCGTCGGCCCGAGCCCGCTCGGCATCGACGGCAACAAACGCCACGAGCTGGGCGTTGAGCGCCCCGATTCGCTCCAGCGCATGATCGGTCAGCTCGCGAGCCGTCGTGATGCCCGTCCGCACCCCATCGGCCAGCTCGGCCACACTATTGGCAATGAAGTCGATCCCCATGGGCGGCGACAATAGTTGACGCCCCGTTGATGGACTCAGCTCGAATCCCTACCGCGCTGGAGCAGATGGAAGAGCCAACCAACGATCAGCGCCACCGCAATCGTCCCCCAGGCCACATCGACCAGCACGTCAGTAGGTGCGGAGCTCCACGGTGTTGCCGTCGGGATCTGCGACATAGAAGCCGTGGCCCCAGCCGCGGGCCCCGAACAGGCGAGCGAGGGGTCTGACCACGTCGAAACGGCCGGACTCGGCCAGTTCGGCCAGATCGCAATCCTCGACGACCAGGCAGAGGTGATCGGCGTTGACGCCGGTCCGTTCGGTCTCGAGTAGATCGATGATGGTGCCTTCGTCGATCCGCAAGGACACGAATGGCGCCTTCCCGGCGCGCCACTCCTCGAGCCGCACCGGCTCCAAGCCGAGCTGATCTCGGTACCAGGCCGCGGACGCCTCGGCATCGGAGACGTTCAGGACGATGTGGTCGAGGCCGCGCACCACCACGGGATCTGGACCACTCATGGTGTGACCGGAACCTGGTTCGGCATGGCGCCAGGTTAGTCCAGTAGACGCGGGCAGCCCGATGGGTGTGGTCAGGCCCAGGTCAGCTGGGCGCGAGGCAGAGGTTGCGTCGTAGATCGGAGAGGTAGCGAGCGCTGGCGCCTTCGGGGCAGGGCCGGCCGAGGGGGGCCAGCTCGACGATCCGGCCCTGGTGAGGGCCCGAACACGGGACATAGATGGTTCCCTGGGGAATGAGAAAGGCCACACACTGGCCCAGCGGGTTCACCGACTGATCCTCCCGGCCCGTCGGCGGGTTCGGCGCCGTGCCCGACTCGTCGAGGGCGTAGGCGGTGGCCACGAAGATCGTGGCGAGAATGCCGAACACGACGAGGTAGGGCAGGCTGGAGACGAACAGGGCGCCCAAACCCGCCGTTGGACCGCTCGCCCCGACGGTGGGAACTGTTGGGCCGCCCGGCCTGGGGCTCTCGGGGGTCCCGGCGGCGCGGACGGGGCCGGGTCGAGGCCGCACCGGAGGCGATGGGGCCCGCACGGGTGCCACCTGACCGCCCCCCACCTCGAGGTCGTAGCGTCGGCGGCGGTCGGGGTCGCTCAGCACCCGCCAGGCCTCGTTGATGTCGCGCATGCGCCGGTCGGCATGTCGGCGGGCTTCGACACTGGAGTCGACGTGACGATCCGGATGAAACCTGTTGGCCAGACGGTGATAGGCGCGCCGAACCTCGTCGGGCGCGGCCCGACGACTCACCCCGAGCGTTTCGTAGTGCGTTGCCGTACCCGATATCCCACTCCGGACAACACGGCTTTGGCAACCCGTCGGAGTATCCGACCACACGGCGGCCCGCGCCCGGTTCAGGCCAGTCGGGCGGCCAGCTGCTCGAGGCCGGCGACCCGGCTGCCCTTGACCAACACGGCATCACCCTGACCCAACGGTCCCAGCTCGGCCAACGCGCCGTCATGATCGGTGACATGCACGTCGGCGACGGTGTAGGCGGCGCAGTCGACGGCGATGACGGTCACGCCCAGCTCGTGGGCCAGCTCGCTCATGGCCCGATGGGCCGGCTCCTCCTCGGTTCCGAGCTCAGCCATCCGGCCCAGGATGGCCACCCGACGGGTCGCATCGACCGCGGCCAACGACTCGAGCGCCGCCCGCACCGACATCGGGTTGGCGTTGTAGGCGTCGTTGATCACGACCGCTCCCGACGCCGCCGTGGTCACCTCCATACGCCAGGGCGACAGCACCGCCGCCGCCAGCCCCTCGACCACCGAGTCCACCGGGACCGACGAGACGAGCGCAACGGTTGCCGCCGCCAACGAGTTGACCACGTTGTGTACCCCCCGCACCGGGAGCGCCACCTCGGCCTTGCCCCAATCGGACACCAACCGGTAGCGGACCGTGAGATCGGGGCCCAACTCCACCCGCTCGGCGCGAACGTCGCCCCCGGCGCCAAAGGTCACGACCTCGGCCTCGGTTCGAGCGGCCATGGCCACCACCAGCGGCACCTCCGCGTTGAGCACTGCGGTACCCGAGGCGGGCAACGCCTGGACCAGCTCGCTCTTGGCGCGGGCCACGGCCTCGACATCGCCAAACGCTTCGGTGTGGGCCGCACCGACCATCGTGACGACGCCGATCGTGGGCCGGCCCACCTCGCACAGCTCGCTGATGTGTCCGGCGCCCCGCGCCCCCATCTCGACGATCATGATCTCGGTGTCGCCCGGGGCGTTGAGCAGGGTCAACGGCACGCCGAGCTCATTGTTGAACGACCTGAGGTTGGCTTCGGTCCGAAACCAGCTGGAACAAGCCGCGTGGGTCAGGTCCTTGACCGACGTCTTGCCCACCGAGCCGGTGATACCGACCACCTCGCGGACCGATCCCCGGTCGAGCTCGTCGCGCGCCAATCCTCCCGCCGTGGTGAGCGCCCGCGCGGTGTCCTCGACAACGACCGCGGTCGCGAGCCCACCCGCCGTCCTGTCGGGTTCGTGTTCGGTCAGATAGGCCGGCGCCCCCCGCTCCAGCGCCCCGGCGATGAAGTGGTGCCCGTCCCGGTCGCTCACGATCGGCACAAAGAGTTGGCCCGAAACCAGCTCGCGGGAGTCGATGTTCGCGCCGTCGACAACGACATCGGGACCGCGCCGATCACCCCCCACCGCACCCACCAGAGTCGAAACGTCGAACCTCACCGAGAACACCTCATGGAAACCTCATTAAACCTGATCAACCGGTCGCCGAGTCTGACCGATACCTTTTCGATGGTGAACTACGAAAACCCGGAATCCACGACCCAGGCGCGAACTCGGCTCGTGGTTCTCTTCGGCGGACAATCGGCTGAACATGATGTTTCCCGCGTTACTGCAGCCCATGTGCTCCGGGCGCTGGACACCACCAGATACGACGTCGTGCCGGTCGGCATCAGCCGGTCCGGGCAATGGGTGTTCGCCGAGCAAGCGGCCAAAGCGCTCGAGGCCGGACCCCTCGCTGTGCCCGCGGAGCTCGAGGTCGACGGTCCCGACCTCGATCCCATGTCCACCATCGTGGCCCACGACCCCGAACCCCTCGTCGTGCTCCCCCTGCTCCACGGTCCCATGGGCGAGGACGGCACGGTGCAGGGGCTCCTCGAGATGGCCGGGGTGCCCTATGTCGGAGCCGGCGTGCTCGGCTCCGCGCTGTCAATGGACAAGGCCAAGGCCAAGGAAGTCATCGCCCACGCCGGCATCCCCCAGGCCCTCCATCTCAGCTTCCGTGACGATGAGGTCGACCACACCCTGGCCGACCAGGTCGACACCGCGCTCGGGTGGCCGGTCTTCGTGAAACCGGCCAATCTGGGCTCCTCGGTCGGCGTGTCGAAGGCCGCCGATGCCAATGAGCTGACCGCGGCGGTCGAGTTGGCCTTGTCCTATGACCGGTGGGTGGTCATCGAGGAAGCCATCGATGGTCGAGAGATCGAGATCGGCGTGCTCGGCAACGCGGACCCCAAGGTGTCGGTTCCGGGCGAGATCGTCCCCGGTGCGGAGTTCTACGACTACGACGACAAGTATCACGGCTCCGCGGCCGAGCTGATCATCCCCGCCAAGCTCCCGGCCGACGTCGCCGCCGACCTCGACCGGCTGGCCGTCGCCTCGTATCGGGCGCTTCGGGTCGAGGGCATGGCCCGGGTCGACTTCTTCCTCGAACCCCGTCGAGGCCTGCTGTTGAACGAGATCAACACCATTCCCGGCTTCACCCCGATCTCCATGTTTCCCAAGCTCTGGGCGCAGAGCGGCGTTCCGTACCCCGACCTGATCGAGGAATTGATCGCGCTCGCCCTCGAACGCCACGCCCATCGCAAAGCTCGAACCACCCGGCCATAGAGCGCCACGAACCTCAGGCAGGTTTTCTCAGGCAGGTTTTCTCAGGCAGGTTTTCTCAGGCAGGGTGTTCTCAGGGTTCGATGACCCGGAAGACGATGCGGCGGTTGGCGGCCCGGCCTTCCTCGGTGGCGTTGTCGGCGATGGGCTCATTCGGGCCGTAGCCGACCGCGTCGAGCCGGTCGGGGTCCACGCCCTTGGCCACCAGGTAGGCCTTGACCGCCTGGGCCCGTTTCTCGCTCAACAGCTGGTTCGTGCGCGCGTTGCCCGAACTGTCGGTGTGGCCGCCCACCTCGAGCACGAGATCCGACTCGGTGATCAGCGAGACGGCACGATCGAGCGTCTGGCGGGAACCTTCGGTGATGCTGGCCGCCGCCGGCTCGAACAGGATGGGCTCGGCTTCGAACAGCGCTTCGAGGTCGGCCAGCAGGGCGATGGCCTCGGGGGTATTGCCCGCCGATCTCGGCGCGACCAACAGGTCCAACTCCACCGAATCCACCCCGTCCACCGCGCCAACCAATGCCGTCACCGCGTCGCGATCCGCCTCTGTCTCCACCGCGCCGGACACCGTTGCCTGCCCGCCGCTCACCACAACCTCGACGCGGTCGAAGCCGCCGCCGGCGAGCGCCCTGGTCAGCGCCGTCTCGACAGACGTGTTGGCCGCTTCGGCTACCAGCTGGTTGTCGACTTCTTCCACCCCCGTCACCGAACGCGCCACCTGTTCGGCCTGCTCGATGTCCAGGTCGGTGGCCACCGATCCCGCCAAGACGATCGAACCGTCCTCTCCGGTCACCTGCACCGACTCGTAGCCGGCACCGGCCACCGCCGCTCGGGCATCGAGTGCAAGATCGGTCTCCAGGACGACGCTGGTCTTCGCCAGGTCGGGAGGCACGACGGTGACCGGGACCGCCTCAACCTGGTCCGCCCCGCCACCGCACCGCGAGATCAGCCAGCCAAAAGCGGCGATGAACACCAGACCGAACAGCCACACCAGGGGTGAACGCCGACGGCGTCGGGACCCGGCTTGGGAGCTCCCCGAGGTGCCGAGCTCCCGGATGGTCACCGAATCTGGCCGAACGGGCTCAACCACGATCTCGGGATCCACAACCTCGTCGTCGGCCACACTCTCGGGGCCACCAACCTCACCGTCGGCCGGGCTCTCGGGGCTCTCGGGGCCCGCGCCGGGGGCTGGCGCCGGATCGGTTTCTGGGGTCGACTCCGACCCGTCGCGCTCGTTGGACGCACTGGGCTCGGGCACCGGCATGGCCGTCACCGACCTGGCAGACCTGGAGCCAGGTGTCAGATCACTGCGGTCCGATTCGGGCGGCAGCTCGGCGAACGGATCGGTCTCAGGCATCGCTCCACAAACCTACATGGGTGAGATGGCCATCATCGTCACCGACCACTCACGATTCCGGAGCCAGGGCGGCGCGCAGGAAAGCCAACAGCTCCCGGCGCCGGCTGACCGCCGAGCGAAGGCTGGGCTCGACATGAAGCGCTCTCAGAACCTCGACCTCGGTCACGACCCCGATGACGGTCGAATAGGCCGACACCAAGACCAGTTTCGGATCGGAGCGCCGCAACCGCCCGGCGTCCATCTCGGTCTCCAGGAACGACACCGCCCGTTGCACGAGCGGATCGAGGGAGGCCGCCATGCGGGCGGTCGGCTCACCGGTGCGGCTCACCTCTCGGACCAGCCCGAGCAGCTCCGGACGCCGGATGGCCAGACGGAACACGGTCCGGACCACGGCCTCGACACACCCCCAGCCCGGTTCCGCACGGTCGAGCGACTCCTCGAGCCATGCGGTCAGCTCGGCGGCCCCCCGGTCGATCACCGCGTCGAACAGGGCTTCCTTGCTCGGGTGGTAATACAGGATGGTCTGCTTCGTCACCCCCAGTTCGGCCGCGACCGCGTCCAGCGAGGTGCCGTCATACCCCCGGGTGCCGAAGGAGGCCAGCGCGGCATCGAGTACCCGCGCCGCGGTATCGCCCGCCCGCCGAACGGGTGGGTCACCCGCATCGCTCGCTTGCTCGGGGCGGTGGATCCGCCCGGTTCGTCGGTTGCTCAGCGTCTCGCTCCGCGGCAGGAAAGGTGATTGGGTCCGAACCAGGCCGTAGGGGCCTCTACCATCTGGTAGAAGTTTGTCTACCATCTGGTAGACACCAGCCGCGTAGGCGACGATGGAGGTACGACATCAGGTCTCAGATTGCGGAGGCATTGGCTCACAAACGATTGTGCGTGACCGGCGGAACGGGGTTCCTCGGCACCGCCCTCGTCGAGCGCCTGCTCCACGACGTACCCGACGCCGAGCTCGTGCTGTTGATCCGCCCCGGCCGCAGGTCCAGTTCCGCTCGTCGCGCCGAGCGCGAGGTGTTCCGCAACGACGCCTTTGACCGGCTGCGGGCCGAGCTCGGCGCTGACGGTTTCGCGGCAATGATCGATCGGCGAGTCAGTGTGGTCGATGCCGACGTCAGCGTCGACGGCATCGGGCTCGACGATGCCGGCCGGGCCGCGTTGGCTTCGTGTGACGCCATCGTCCACTCCGCGGCGACGGTCTCATTCGATTCCCCGCTCGACACCGCAACCGAAGTCAACCTCCTCGGTCCCAGCCGCATCGCAGCCACGCTCCAAGACCTCGGCGTCGCCCCCCATTTTGTCTCGGTCTCCACGTGCTATGTCGCCGGCAACCATCGCGGTTCGGCGCCCGAGCGAGCCGTCCAGGACAGCCCCTATTTTGTCGATGTCGACTGGCGAGCCGAGGTGAAAGGGGCGCGGCGAGCCCGGTCCGACGCAGACGCAGAGAGTCGCACGCCATCCCATCTCGAACGATTCGCCAAAGAGGCGCGAACCGAGCTCGGAGCGGCCGGCGGGCCACTGCTGGCCGCCAAGACCGAGCAGATCCGTGGTCGATGGGTCGCCAGCCAGCTCGTCGAAGCAGGCCGCGCCAGGGCCGCATCACTTGGCTGGCCCGACGCGTACGCGTACACCAAAGCCCTGGCCGAGCGCGCCCTCGGCGAGACTCACGGCGCGATCCCGGTGTCGATCGTCCGCCCGTCGATCATCGAATCGGCTCTGGCCGAACCCAAGCCCGGGTGGATCCGCGGCTTCCGGATGGCCGAGCCCATCATCATCTCCTACGCCCGGGGCATGTTGCGCGAGTTCCCCGGTGTACCCGAGGGCATCATCGACGTGATCCCCGTCGACATGGTGGCCGCCACGATCTGCGCCGTACTCGCCGACGAGGCGCTCAACCCCCGACCCGACCCGACGGTCGCGCCCCGCATCATCCAGATCGCTTCGGGCTCGCGCAACCCGCTCCGCTACCGCCAGCTCGTCGAGCTGGCGTCGGAGTGGTTCACCCTCCATCCGCTCTATGACCGTACGGGCCAGCCGATCATGGTCCCGGAGTGGTCCTTCCCCGCCCGGGGCAGCGTGCAGAACCAGCTTCAGCGTTCGGTCAAGTTCCTCAACCAGGCCGAGCGCGCCGTCAACGCGCTGCCGTTGCGCGGTCGACGAGCAGAGCTCTCCGCCGATCTCGAGGAGAAACGCGAGCTGGCCGAGCGCGCCGCGGGATATGTCGAGCTCTACGGTGCGTACGCCGAGTGCGAGGCCGTCTACGGAATCGACCACCTGCTCGGACTCTGGGGCGACCTCACCGACGAGGACCGCGAACGATTCGCCTTTGACCCTGCGCTCATCGACTGGGATGGCTATGTCACCAACGTGCATCTGCCATCGGTGATTCAGCAGGCCCGCGTCCGCACGACACCAGGGGTGAGGGTGGGGCCGACCCGCTCGGATCGGCTACGCCGCCAGGCCCTGTCACCCCAGCGCCACATGGCGGCCTTCGACCTGGAGAACACGTTGATCGCCTCCAACGTGGTCGAGAGCTATTCGTGGCTGGCCACCCGCCGGCTCGCGCCGCGCGACCGCCTGAGGTTCGCGATGCGTACCGCGCTGGAAGGCCCCTCACTACTCGCCCTGGACCGCAAGGACCGCAGCGATTTCCTTCGGTACTTCTACCGGCGGTACGAGGACGCACCAGTCGAGCAGATTCAAGAGGACGTCGAGGAACTATTCAGCGATCTCGTCCTGCGTAAATCCTTCCCCGCTGCCATTCGCCGGGTTCGTGATCATCGCCAGCTCGGGCACCGAACCGTGCTCATCACCGGGGCGCTCGATTTCATGGTCCGCCCGCTGGAACCGCTCTTCGACGACATCGTCTGCGCTCGCATGAGCCAACGTGAAGGCCGGCTCACGGGCGAGCTCACCGCCGCCCCACCCACCGGCGAGGCACGCGCCCAGGCGATGGCGGACTACGCCGATGCCGAGGGGCTACTGCTCAGCGAATCGGTCGCCTACGCCGACTCCACCAGCGACCTGCCAATGTTGGAGGCGGTCGGGTTCCCCGTCGCCGTCAACCCCGAGACCCGCCTGGCCGCGGTGGCCCGCAAACGGGGATGGCTCGTCGAGAACTTCACCCGAGCTGAAGGATCCCCGAAACTGATGCTGCCCATGGGCCCCGAGCACCGGTCGGTGCTCGCCCGAGCGCGCTCATGAAGGCGCTCGTGTTCTCCCGCCATCCAGCCAGATATGTGGCGGCACGGGCCGCCGGTCTGCTCCGCCCCGGAGGCGGCGCCGCGCGCGGCCCGCTCGAGCTCGAAGACATTGCCCCTCCGAAGCTGCCCGGCCCCGGCTGGGAGCTGATCCGGCCCCGGCTGGCCGGTATCTGTGGCTCGGACATTTCCACGATCGACGCGCGGTCGTCGCGCTATTTCGAGCCGATCGTGTCGTTTCCCTTCACGCCCGGACACGAGGTGGTGGCCGACGACAACCTCGGCCACCGGGTCGTGATCGAGCCGGTGCTCGGCTGTGTGGCCCGCAACATCGAACCGGTGTGTCAGCACTGCGCCGCGGGCGACCTCGGCCGCTGCGTGAACGTGGCATTCGGGGATCTCGAACCGGGCCTCCAGAGCGGATTCTGTTGTGACACCGGCGGCGGCTGGTCGCTCGCCATGGCCGCCCACCAGAGCCAGCTCCACCGGGTACCCGACGAGGTGAGCGACGAGTCAGCCGTGCTGGTCGAGCCCGCGGCATGTGCAATTCATGCCGCTCTGGCCACCAAGGCGACACCGACGGACAAGGTGGTCGTCATCGGATCGGGAACCCTCGGGCTCCTCACGACCCTCGCCCTACGGCACTTCACGAACCCGGCGGCGATCCTCTCGGTGGCGAGATATCCCCACCAGGCCCGCATGGCCGCCTCGCTTGGCGCCGACCGGGTCGTGACGTCCACCGAAACCCGCAGAGCGGTGCGCAGGTTCACCGGGTCCATGGCCCTCGGTCGCCCCGAACGCGAGGGGGATCCCGAGCGGCTGACCGGTGGCGCCGACATCGTCATGGACTGTGTCGGCTCTGAGAGCTCAATCCGCGAGGCGCTCGCGGTCGTGCGACCCGGCGGACGGGTGGTTCTCGTCGGCATGCCCGGCGTCACGAACGTCGATCTGACCGGGCTGTGGCACCGCGAAATCGAACTGGTCGGGGCCTATGCTTACGGTACTGAACAGGTCGGCAGCCGCCAGGCCCGCACCTTCGACCTGGCGTTGGAGCTGGCGGCCACCACCGACCTCGCCAACCTGGTCACCACCACCTATCCCCTTCACCACTACGTCGACGCCATCCAGCACGCAGCCTCGGCAGGTCGGCGAGGGGCCGTCAAAATTGCCTTCGATCTCCGCGGCGAACGAGGCCGGGATTCTCTGGCAACAATCGAGAGCAAGGATCGCCCAGCATGAGCCCCCGTCCCGGTCTGGTCCTAGAGGTGGACCGTTCGACCCCACCGGTCCTTTTCCACCACGGCGAGGGCTTCCGCCTTGAACGACTACCCCCGGAACGGTCGCGGATCATCTACCCCGCCGAGCCGCTCGAGGGTCTCGATCATCCCGATGAAGCGATCCGCAAAGCTCTGCTCGAACCGGTTGATTCGGACCCGCTTCCGGCGCTGCTGTTTCCCGGAATGAAGTTGACGATCGCGTTCGACGACATCTCACTTCCCCTTCCGCCGATGCAACGTCCCGACGTGCGCCAACGCATCATCGAGGCGGTGCTCGACCTAGCGGCTGAGGCCGGGGTCGACGACGTCGAGATCATCGCCGCCCTCGCCCTGCACCGTCGCATGACCGATGCCGAGTTGCGACACGCCGTCGGCGACCGGGTGTTCGACGCGTTCGCCCCGCAGGGTGCGTTGTACAACCACGACGCCGAGGATCCAGACGGAATGGTGATGTTGGGCACCACTCCCCATGGCGAAGAGGTTCAGATGAACCGGCGGGCGGCAGAGAGCGATCTCGTCGTGTACGTCAACATCAATCTCGTAGCGATGGACGGTGGTCACAAGTCCACGGCGACGGGTCTGTCCGGCTATACCGCGCTCCGCCACCATCACAATGTCGACACGATGCAGAAGTCGCGATCGTTCATGGACCAGAACGCCAGCGAGCTGCATCGCTCCAACTGGCGCCAAGGGGCGGTCATCCGTGACGCCGGGGTCAAGATCTTCCAGATCGAGACCACCCTCAACAACAACACCTTCGGCCATGACGGTCCCCTCGCCGTGCTCCAGAAACGGGAGTGGGAGTGGGGACCGCGCGACCGCGCCACGTTCACCGCCATGAACGCGGGCCTGCGCCCCCTGCCCGGTTCGGTCAAGCGGCGCATCTTCCACAGCTGGCGTGCGCCGTACCAACTGACGTCGGTCCAGGCCGGCGAGATCGAGGCCGTGCACAAGATCACGACCGAGAACGTCTACGCCCAACACCTCGTACCGGTTGAAGGCCAGACCGACATCCTGACGATGGGCCTGCCCTACATCTGCCCCTACAACGTCGATTCGGTGATGAACCCCATCCTCGTGACCGTGCTCGGGTTGGGCTACTTCTTCAATCTGTACAAGGGTCGCCCCCTGGTGCGCGAGGGCGGCGTGGTCATCATGTCGCACCCCACGCCATGGGAGTTCCATCCGGTTCACCACCCGAGCTATGTCGACTTCTTCGAACAGGTGCTGACCGAGACCACCGATCCTCACGAGATCGAGCAGCGCTACGAGAAGGATTTCGCCAACGACGAGTGGTACCGCCACCTCTACCGGACGTCGTACGCCTATCACGGTGTCCACCCCCTGTACATGTGGTATTGGGCGTCGCACGCCCTAGCCCACCTCGGCCAGGTCATCATCGTCGGCGGCCAGGCTCGTGCCGTGCGCCGTCTCGGTTTCAAGCCCGCCTCGACACTGCCCGATGCGCTGGAGATGGCGTCGGACACGGTGGGGTCCGATCCCACGATCACCCATATCCACAATCCTCCGATCCTCATGGCCGACGTCACATGAGCACTCGAGGCCACCACCCATGATCTTCGACGAGATACGTCGCTCGGTACCCGACCCGCGACGGCTGTTGAACCAGCTCGACTTTCCGTTGCGGGCTCCGACCACACCAGACTCGATCGAGCCACTGACCGAGGCGAGCCGGACCGGGGCCGATTTCGACACCGACTGGGCCCGCCGGCCCGCCGCGCGCTATTCCCGACGGGTCATCCACGAGCTGATCATGGCGCCGATGGTGACCGCCCTGGCCCGACCTACCGTGCTCGGTATCGACCGGCTGGCCGACCTGGAGGGGCCCGCGGTGTTTGCGTCGAACCACGCCAGCCACGCCGACACCCCCATACTCCTGCGCTCCATTCCCAAACCTTGGCGCCATCAGACCTTCGTGGGTGCCGCCGCCGACTACTTCTTCGAGAGTCGCAGGGCCGGCACCCTCTCGGCGTTGGCCCTCAACGCCGTGCCCATCGAACGCAATCGGGCGTCCCGTCGTTCAGCGCTCGAAGCGATTGGCCTGATCGACCAAGGCTGGTCGATGGTCATCTTCCCAGAGGGCGGGCGCAGCCCCGACGGCTGGGCACAACCGTTTCGGACCGGTGCCGCCTTCCTGGCCCGGCGCACCTCACGACCGATCGTGCCAGTCCATCTGAACGGCACCGACCAGATCCTGCCCAAGGGGGGCAACCTGCCCCGCCCGGCACGGACGACCGTCATGTTCGGTCAGCCGATCTGGCCGGCCGACGACGACACGAACCACACCCTGGCCGAGCGGGTCGAACAAGCGGTGGACACCCTCGCTGATGAGGTGCGCACCGACTGGTGGCAGGCCCGCAGGCGGATGCACGCCGCGCAGACCCCAAAGCTCACGGGCCCGCAGGGAGCTGCGTGGCGTCGGGCCTGGGCCAAGAACAAACGATCCCGACCCGCCACGCCCCGCCGCTCCTGGCCCAACCTCGGCGAGCGCCGCTAAGACATCAGGGCCAGCGGGATCGGGGGCCAGCGGGATCGGGGGCCAGCGAGACCAGGATCAGCGATGCGTGATCACCGAGTCGACCATCGAGACGAGGGTGGCGAACGAGGCGTCCACTGCGGAGCGATCCACGCCCGATTGCAGGTCGAGCATGAGACCGTACAACGAGGCTTGGATAAGCGTTGCCCAACAGCCGGCCGAGGCGAATTCCATGCCATCCGCATTGAGGGCCACCTCGATACGGGGTCGAAGATCACCGGTGGCCGACAGCATCCGGGCATAGGTGTCCGGGTCGGCGAACGAACGGCTCCACGCCTGGAGCTGAAGGCGCACATGGAGTTGGCTACGCTCCTCGGCCAGGAACTCCCACAGCCGTGCGGCCAGCGGCACCACCCCTTCGGGACCGCCCGAGAGCGCCAGGTCGAGATCGCTCAGATACCGCTCCCGGGCATGGTCGAGCGCGTCGGCGATGAGGTCGTCTCGCGAGGAGAAGTAGTAGAGCAGCATCCGGTGGCTGGTACCGAGCGCTGCCGCGATCGAGCGCAGGCTCATGTCGCTCAGCCCGCGCACCACCAATAGCTCCGCGGCCGCGGCTGCCAGCTCTTCGCGGCGCGCGCTCGTTTTCTCGGTGGGTTCTTCCGCCGATTCACCCATAGTGTGGGAAAGGTACCTACCCACGACCGCCTGGAACATAAGTCATGCTACCCATCGCTCCACGGAGCGCGCGGCGACAGGTAGGGTAGCCCAAAGCGAAAAAAGGGTGCGAGAGCACAAGCCCATGACGGAGATATCCCGACGCAAACAGCGGCTGGCCCGCCGGCGGAAGCGTCGATTGAGAGCAGCCAGCTACGCCAGCGCGGCCGTCATCAGTGGGGCGGCCTTCGCGATCGTCCCGGTCGAGACACCCCGGATCTCGACCCTGGCGAGCGCGGTCGAAGCAGGCCGCATCGTTCCGCCAGGCCAGGCCGGTGGCCGATTCACCATCCAAGCACCGACGGCGTCCGCATCGGAGATCGGTGCCCTCAGCGGCGCAGAAGATACCGGATCGGGGATCCCACCCGGCGATCTGCAATCGACCATCGACGTGAGTAATGAGCTGGCCGACCTCGGGTTCCGGGGCCCCAACGGTTGGGTGGATCCGGCCAGCTCGGGCCGGCCCTACGGCGGACCCGTTGACGGGCTGCTCACGTTTCGTGGCAATCCGACCCGCAGTTACTACGGCGAGGGGCCAGTGCCCACCGACCCCCAGGTTCTGTGGTCCTATCCCGACGACGGGCTGTTGTGTGGTCCGACCACTCTGGGCGGGGGTACCGAGATATGGTGTGGGACCGGCTGGACCGGCCAGCCTGCGGTCTGGGAGCGCGAGGGCCGCACCTGGCTGGCGTTCGGTGCCTTCGACCATGACGTGCACTTCCTCGACGCCGAGTCCGGTGAACCGCTCCGCCCCCCTTTTCCGACCGATGACATCATCAAGGGGTCGGTGACCGTCGACCCCGACGGCTATCCCCTCCTTTACACGGGATCGCGCGACGACCGCTTACACATCGTGGCCTTCGATCGGCCCGAGCCTGAGGAGTTGTGGTCCCTCGCCGCCACCGACGTATCTCCGACCCTCTGGAACAACGACTGGGACGGTTCGCCGCTGGTGATCGACGACTATTTGTTCGAGGGGGGTGAGAACAGCCAGTTCCACATCGTCAAGTTGAATCGGGGGTACGACGAGACCGGTAACGTCACCGTGGACCCGGAGCTCGTTTTCAACACCCCCGGTTGGGATACCGAGCTGCTCGGGACCCACGGCGACAACGTCTCGATCGAGAACTCCGTTGCGGTGGCCGGCGACGTCGTGTATTTCGGTAACTCGGGCGGACTGATTCAGGGTTGGGACATTTCAGGGCTCGACGAGGGCGTGAAACCCGAACGAGTTTTTCGGTTCTGGGCCGGTGACGACACCGACGCCACGATCGTCATCGACGACGAGGGCATGCTCTATGTCGGCGCCGAATACGAACAGGCCTCGGCTCGATCCGTCGAGGTCGGCCAGATCATCAAGCTCGATCCGTCGAGGCCCAACGATCCGGTCGTGTGGTCGATCCCGGTCCGCGACCGTCTACCCGACGGGGTCTGGGCCACCGCCGCGCTGTACCGCGATCTGCTCGTCGTACCCACCCACCATGGTCGCCTCCTGGGCATCGACCGGATGACCGGAGAGGTCCGCTGGGAGAAACAGCTGTCGGGAAAGACCTGGCAGTCTCCCGTCATCGTCGATGACGTTCTGATCCAGGGCGACTGCAGCGGAACCCTCCACGGTTTCGACCTCAGCGACACCACGATCGAGCCGGCCCCGCTGTGGGAGCTGGAGCTGGGCGGATGCATCGAGTCAACACCAGCGGTGTGGCGCGGCGTCATCTATGTAGCCACCCGGGGCGGAAACTTCTTCGCCATCGGCGACCCTTCCTGACCGGCAGAAGCCGTCATGGACACCACCCCCACCGTTCAGGATCTCGCCCTGGTCGCAGCCCTCGGGCTCGGCGTGGCCTTCGTATGGGCCGCGGTCGCCAAGATGCGCGACCGCTCGGC
>Ga0316190_10001812_pt1 | contig 15545 bp, 12 predicted proteins | sample Eddworburrow2_MG_FD_204929 | JGI IMG/M metagenome (GOLD analysis project Ga0316190, IMG submission 204929) | Coastal sediment microbial communities from Maine, United States - Eddy worm burrow 2 | ecosystem: Environmental > Aquatic > Marine > Coastal > Sediment | place: USA: Maine | collected... | reverse complement strand
TTCCATCGGAACCTGTTCCATCGGAACCTGTTCCATCGGAACCTGTTCCATCGGAACCTGTTCCATCGGAACCTGTTCCATCGGAACCTGTTCCATCGGTCCGGTGCCGCCCCACCTCCCCCGCCGTCAGCATCAGGATTATTGCGCCAAGCCAACGCCTGAGCCTCAGTCAACCTTGGCGGCACCAGCCGCCCAGCAGCACGGCACGAGCGGAGGGCACGGCCATGGCCAAAGCGCCGACAGAACCATCAAAGACCGGAATCGACACCGACGTCGCCAACGAGATCCGACGGGCACACCTGGGTTCTTGGGCCTTTGTTCATCGCCGCCTGATGTTCCGGTTCCAACCGGACCCGGCAGCGCCCATCCGCTGCGGCCTGGCCCTCGGCGCCGGGCTGGAAGCACAGATCGTGCTCGGACTGACCAACGGCACGGTCACCGTCGGCCCCGCTCAATACCAGTCCTGGGGCAAGCCGTTTCCGGCCGTGGTCGCCGCCGCCAGGGCCAACACCGTGACCCAGCCCATCCATCGCCTCACGACCACGGTGCTCGATGGCCCCGATCAGGGGTCTCGAATCGACCTGCTAATCGGCGGCCCGTGCATCTCCGGTCTGGTCGTCGACCTTCATCGGGTGGTCGACCCTTTCGGAACGGCCGAACCCCTGGTCGTCGTCGGCAGTGATCAGGTGATAATTGTAGGTCAGTTTGCCCCGGCCGTCGGAGCCGAAGGCAGGCAGACCCTGGCCCTTCGCCTGGCCTCGCTGGCGGCCGAAGCCGAACGAGGCGACGTGATCCCCGTCGTCTTTCGGTTCCCAGAACCAGGACGATTGGCTATGTTCAGAACCGAGGATCGATGAACAATGACCCAGGACCACACAGATCAGAGCGACGCTCCAACGCTGACGGTGCGGTTTCTGGGCGAGATCTACCGGCCGAGGACCGAGTTCACCTTCGGCCGCCATGCCGATCTGGTCCTCGACGAGAACTCGTACCTGCACCGCATCGCCGGCCGATTCCGTCTTGAACTCGAAGCCTGGTGGCTCGATAACCTCGGGTCGAGGCTGCGGCTGACGATGGTGTCCGACGATGGTTCGCTGCTCGAACTGCAGCCTGGGGCATCGAGTCCGCTGCTCAGCACCGGGGGCCAGGTTGCCCTGAGTGCAGGACCGACCCGGTACATGATCGAATACAGCGTTGAGACCCCGGTGCGGCCGGCGGTGGGGGCGGCCCGGTCCGGGATGGGCGGGGCCGACACGATCACCTACGGACCCATCCTGACCCCCCGGGAGCGGGACTTTGTGGTGGTGATGGCACAGGGCCGCCTGACCGGTCGGCTGGGTCCGATCCCCTCCCACGGTGAGATCGCCGAGACCTGGGGTGTCTCCCACAAGACGGTTGACAACACCCTGCAACGGTTGCGCAAGAAGCTGCGGGACAACAGCGTCACCTCGATCAACTCGGCCGAGACACTGGTGGAGTATCTCGTAACCCAGGGGCTGGTGTCGCCCGCCGACCTGGATTGGGCCTCGCTCGACAATCCCGCCGGTCCCCGACCGGCGGCCACCCGTTCTCCCTGACCCAGGATCAACCTGCTAGCTTCAGCCTCCGATCGAGTTCGCGACTCTCCACGGGAGCAATATGAGTGACTTCCCCGCCACCATCCACCACCTGCTGAGGGCCTACCGTCGGGGCGAGGTCTCACCCGTCGAGGTTGTGAACGATCAGCTGGCCCGGATCGCCCACGTGGAGCCCCAGCTCAACGCCTTTGTCGTCGTCGACAACGAGGGCGCCATTCATGCTGCCCATCAGAGCGCTGGACACTGGCAGCGGGGCGAGGGGCGTGAGCTCGAAGGGGTACCCATCACCATCAAGGACCTGGTGGCGGTGGCAGGCCTGCCGACGGGGGAAGGCTCCCTCACCGCATCCCAACTCGAGGCCACCGTCGACGCCCCCGTCGTGGCCCGCCTGCGCGAGGCCGGCGCGATCATCCTGGGCAAGACGACGACCCCGGAGTTCGGTTGGAAGGGGATGACCGACTCGCCGTCGCAGGGGATCACCCGCAATCCCTGGAACCTCGATCATTCCCCGGGAGGATCCTCCGGTGGAGCGGCGGCGTCGCTGATGGCCGGGATCGGGGCCGCCGCCCATGGCACCGACGGGGGTGGCTCGATCCGTATACCGGCCAGCTACTGCGGACTCTACGGGCTGAAGCCGACCTTCGGCCGGGTGCCCCAGGCCCCGGTGACGTCGCCCTACGCCACGCTCGCCGCCAACGGTCCCCTGGCCCGCACCGTTGAAGATGCCGCCCTGCTGCTCAACGTCATGTCGAAGCCCGACCTGCGCGACTGGCACGCCGTTGCCCACGACGGTCGCGACTGGCGGATCGGGGTCAACGACGGCCTTGGCGGCCTGCGCATCGGCTACACCGAGACCCTCGGAGGAGCAACCGTCGAGACCGAGGTGAGCATGATCTGCCGCTCCGCCATCGACCAGATCTCGGCCCAGGGGGGCACCGTTGTCGACGTGGGCGAGGTCTTTGAACCGTTGCGGCCCCAAATGGAGAACTACTGGAAAGCCGGTTTCGCCAGCCGTCTGCGTTCGATCGCCCCCGCACAGTGGGACAAGCTCGACCCCGGCTTTCGCACCCTGGCCGAAGAGGGCTTGTCGGTTGACCCTGGGGCCATCGACGCCGGGTACAGCGCCCGGGCCCGGCTGGTCACCACGATGCGCCGCTTCCACCTCGACTACGACGTTCTGCTGACGCCGACCATGCCCACCCCGGCCCCCCTCGTCGACGTCACCTACCACTCGGCGGACTTCGACCGCTGGGATGATGCAGTGCCCTTCACCGTTCCGTTCAACCTGACCGGCCAACCAGCGGCATCGCTTCCCGCCGGGGTAACCAAGGCCGGGCTCCCGGTTGGGCTCCAGGTCGTTGGCAACCATCTACGGGAGGACCTCGTTCTCCGGGCCAGTCGAGCCATCCTCGACCTGCTCGACTGGCACTGGTCGCTCAGATGATTTTGTCGCCACTGAGCGCCGCCAGTTCATCGACGTCGAGACCGAGCAGTTCGCCGTAGACCGACTCGTTGTCGGCTCCGATCGGGTGGCTGGGCTCGAGGGAGCGTAACTCGCTTCCATGCCAGCGGATAGGGCTGTGGGGAAGCGGCACCGTGCCCAACTCGGGGTGGTCGATCCATTGCAATGCGCCGCGCCGATGTTGCGCCTCGTCACGCACAACCTCGTCGACGTCGCGAACCGCCGCCGCCGGCACGTGGGCCGCCTGGAGGGCGGCAACAACGTCGTCGCGCCGCCGCGAGCGGGTCCAGCCCTCGACCAGGTCGTCGACCTCGGCCATGTTGGCCGCCCGACCAGCGTTGTCGGCCAACCGCTCGTCAGCGACCAGATCGGATTGACCGATCACCTCCAGCACCGATCGCCAGTGCCGGTTGGTGACGGCGATGAGGGCGACGTGGCCGTCAACGCAGCGGTACACGTCGTAGGGGGCAACCCCCAGAGCGGCGTGCTTGTTGCCCGTTCTGGATGCGGTGCCGTCGCGCTGCCAGCTTCCGAGATTGGAGGTCAGGGTCATGTAGGTGGCGTCGGCCATGGCCACCTCGACCGAACGACCGCGGCCGGTGCGTTCCCGCTCGAACAACGCCGTGGTGATGGCGCCGTAGAGATGGGTACCCCCGAGGAAGTCGATGAACGCCACCCCGGCCTTCACCGGGCCCTGATCGGGAAACCCGGTGACGCTCATCACCCCAGTGTGGGCCTGCACCGTAATGTCCATGGCCGGGGTGGCGTCGCCAGCGTCGAGTCCGAAACCGCTGGCGTGGGCGTAGACCAGGCGCGGGTTGACCTTGGACAGCTCGTCAAAACCGATCCCCAGCCGTTCCGGTACCCCGGGGGCATAGTTCACCAGGACCACGTCGGCCACCGCCACCAGGCGATGGAACAGAGCAACACCTTCGGGCCGTTTCAGATCGAGGGTGATGACCTCCTTCGACGAGTTGAGCATGGCGTAGGGCAGCGACGGCCCCCGGGCCCGCAGCGGCTCGCCCCGCCGTTGTTCAACCTTGATGACCCGGGCCCCGGCCATGGCCAGCATGAAACCGGCGTAGGGCCCCTGGTAGATCTGACCCAGATCGAGCACCGTCAGCCCGGCGAGGGGCAGGTCCCTCGGGGCCTCGGCCTGCGGTGTCGGCACCGGCACCGGTGCAGGTGCAGGTGCCGCCTGGGGGTCTGGACCCTCCTCGCTGCCCGTCACCACGGGTTGGCGTTCATTTGTAGGAACCGCCGAGCAGTTCACGGGCCATGATGAGGCGCTGGACCTCACTCGGACCTTCACCGATGCGCCGGATTCGGAGCTCCCGGTACCAGCGCTCAAGGGGTAGATCCTTGGTCATGCCGATCCCGCCGTGGATCTGCATGGACCGATCGACCACCCGCCCCGCCCCCTCACTGGCCACTAGCTTGGCCATGGCCGCCTCGGTCCGGAACTCCTCACCGCGATCGGCCTTCTGCGCCGCTTCGAGAATGCACCACCGGGCCTGGCGGATGTCGATCTCGTTATCGACGATCATCCACTGCACCGCCTGCTTGGCCGCCAACACGCTGCCGAACGTCTCCCGGCTCCTGGCCCAGTCGATGGCCATCTCCTGGGCCTTGATGGCCGCACCGAGGCAGCCTGCGGCGTAGGGGATGCGCTGTCGGCTGAGGCGGTCATTGGCAATGGCGAATCCCTTGTTGACCTCGCCGAGTACGTTGCCCGACGACACCCGGACATCCTCCAGCTGCAACTCGGTGGCGTAGTGGGTGGAGCGCAGGGTGTGGACCACCCGTCGGACCGAGAAGCCGGGCGTGTTGGTGTCGAGGATGAAGGCGGTGACCCCGTTGCGACCGGGATCATCGGAGGTCCTGGCGAATACAAGGGCGTAGTCGGCCTTGTCGGCGCCGCTGATGTAGAGCTTGGCTCCGTTCAGGATCCAGTCGTCGCCGTCCTGGAAACCGCGGGTCTGAATGGCCCGGGCCGGGTCGCTTCCCCCCGATGGTTCGGTGAGGGCGAAACAACCCCGAAGCTCGCCCCGCAGCGTCGGGTAGAGGTAGCGCTCCTTCTGTTCCTCAGTCGCCTCGTAGAGCTGGGCCAGGCCAGCGCCGCCGAAGGTCCCGTAGCAGGGGTTGTACAACCCGGCCCGGTGTTGGCTCATCTCGATCGCCATCAGAGCCCTGGTGGTGACGTCCAGACCGGGGCCACCAAACTCCGCCGGGATGTCGATGCCGTAGAACCCCATGTCACGCACCATGCCAACCAGACGATCTTGGTCCGCGGGTTTGAGGGCGCCGGCATCGGGATCGAGATCAACCTCCAATGGGGCAATTTCCTGGCTCACGAATCGACGGGTCGTCTCGACGATCATCTGCTGCTCATCGCTCAGGGTGAGATCCATCACATTCCTCCCTTGTTTCGACGCCCGTCCGGGTTTTCCGACGGGGTTGGTTCGGCCCGGGGCCGGCTGGGGGCACCGGTGGCCGGGTTCAATCGACCACGAGGCTCATCACCATCCTGGTTGGCGATGGGAACCGAGCCGGAATCATGGACATGGACCATTAACAGCTCCTCCCAACGGCTCAGGTAGCCATGGGTCAACTCGTAACGGAACCGGGCCGGGGTGGTGTCCGCCCCGCCTCCAACGGCCTCCACCGCCGTGGCCACCGCGCTGCGCAGACCAAACGGCTCCCGCCCTCCGGCGTAACCGACGTAGAGGACCTCACCGTCGGCATCAGCCAGTTCGAACACCCCGAGCTGCGCCGGTATGGCTTCCGGCTCGACCGCCTGCAGGTCGAGCCAGGGTTTCGTCAAGCGGACGCTCACCGGTACCTCCCAAGGACCATCCAGCCGCAATCGAACACGGCCGGATCCCTCTTTGTTAGTCGCACGCGGCCTCCCCGTCGAGGCCGCAACGGGGACCGGGACGGGCCCCGACCACGCACCACCACGTGACCCCATGCATCAACTTCCCCCCACCTCCACCCGTTCCAACCAAACAAGCCAACCTATTTTGATCCATCTAACACCAACCATGATGACCCGTGTTACCACCAATAAAGGTCAAGATTCGCTCTATCATTGAAATCTCACACCCTTCACGAGAACTGTCCCACCAATGGCCCATACATCGAGACCATTTCGACTAGGATCGTGGGTATATTCACTTACTCACCGAGCAACGGCGGGCTCATCTCCCAGAATCAACGGCTAACAAGCGAAGGTTTCATGACAGCAACCCGCAATCTTGGAATCCAGGGAATCGAAGAGATCGAGCCACTTGACATCAATGGGTCAGCGGTGTTTCGAGCCAGACAGTCGTGGCCTGAGCGAGATGTGGTCATTAAGATCCTCGATCCTACCCATAGGCCATTGATCCCAAAACGCTTCGACCTTCGTCGACGAGCACTAACCAGGTTCGCCGAGCTCGATGGCGTGGTAACCGTGTATGAGGTCGGCATCACCCCCCAGGGCGAGCAATACCTGGTGATGCCCTACCTCAGCACGGGCTCTCTGGAGGATCACCTTCGCCACGGACCGATGCCCTGGCAGCGGTCCGTTGAGCTCACCGCGCAGGCGTCGTCCATCGTGGCCAACGCCCACAACATGGGTCTGGTTCTCGGCGACCTGAAGCCCTCGAGCATTCTCCTGGCCGACGCCGCCACTCCCTTGATCGCCGTCTATGGCATGGCCACCCGTCGGGCCAGGACGGCACGGCATGGCTATTCCGCTCCGGAGACGACCGCAGGATCGTCGGCGCTGCCCTCGGCCGACGTGTACAGCCTGTGCCTCATCCTCGCTTCCCTGCTCACGGGTCGGGCTGCAGTCGACGGTGAGAACCCCATCGACCTGTTGGGTGAACTGGGTGCCCCTGCTCCGAGGCGGGTGATCGAGATCGTCGAACGGGGACTTTCCCGAGCCCCGGTCGATCGGTTCTCCGATGCCGAGGCCCTCGCCTCGGCCCTGACCGGCACCATCAGCGGCCCCGAGTCCGACCCCGGGTTGGCCGGCGTGCCGGATCAGAACTGGGACACCGCCATGAGCGCCGCAATTGATTCGATCCTGGCCGGAGCCGACCCTGACGGGCGGCGCGCCACGTCCGAAGCTCTCGACTCCGCGGCCGAAACCGGCACCCCCACAACCAACGACACCCCCGCAACCAACGGCACCCCGGTAACCGCTGGAGCCAGCGCCCCTGGCGACCTTGCCGCGGCCAGCACCAAGGCAGTGGACGCCCCAACGACGGCTCGGCGGGAGGTCATCACCTCCGAGAGTGGGCCGCCGGTCGATGGCTCACCCGGGCCGGTTAGCGTCTTCGAGCTGAACCGGGCCGACGAGCAGATCGGGGCCGCCCTCGAGGACCCACCACCAGAGGGCACCGAAGCCAACGAAAAACTGGCCGACAACGAGCTCAGCGCCGCCGAGGGCCCTGAGTTGGGGGCGTTGCCTCCGTGGCTGGAGCCGCCGGCCCCCCAGCGAACCCAGCCGAGCGGGCCCCCGACGTCAAAGCTGCCGCGGCAAGGCCCACCAACGAACAGTGCTGCCGTGCCGCCGATGCCTCCAGGAGCAAGAGCTACCAATCACACGATCACCAATCACATAATCGCTGATCAGGTGGTCGACACGCAGGGTGAGGTGTTCTTTCCGACCCAGCCAATGGATGGTCAGCAGGCAACCGGTGTCCCGGCCCCGGCCCCCGAAGAAGCGACATCGGCCCCGGCCCCCGAAGAAGCGACATCAGCCCAGGCGACATCGGCCCAGGCAACATCGACCCAGGCCATGCCCGTGATCCCGGCCCTCCACCTCAGTACTGAGGCCAAGGCCTCGTTCCCCGGTGGGGGTCCGATTATCGGCGACGAGAAGCCCCCGTTCCGGGCCGTCCATCGCCGTCAGATCGAACAGAGCGAGCAGAGCCGGTTCCGTCACCTGTTGGAGGCGGTCCAGACTTCGTGGTTCGCCCGTCGGCGCTCGGCGGGCAGTGTGGTCGCCACCGTCGGCTTCGCTGGCCTGGCAGGCATCGTTGCCGCCCTCGCCATCCAGGACTATCGGCAAACCTCGGCTCCGTCCACCACCATCTCGCCAACAACGTCGACCATTGGACAACCGGCCGGGCCCGCCACCTTCCCGTCCACGAGCGAGCCACCAACCCTCAGCGAACCGGCCTCCACCCATGTGACCGAGGGGACGCAGGGAGCCGTCACCGCCACCACCTCTCGGTCGGCCGCAAAGTCGGTGACGGCGCCGCCTGCGTTGGCCCCATCAACCGCCGAGTCAACCGCCGGGTCCACCCCCGCCATATCGACCCAGGCCACCGCCGAGCTAGCGTCGACCACCGTCAGCTCGACACCAACCTCCAACCCATCCTCGACATCGAAGCCAACGACCACCCAGACCAGCGCGGCCAAGAGCACCAGCACCACCGCCGCATTGAAGCAGTCCCTCATTGGACGACCCAGCGCCAGCCGGGTCCGCCAGACCACGGCCAGAATCACCTTCGAAAGTTCGAGCTGTGTGACCGCCACCTTCACCTACGGCCCAACGGGAGGATCGCAGAAGCGAATCGACGGTGACTCCCGCTGCAGCCGGTCCCACGCCCTGTTACTGGGAGTGGTGACCGAGGACCTGCAGCCGGGCACGGACTACACGGTGGTGATCACCGCCAACGACGGCCAGTCGACCACAAACCGGACCCTGTCGTTCACCACGCTCGGCTGACCCCCCGACGCAGCGACGTCACTCGCCACTCCCTCAGGACGACGGTACCATCCCGCTCTGCTCCAGAGCCCGAGCCACCAGCATCATTGGATGCACCGCATCGATACCGGCGGCCTGAAGATGTAGTGAGCAACCGGGGTTAGCACTGGCCACCACATCGACGTCCGCCCGGGCGATGGAGGATTCCTTGCGGTTCCTGATCTGACCGGCCATGTCGGGCTGGAGGATGGAATAGGCCCCGCCTGCTCCACAGCACAAGCCCTCATCATCGAGTTCAACCAGATCACGCACGTAGGGCGCCAACACCGTTCGGGTTGCCGGATGCACCCGCTGGACATGGCGCAGGTGGCAGGGGTCCTGGATGGCAACGCGGATCGCGAGGGGTTTGTCGACGTCGGGGAGGCGATCGGCGTGGAGCGCCAGCCATTCCTGCACGTCGTAGACCCGAGCGGAGAACTCATGGGCCTCCGGGGTGCCGAGCAGCTTGCCGTACTCCTTCAGCGCGGCACCACAACCGGCGGAGTTGACCAGGATCGGTCGGTCTCTGTCGAGGCCGCGCATGTTGGCCTCGGCCAGACTGCGGGCCCGACCACCCAGGCCGGCATGGGTGTGGAGCGCACCGCAGCAGGGGGCGGCATCTGCGGTTGGTGTCACGCCGAAACCGGTGGCCTCGATGACGGTCTGGGTTGCCAGGTGCACCTCGCGCTGCCACGCATCCATCACACAGCCGGTGAACAGGTACACATCCCCTCCCGAGACCCGCAGCTCCTTGCGCCGGATCGGCAGGCGACGGGGCAGACCGAGTCGGCGAGAGGGAACAAGCCTCAGTCGCTGTCCGATGGCCAGGGCCGACGACCCGAACCGCAGCAGGCGGGGGTGGGCCAGGGTCTCCAGCCCCCAGCGCTGCCACCAGGGGCTGATGCGGCCGAGCTCAACCAACGAGTCACGGGTCTGATCCATGAGATGGCCGTAGGGAACCGAACTGGGACAGGCGGGCTCGCAGCCCCGACATTGCACACAGGAGGAGAACGACGAAAGCACCTCGGGGGTAAGGGGGGCGTCGTTGTCCTGCACCTGACGCATCAGGGCGATGCGACCGCGGGGCGACTGACTCTCGTCGCCGCTGACCCTGAAGGTGGGACAGAACGGTAAACACAAACCGCATTGCACACACTGGTTGAGTTCATCGGCGTTGATGTTGAGGTTCACGTCAGGGCCTTCCCAGCGTCCGACCGGGATTCAACCGGCCGGTCGGGTCGAAGTTGCTTTTGAGGCGCCCATTGATGCTCTGGGTTACCGGATCGAGGGGGCGGGGCGGTTGGGGTTGCGAGGCCCAGAGGTGACCGACCCCGATCGAGGCCACGAAGGGCCCTGAACCGGGCTCCGGCCCGGTAGCCCCGTCGGCGGCACCGGCGACCACATCCCGCAGGGCGGCCGGTGGCAGCGACCAACGATGCTCGGGCAGGGGCGGCGGCCCGTCGCGTTCGACGAAGGTGCCGAGGGTGGCGAGACGACGGGACTCGGCTTCAACATCAGCGGCGTGACCTTCAAGCAAAACCCAGACCCGGGCATCGTCGGCCAGCACCGCGCTGGGGTGCAGCAACAGATCGTTGACGGCGAAGGGATCGACGGCTTCGGCTTCAAGCCAACAGGAGAGACCAGGGATGGGGTTGGTGCGCAACGTGATCTCCGCCAACAGGCCGAGCGTGCCCAACGAACCCGTCATCAGCCGGGGCAGATCGAATCCGGTGACGTTCTTCACCGTCGGCCCCCCGGCGGTGACGAGCCGCCCCTCGGCCGAGACATAGCGCACCTGCAGCACCGACGCCGCCACCGTCCCGGTGCCCCGGGGGTACAGACCATTCTCACCAACGGCAACGGCGCCACCAACGGTGCCACCGCGCCCCGGCAGCGCCGTCCGCTGGCCGGCGCCGCCCAGTACCTCCTGGAGCTGCGCCACCGTGGTCCCGGCCCGGACCGTCACCGTCATCTCGGCCGGAATGTGGTCGACGACGCCAACCGGAGCCGAGACCACGGTGGCCTCGGGGTCGACCAGTCCGCCGAGCTCCCAGCGGGTGCCACTCCCCCGCACGGTCACCGGCCCATCGTCGCCGACCAGTTCGGCGAAGGCGGCCAGGGCCGGATCGTTGCTGACCAAGGCCGACGTCATCCCCACACCCCGCTTGGTACCGCCCGCAGCGCCTGGATGTCGGCACAACTATGACCGCTGGGGAGCACCTTGCCCGGGTTGGCCCGACACTTGGGATCAAAACCCTTGCGTAGTCGACCCTGGTGATCGAGGTCGTCGTCGGAAAACATGCGGCTCATGTAGGCCTGCTTCTCGACTCCGATCCCGTGCTCTCCCGACAGCACGCCACCGGCGGCGATGGAAGCCTCGATGATCTCGGCCCCCGCGGCGTGTACCCGCTCCAACATGCCCTCAATCCGGCCGTCGAACACCAACAGGGGATGCAGGTTGCCGTCACCGGCGTGGAACACGTTCATGACCAGCACGTCGTGACGGGCAGCGATTTCATAGATCTGTTCCAACACCTGGGCCAGTTTGGAACGGGGAACCACCGTGTCGTGCAGGTAGTAATCGGGAGCAATCTGGGCGATGGCGCCAAACGCCGTCTTGCGGCCCTTCCACAACAGCTCCCGCTCGGCTTCGGTCTCGGCCAAACGTACGCTGGTCGCCCCGTTCCCCAGGCCGATGGCGGATATCCGGTCGGCATCAAGATCGACCCCATCCTCCAGGCCGTCGACCTCGGCCAGAAGCACGGCGGCGGCATCGGTTGGGTAGCCGGCCCCAACGAAGTTCTCGACGGCCTGGGTGATCTTTTGATCGAGCACCTCCATGGCGGCAGGCACGATGCCCTCGGCGATGACGGCGCTGACGGTATTGGCCGCGGCCTCAACCGAGGCGAAGGCGAGTAGCAGGGTCCGCACCGCAGGGGCATTGGGGGTGAGGGTCACTGCGATCCTGGTGGCGATACCCAGGGTTCCCTCGCTACCGACAAAGGCGCCCCGCAGATCAAAACCGGGTGGCTCCGGGTCCAATCCCCCCAGCATGACCACCTCACCCGAAGCCAGCACCACCTCGATGGCCCGCACGTGGGGGTTGGTGACCCCGTAGGCCAGACAGTGGGGGCCACCGGAGTTATTGGCCACATTGCCGCCAATGGTGCACACCTGCTGACTGGAGGGGTCAGGGGCAAAGTGGTAGCCGAGGGGCCGCAGATGCTTGGTCAGGTCGAGGTTGATGACCCCCGGTTCGACCCAGGCCACCCGGTTGTCGAAATCAATCTCAAGAATGCGATTCATCCTGGTCAGGGCGATGACGACCGGTGCCCCCAACGGGATCGCTCCCCCGGCCAGGCCAGTTCCCGCCCCCCGGGGCACAATCGAACGGTTGTGTCGCTCTGAGATCGTCATGATGGCCACCACCTCGGCGGTGGTCAGCGGGAAGCAGACCGGCCCCGAGACTCCTCCGTCGAACACCGAGGCATCGCGGCCCATCAACGCCCGCTCGGCCCCGTCGAAACGCACCCGGTCGGGGGCCAGGGCCGCCCGCAGCTCCTCGAGCAGGGCATCGTCCTCGGGGGAACCGGAGGACACGGTCCTGTTTCTGTGCAGCCGTTTCAACACCACAACCGTCCTTGCTCGACTCGATCCATGATCACCCAACCGCTACTCAAGCACCAACGGACCGGGCCCACGGCACCCGGGTTGCCAGATTTCTGACCATTTTGCTCATGAAGTAGGTTGATCGGGTGCATCAGGCCCCAACGTCCAAACCAGTGAGGCAGGAGCGGCGACCCGCCCGCGACGAGGTGGAGGAGGTCGCCCCAGGGGTTCTGCGCCTGCAACTCCCCATCTCCATGCCGGGACTGGGCCACGTCAACTGCTACGCCATGGAGGACAGCAAGGGTATTGCCCTGGTCGATCCGGGGCTACCCGGACCGCGCACCTGGCGCAGGCTGAAGCGACACCTGACCTCCGCCGGGCTGTCGGTTGATCGGGTCCACACCGTGGTGATCACCCACTCCCATCCCGACCATTTCGGTCAGGCCGCCCGTCTGGCCAAACGAACCGGGGCCGAGATCGTCACCCACCGCAGCTTCCGGACCTTCCTCGACCCGACGGCGGAAGAGTTCGACGACGAGACCCACACCGTGCTCGACAAAACCGCCGACCAGACGCCCGCCGAGCAGGGGCACGACCATCAGAACCACGGCCACACCCACGGCCACACCCACGGCGCGGCCGGTGGCGGCGGGCAGGCCCCGGCCAACCGGGCCGATCCCGGGCCGTTCGGCCGCACCACACCGTGGGGAGGCAAGCCGTTCCAGCTCCCGTTGAATCGGCGGATGAAGTACTGGGCCATACGCAAGGCGTCGGGGCGGTTCATGAGCACCCCGAAACCGAGTGAGCGGGTGGAGGACACCCAGGTGCTTTCGCTCGGAGGGCGCGAGTGGGTGTCGGTGCACACACCGGGCCACACCCCCGATCACCTCTGCCTCTGGGACCCGGCCAATGGCGTCATGATCAGCGGCGATCACGTACTTCCGACCATCACCCCCCACATCTCCGGGCTGGGCTTCACCCCCGACCCGTTGGCAGAGTTCTTCACCAGCCTCGATCGCATGCAGTCCTTCGACGGGGTGAAGACGGTGCTTCCGGCCCACGGGCTCGAGTTCGCCGACCTCACCGGCCGGGCCGAAAGCATCAAGCTCCATCATCATGAGCGGCTCGACATCCTGCGCCAGTCCGGGGAACGACTGGGTCAAGGCACGGTCGAGGCCTACATGAAGGAGCTGTTCCAGCCCCGCTCGTGGGGTTCGATGGCCGAGAGCGAGACCTACGCCCATCTTGAGCATCTGCGCCTGGCCAGGCAGGCCAAGGTAGTCACCGGTGGCGAGCAGCTGCGCTACGAAATATTGGGATGATCTTTGCCTACTCTACATCTCCTCCGAATGAAGCTAGCATCGCGCTCGGCGCTGAGCTAACATGGTTGTCGACCCAGGAAAGCGTGGCAACTTCAGCCTGGTTCGTCTCGATCAGTTCTATGCGAAAGCGGGCAGCGAGATTTCGCCTCATGGCTCGTTTTCGTCGTTTCGGGGTGTGGCCGATGCGCGGCGGCACGGCCACGCCCCTCAATTGTTGCCAGGCCCGTTCGGCCAGTCCGATGTATCTCGGCCTGCCCGAATGGGCCCCAGGGCCAGACCCACGACCCCCGCCACGGCGACATCGCCGAGCAGCCGCATCACTGGGCCGATAGATCGCTATCTTCGGGGAGCGCCGGGTGTTGGATCGGGCCTTCTCCCTCCCAAGCCTTCCCCGACGTTTCGCCTTCCGACCGCACCCCGAAACTAGGGTGGCGGTGAGCAGGCAACACACGAGCGGGCAAGGACGGCCATGACTGATCAACTCGACAGCAAGGAAATGAAGCGCTTCGGATTCACCCTCTGGAGTTACAAAATGGGTGAGCAGGTGGCGTTGATGATCCACCTCGGCGATCGACTCGGGCTGTACCGGGCGATGCAGGGTGCCGGACCGCTGTCGTCGCACCAACTGGCAGAGGATCTCGGGTTGGAGGAACGCTTCGTTCGGGAATGGCTGCTGGGCCAGGCCGCAGCCCGCATGATCGACCGCAACGACGATGGCAGCTTCGAGCTGACCCCGGTCCAGGCCGCCTTCCTGGCCGACGAGGAGAGCTCACTCAGCTTTGCCGCCGGGGCCTTCCGGGGCGGCACCGACCAGGCTCAGGTCGACGCCCTGGTCGAGTCGTTCCGCAGCGGGATCGGAGTCACCTACGAGCAGCAGGGCACCGCAGCGGCAGCTGGTCTGGCCCGGATGACCGGACCATGGTCGCGCCTCGCCCTCACCTCGGTCATCCTGCCTGCTCTCAGCGGCATGGTCGACAAGCTCGAAGCAGGGGCGACCGTGATCGATGTCGGTTGCGGCGCCGGCGTCACCGCCACCACCATTGCCGCTGCCTATCCCGCCAGCACCGTCATTGGCTACGATCCCTCAGCATCGGCGTTGAGCCTGGCCCGGGAGCGGGCGGCCGAGGCCGGATTGAGCAATGTCAGCTTCGTTGAAGGCGTGGCCGAACAGATGCCGGAGGATCTCAACGCCGACCTCGTTATCTGTTTCGACTGCCTGCACGACATGCCCTTTCCCGATCGGGCGGCGGAGGCCATTCGCAACACCATCGCCGATGATGGCACCTGGCTCATCAAGGACATCCGCTCCTCCGGTTCGTTCGAGAAGGATCGCCGGAACCCGTTGTTGGCCATGTTCTACGGCTTCTCGGTGGCGTCATGCCTGCAGTCGTCCATGTCCGAACCCGGCGGCATGGGTCTCGGCACCCTGGGCCTACACCCCGAACGGGCCGAAGGACTGACCAAGGAGGCCGGTTTCGACTCCTTCGTGACCCATGATCTCGATGATGCCGCAAACCTCTACTACGAAGTCAGGGTCGACGGCTGAACGGGCTCCTAGGCTGAGGCTTCATGAGCGAACTGAGCGTCATCAGCGGTGAGACCTACGAATCCATACAGACCAAGCTGCGGGCGCTGCGACTGGTCTCGGTGATCGAGGCCACCTCCTATCTGATCCTGCTGGTGGCGACCGCCGTGAAATGGACCGGGGGAAGTGAGGCCGGCGTCCAGTTGGTCGGCCCTATCCACGGCGTGCTGTTCCTCGCCTACGCCCTGCTCGTCATTCGCGACCGGAAGCTACTGGGGTGGACGCCATTGAAGACCTTGGTGGCGCT
>Ga0316190_10001811_pt1 | contig 15546 bp, 15 predicted proteins | sample Eddworburrow2_MG_FD_204929 | JGI IMG/M metagenome (GOLD analysis project Ga0316190, IMG submission 204929) | Coastal sediment microbial communities from Maine, United States - Eddy worm burrow 2 | ecosystem: Environmental > Aquatic > Marine > Coastal > Sediment | place: USA: Maine | collected... | reverse complement strand
CCGGCATGTCCTTTCACAAACCTCTTCAGGTTACGGCAACATTGCCAATGAAATCGCCATTCGCTTCGACATCAAAGCCGCCTGCTACACTTTTACAACCGCCTGTACCTCCAGTGCCAACGGGATTATATTTGCCGCCGACATGATTGCCCAGGGATTTATAAAACGGGCCCTGGTGGTCGGATATGATCTTTTCAGCAATCTGGGATTTTACGGCTTCGAGTCCTTGAAACTGATTTCGCCATCACCCTGCAAACCTTTTGATAAGAGCCGGGAGGGCATTGTCATTGGAGAGGGCTGCGGCGCTCTCATTTTAGACCGGAAAAACTCGGCTCCCAATGATTTTTATTATCTGGGGGGTGCCAATATTTGTGATACTTACAGTGTCACGACCCACAACCCCGCGGGGGATCAAATCGCGGCCACCATCCGTGAAGCCATGGCGCGTGCAGGGGTTGAACCCCGGCAGATTGATGCCGTCAAAGCCCATGCCACGGGAAGCTACCACAACGATTTAACGGAGGGCAACGCACTGAACCTGGTTTTCAAAAACCGTGTTCCTCCCCTAACCGGCTTGAAGCCTTTTATCGGACACACTGTCGGGGCCTGCGGGGTCATCGAGTCGATTCTGTTTAGCGAGGCGGTTAAAAGCGGTTTTTTGCCGGCTACCCTGGGTTTTGAAGAAATCGACGACGAGATAAATATCGAACCGATCACCCGGCCGGTGTCAATTCAGACCGGGACCTTTTTGATGAATTATTTCGGTTTTGGCGGCAATTGTGTGTCGCTGGTGGTTTCAAACAAGGGCTGAACAATAGATGTATATACATAATTACAGCATATTCGTTAACCCACCGGTTGACGATATCAAGATTTACAAACAGGAAATCAGCCGGTATACCGACGTCAAATTCCGGCGGGCCAATAAATTTGTGCTGCTTTCCATGGTGGGGGCCAGCCGGTGTGCCCACCGGCAAAACATCCGGACAAACACCGCCGTTTATTTAACCACCGAAAACGGCAATCTGGGCGACACCGAAACGGTTCTGGATCAAATTTTTCACAAGCACGAATTTCCCATGCCCTATAATTTCATTAACACCATGAGCAATACGGCGTCTTTTTACGTGGCCCAGAGTTTTGACATCCTGGGTCGAAATCTCATAGTTTCCAGCAAACAGCTTTCTTTTGAGCGAGGATTGGAATTGCTGCGCAGTGACCTGGCAGCCGGAGCCGTTGAGGAAGCCCTGATAGGCGGGGTTGATGAAGTCTGTTTCTCAAAGTCTCAGTTTGAAGCCAAGTTTAACCGGCCGCATGATGATTTTCAAATGGTTGAGGGCAGCTGCTGGTTGTTGATTAAAGCCCAGAAGAGGGGTGCCCTGGGCAAGATCTCTGAGATCCAATCTTTTGGCAGCCTGGCCCAAACGGAGAATTGGCTTAAATGCCAGAAACTTAAGCGACAACCGATATTGTCCTGCGGTATGCTCATCGACCTCGGTCAAAAAGAATCCCTCGGTCAGGCGGTGCCCCATGAGGCCGAGTTTGACTATATCGGCGAGTATGGATATTTTGATTCCGCCACTGCCTGCGGGGTCAGCGGGTTTCTGGATCGCTACGATAAGGCCTGTCTGGTGCACATCAACAAGGACTTCAGAGGGCAATTTGTCGTGCTTGTGGTCGAAAAATATTGAGCTTTCAATGGTTGGATAAATCGGGAAAAAATAGGTCGAGTAGTTGGCGCTATTCCATGGTTTCAGGAATTGAGGAATTCTTGTATTGGTGAATTTCAGCGACAGATTTCCAAAAATACCTAAATACCTAAATTCGCAATTCCTCAATTAAATGAGTGCTGACACCCGACACCTGAAACCTATTTGTTTTTACCTCACTGTTTTCAGCATCCTGTAAATCTGCTTTTCACTATCACCGCAGCGCCTTAAAAATTGCGCGATTTGAGGCAATTCCACTTTGGCTTCCTTGTTTTTTACAATTTTGGCACATTCCAGGGCGAGCATCCGCCACTGATCACCCACTTCGGTCATCTTCTCCGATGCCTCTTTTAAAACCGGCAGGTCCAGCGCACTGTGTGCTTCCTGTAGAAAAGCGGCATACATGAATCGGAATCCACCACCGCCGGTTCCAATTTCTTCCTGCATGCGAACGATGTTTCCCAGAAAATGCCGGGTATATTTGGGATTCTGTTTGCGTGCCAGTTTTAATATATGGCGGGATAAATGGTTGATCCCTTTGATGCCGATCCACGGCAGCGGCGCGTAGAGCATCATGTGGACAGTTTTTTTAATGGATTTTCTTATGAGCTTTTTCAGATCAACGGCATCCGGGCTTTTCAGCGGGTAGTGAACCAGGCCTTTGGGGGCGCTTAGGCCCCTGGCGAAACGGGCTTTTTTCAAATCGGCGGTCTTAATTCTTTCGATGTGATCAAAAACCGGATCGCTTACCAGATATTCATCCCCTTCTTTGCCGATGATGATAATATTGTGGGCATTAAACTGGAATCTCATTTCCGGGGGAAAATAGGTGGTAAAATAGGCTGAGGTTTGAAGGCCTACCAACCGTCCCTTTTCTACAAAATCATCCAGCTCCGCCATGGCCAGGTCCTGGTCTTTGTAGGTTTTGCGAAAATATTCGACGCCTATCCGTTGGGGGAATTTTTTGACAATATGGCCGGGAAACATGCGATAGGATACCAGGGGCATATTGCCCATTTTGAGAAACGGCAGGTATGCAAAACAGATGGTGCCGGACAGACCGAAAACCATGGGCTCTGATAATTCCAGCCCGCTGTATTTAAGCAGGGCCGACATGACGCCGGTTTCACAATGGGCAAAATGCTGGTGGTCAAAATTACGGATGGAATTCAATTCAGATTGTCTCCCCGATTTGTTTTATAGCGGTTGTTAAAAAACGATCCGTTTTTCGAGCGTTTTTTTCTACAACCACTTAGACCAACCTATCGTATTTAGGAATTTATTTTTGAAAAGCGGTATAACTCGGCCAGCTCAATATTAAAGAAATCCGCGTAGCGCTGAAGCATTTTGTCATTTAACTTATTGAAAACTCCGGGGCTAAAATGCCGTTTAACCCGCCATTTCGCCAGACCCATTCCCGCGGCCAGGGCCGGTAGATCCATGAAATATTTGTTCATATAATATTCGATGGGAGAGGTTTGGCCTTTGGTTACCCTGGATTTTGATTCTTCCGCCAATTTTGCAAAATCATCAACCACATCGCGTAGCACCACTTCTTCCATCTCCCAGCCGTTGGTAGGGATTCTGGTGTACTGACCATTTTCATCGACGGCATATATCGCCTTGGTTCCAAAGCCTTTAAAAGTTTTGATATCATCCTGGGGCACTTCTTTGATTTTCATGGCGCATCCTCGTCATGATGACAGTATCTGTGGAGATGCTTGAAGCTTTACAGCTTTACCGAATTGTTGTAAAAGGCCTTTAATACTCTGAATTAGTTTGAATTTCAACATTTTTATATCAGACCTGCCGGGTGTGAATTCTAGCAAAGATGATTTCCCGATTTAAGATATGGAAAACATAAAAGAGATTGAAAACCTGATCCCCCATCGCGGGCGCATGAAGCTGATCGACACCATCGTTACGGTTGATCAGAAACAGGCCGTTACCCGGGCCACGGTAAAGGTGAGCTGGCCGCTTTTATCGGGTAATGCCGTGAGCGCCATTGTTCTTGTCGAGTTGGCGGCCCAGACTGCAGGTGTTTGCATCGGCTGGAACGAAAAGATGAAAACCGACGGACCAAAAACGAAAGCCGCGGGTTGGCTGGTGGGTATCAAAAAGGCCCGCTTTTATGTTGATATGATTTCCCTGGACGCCTGTATTACCATCCGCTCAGAAATTCGTCTGGCTGTCGTAAATTACAGGGAAATTGCCGCAACCGCCAGCATCAACGAAAAGTTGGTCGCTGAAATTAACCTGCAGATTCTTCAGAAAGAAGTTCAGAAGGCAGCCCTTTCATCCGCATAGTGCCTGGGCAGTGTCGTTTTCGGATATGCCCCGGCGCTTTTCCGTCTTCTTTTCTGGTTTAGTTGGCAGCGTCAGGAGACAGGGTTTGTGCGATGGCGTATCCGAGCTCGCGGTAGGCCTTAAACTGCGCCGGCTGGAAATACTGGTCGAGGGTGGACTCCTGGGGAAATTGAGGATGTTTCTTTGCATAGGCGTTGATGACGCCTGCCTGATCGACCAATAAACCCGGATGCATGGATAGCTTCAAGTAATATATTTTGTTTTGATGGTGGTCATTAAATATGGTTGTTCCTTCCTGGATAGGCCTTCCGGCATCGAAAGTGCTGGTTCCCGCAAGTATTTTTTCAATAAAACTCTTTTCGTGGAGCGCTCGTAAGACGCCTATACCAAAAGCGGCGGATCGATTACCACCGCCGGACAAGCAGACGCGAAAGTGCGGGGGAGCGGAGCGGCCGGTCTTATTGAACATCCTTTCTTGTTCGTACAAAGTTTCAGGTGAATTGATCATCGATAGTAGAATAAAACCGAGATCTTGCATGTCAAGCAAGAGAGAGAGGGCAGGCTGAGGGTCGCTAGAATGGAATCGAATATTGAATCAGGCGGCCGTGCGCATGCGTGACCAGTGCCCGGCCGAAACCGGATCGTCGGTAATCACGCCGTCGACCTTCAACTCAACCATCTTTGCAAAATCTTCGTAAGTGTCCACGTTGTAGGGAAAAACCTTTAGTCCGGCAGCATGCATCGCGTTTGCCTGGTGCGGTGTCAGGATCAACTTATTTGGATGCCAGGAAAACATCTTCAGGTGAGTGCAGATGTCAACGATGCGTTTGCTGGCCGGTGTTTTGGAAATCAGCGCAATCGGCGGTGGGTCTTCCATGGCAGCAATTTGCGCCAGGATGTCGATCTCAAAGCTGGAAATCAGAACCGAATCCTGCATATTCTTTTGCTTTGCCAGTTCTACAACCTGTTTTTCGATGGCATCCGCTGGATGGCCTGGCTCATAGGCCTGGCCTTTGATTTCGATATTTAGATACGTCCGTCCGTTTACAAGGTCCAGGACTTCGGATAGTTCCGGCAGTCGTTGATCAGCATATTTAGCATCAAACCAGCTGCCGGCATCCAGTTGTTTCAATTCTTCCATTGTGTAGTCATTGACCGCGCCATGACCGTCGGTGGTGCGCTCCAGGGTAGCATCGTGAATAACGACCACCCTGCGATCGCGGCTGAACATGACATCCAATTCGATCATCGAAACGCCGGCTGCCATTGCTGCTTGAAACGCAGCCAGTGTGTTTTCCGGATATTCTTGGCGATATCCCCTGTGGGCAATGATCCAGGAAGGATTGAAGTGCTTGATTTTATGCATATTTACCATTAATCACGGACTTCCTTTTAGTGGCTGAAGCGCGCAACAGATTTCTAAACTCGTTCTAGTTATCGTCTGTTTGAAGGGTAAACCTTAGTCATTTTTTCCAGAAAATCAAGACGGGGAATAATCAAATAGAAAAATTTGATGTGAAACCGGCGATTATAATACTCAGTTTGTTTCATTTTCCGATGCGATGACCACTTTCTTTATCAAACAAGTGAAGTTTTGGCGGCGGCACGACCATCGGCAAAATGGTGTTTTTTTCAAATTGCTGCACGTCGGGCAGGCGTACGGTCAAAGATGTTTTATCTTCCCCAAAATGTCCGTGAACCAGGGTGTCGGCGCCGAGCAGTTCCACGTGATCCACTTTCAAGCGAAGGTTGGATGCATTTTCACCGGCAAGTTCAAAATGCTCGGGTCGAATTCCCAGAATCACGGCTTTGCCACCATACTCGGGAACTTTCCCGTTGGCCAACGGCAATGTCACATCACCCGGAATTTCGACCGCATCACCGACAGGGTTTATTCGGGTCTCCAAAAAATTCATGGCCGGCGATCCGATAAAGCCCGCAACGAAGTGGGTGGCCGGTCTTTCATATACCTCCAAAGGCGATCCGATTTGAGCGGCGTAGCCGTTGTCCATAACAACCAGGCGATCGCCCAGGGTCATGGCTTCTACCTGGTCATGGGTCACATAGATACTGGTGATTTTAAGATCTTCATGCAGTTTGCGAATTTCCAACCGCATCTGGACCCGGAGTTTGGCGTCCAGGTTGCTCAAGGGCTCGTCAAATAAAAACACCTTGGGTTCGCGCACAATACATCGTCCCATCGCCACCCGCTGGCGTTGACCGCCCGACAGCTGTCGGGGCTTGCGATCCAAAAATTCGGTCAGCTCGAGAATTTCCGCTGCTTTTTGAACCCGACGTTCAATTTCTTCTTTAGGCATGCGACGAATTTTGAGGCCGTAAGCCATATTTTTAAAGACCGTCATGTGGGGATAGAGGGCATAATTCTGAAATACCATGGCGATATCACGGTCGGCCGGCTCGAGCTGGCTGACCACCCTGCCGTCAATGGCAATGTCGCCTTTGGAAATTACTTCCAGTCCGGCGATCATGCGCAGCACGGTGGATTTGCCGCACCCGGAAGGGCCTAAAATGACGATAAACTCACCGTCGCGGATATCACAGCTGATACCGTGAATGACTTCATTTTTGCCAAACGACTTGTAGATATCTTTCAAACTGACATCGGCCATGGAATACTCCTGATTGCAGAATTCGGAATTCGGAATGCGGAATTTTAATCGGTATTCTGTCGATTGTTAAATCTGCAACCCGCAACCGGGAACACTTTAAACCCCAAATCACGACTAACGAATGCGATCTAGCAAAGAACGAATAACCAATAACCCCAAATTGTGTGTTCACTCAATTTGGACCCTATTTCTCCGTTTCCGTCATTCCTTTCACAAACTGTTTTTGCATAAAGATGACAACAGCTACCGGCGGGATCATGGCCAGCATGGTAGAGGCCATAATAATATGCCAGTCGGCCTGGCCCTCGCCCACATCCAGCATCCGCTTAATTCCAAGCAGAAGGGTGTAGTATTTTTCATCTGTTGTGATCATCAGCGGCCAGAGATACTGGTTCCATCCGTAGATAAAAAGAATAACAAACATCGCAGCAATGGAGGTGCGCGACATGGGCAGCAGAATGTCGAAAAAGAAACGGATCGGTCCCCCCCCGTCGATTCTGACTGCTTCGCACAACTCGTCCGGAATGGTCATAAAAAACTGGCGAAACAAAAAGGTGGCGGTGGCTGACGCGATTAAGGGAAAGATCAAGCCCGAATAGGAATTCAGCATATTCAGATCTGCCATTACTTCATAGGTCGGCAGTATCCGGACCTCCACCGGCAGCATCAGGGTGATGAAAATCAGCCAGAAAAATAACATCCGGAATCGGAAGCGGAAGTAAACGATGGCAAAGGCCGACAGCAGGGATATGAAAATTTTACCCAATGCAATGCCGAAGGCCATGATGGCGCTGTTCATTAACATGGTCCAGACGGTCACAATCACCTCTCCGCTGCCAACGGAAAGGGCCTGGATGTAATTTTCGATCAGAAGGCGACCGGGCAGCAAAGGAAAATAGGAAGTGATGTCCTCCAGACTGTGGCTGGAGGCCACAAAAGTCGTATAGATCGGAAAGGCTATAAACAGGCAGCCCAGAATCAAAATGGTATGGGTTAAAACAGTAAGCCAGGGTCGATGTTCAACCATGATGGTCCTCTAGTAATGAACTTTTCTTTCGATGTATTTAAACTGTACCACCGTCAGTAAAATAACAAACCCCATTAGAATAACAGATTGGGCAGCCGAACCTCCTAGATCCAAAGCTTCAAAAACGTCGTGATAAATCTTGAAAACCATTATGTTGGTGGCTTCATTGGGGCCGCCTTCGGTAATGGCGTGGATGATGCCGAAGGTCTCAAAAAAAGCGTAGACCAGGTTCATGACCAGCAAAAAAAATACCGTTGGCGACAGCATCGGAAAGGATATTGTCCAGAAACGCTTCCAGGGAGAGGCACCGTCTATGGCGGCTGCTTCTAAAAACGGTTTGGGTATGGCCTGGAGGCCGGCCAGGAAAAAAAGAAAATTATAGGACATTTGCCGCCAGGCAGCCGCGAGAATCACCAGAATCATGGCCTGGGTGCCGTTTAAGGTAAAATTCCAGTCAATTCCGATGGCTTTTAAAAAGAAGGAAATCATGCCCACGGTGGGATTGAAGAGAAAATACCATAAGACCGCCGCCACCACCGGTGCCACCGCATAGGGCCAGATGATAAATGTTTTGTAGGTCGTGGCACCGCGAATAACCCGTTCGGCCATTACCGCCAGCAGCAAGGCAGTCGACATGGCCAGGGTCGCCACCGAGAAACTGAAGACCATGGTGACCTTAATCGAGTTGAGATAGATGGGATCGGTAAAAATATATTTAAAGTTATCCAGCCCCACAAAGACAGTTGAGAGCCCGAAAGCATCTTCCTGCTGAACGGATTGATACAGGGCCATAAAGGCCGGCCAGATGAAAAAAACCAGGGTGATGATAATCTGGGGAGCCACCAGAAAATAGGGCAGGACTTTATTTTTAAAAACGACTCGTTTTTCCATGGTTTTGATAAAGCCGGTCAAGCCGGACCCCTTCTAAGGATAAAGGGGTCCGGCTTTCTTTCAGAAATCGCAATCAGTTCGCTTTTTCAAATTTGCGCAGCAATTTATTGCCTTTGCCAACCGCTTCGTCCAGCCCCTGCTGGGCGGTCTTTTTTCCGGCAAAAATGGCTTCCAGGGTGTCATACATAATAGCGCGCATCTGTACAAAATTGCCGAAACGCAATCCCCTGGAATTCTGGGTGGGTTTGTTGAGGGTCATTTGCTTTAATGCCGTTTCCATGCCGGGTTTTTCCTGATAGACACCCTGGCCTTTTGTCAGGTAATAGGCATCGGTGGTGATTGGCAAATATCCGGTAAACTGGTGCCAGTCCGCCTGTACGGCAGGGGTGGAGATATAATTAAAAAAGGTGGCCACTCCTTCATATTCCTGGGGGGAATGACCTGACAACACCCAGAGGCTGGCGCCGCCGATGATGGTATTTTGCGGCGCTCCGGGTGCTTCCGACCAGTAAGGGAGCATGCTGGTGCGGAAGGGAAATTTGCAGGATTTTTTAAATCCGGCATAGCCGGCGGATGATTCCGTATACATGGCTACTTCTTCGGCTGAAAATAGGGCATTGCCCTTGTTGCGTCGTCCGCCGTAGACGAAAGTTTTGTCACTTTGCCAGTCGGCCAGCTGCTGAACATGTTTTACGTGCAGGGGGCTGTTGAAGATGAATTCGGTATCCGTGCCCTCAAATCCGTTGGCTTTGGTTCCAAAAGGCACATTATGCCAGGCGCTGAAGTTTTCCAGGTGAATCCAGGAAATCCAGGCGGTCGAAAAACCTCCCGGATATCCGGCTGCTGTCAATTTCTTTGCGTATTGCCCCACTTCTTCCCAGGTTTTGGGAGGCTTGTCGGGATCGAGGCCGGCTTTTTCAAAAGCCGCGACATTGTAGTACAAAACCGGCGTTGAGCTGTTAAACGGCATCGACAGCATTTTGCCATCCGATGTGGTGTAATACCCTGTTACGGTTGACAAATAGGCATCGGAGCTCCAGGGCTGTCCGGATTCGGCCATCACCTCGTATACCGGTTTAATAGCCCCTTTGGCGGCCATCATGGTCGCCGTTCCGACTTCAAAAACCTGCAGGATATGCGGATGCTGCTTGGCCCGAAAGGCCGCAATTCCAGCCATCATGGTGTCGGAATAATTGCCCTTATAGGTAGCCACCACCTTATATTTGCTTTGCATTGAATTAAAATCGGCGACGATGGATTGAACTTTTTCCCCCAGCCGCCCCCCGTGGGCAAACCACCAGTTAATGGTAATTTGCTCGGCCAAAACGCCGGCAGGGAAAATAATGAGAACGATGAGCGTTGCGGTTAGCGTCCATTTTGGCAGTTTCATGGTTATAGCCTCCTTTCTTTGATTAAAGTTACCTAAATTGAGTTCAATCTAGGAGTGAGTATTGCAGTTCAGGTTTGATTACTTTAACCGGGATGAAATCATAATAGTCCCGGTTCCCGTCACTCCGACCAAAGCCGGAGTCCATATCCCTAACAACCGTGTAAATAAAAATCTAAACCTGGTGCTGGTGTTTCGAAAAGAGGTGAACAGAAAATTAGAATTTGGTAAAATTTTAATCGTTTAAAAAAAGTTTCTCAAATTTAATTTCAACTGCCCGGGTGGATCATTACGAACAGGCTATGCGCAGACCATAATGAGTTGGAATGTAATAATGTGTATGCGTGTGTTACCAGATGATGGTGCTCCCCACGCATTAATAAACAGAATATCTTCGCTTTAGTCAAGAAAATCTTCAATAAATCTGCTTTGGCTTTGATATGTCTCGTGCTATGGAATAATTCTACTCTAAAAAAATTTAGAAAAAACAGAAAGAAAAAATCAAATGAGGAAGAAAAGAGGACTGATATTTCAATCGACCGTTAAAACCGCTCTTTTACTGGCGGCAATCCTGGCCTTTTATTCATATTCGTCAGCGGAGAAAAGCAGCCTGTCGCCAGACCAAACGCCGCCGGCCAATCATATCTATGTCATCGGCCACCGTGGTGCCGCCGGTCTTGCACCGGAAAACACGCTGGCGGCTTTTAGCAAAGCCTGTGAAATAGGGGTGAACGCTGTTGAGTTGGATGTTCTTCTAACCAAAGACCGCAAAACTGTGGTGCATCACGATTACGTTTTGAAACCGGATATAGCACGCACACCGGACGGAAAATGGCTGCAGGGCGACGGTCCGGCAATTAACACCCTCACCTTAAATGAGCTGAAAACTTACGACGTCGGTCGTCAGAAACCCGGCACCCGCTATGCCAAACGATACCCCGTTCAAGAGCCGGCCGACGGAGAACGGATTCCCACTCTCGATGAAGTAATTGAGCTGCTCAAAGATGCATGTGACCGGGAAACCGAATTATGGGTTGAAATCAAAACCAACCCGGAAAAACCGGCGCTTACCCCGGCACCGGAGACGGTCGTCGAGGCGGTGGTACAAAACTTGAAAAAGCAGGCATTTTTGGAACGATCCCGCATCCTGTCTTTTGACTGGCGTGCCCTGGCCCATGTCCAGAAAATTGCCCCGGGTATTCCGACTGTTTATCTGTCTGTGATCGGCGTACGTTTTAGCAATATTAAACCGGGTCAACCCGGCGCTTCCCCCTGGATGGCCGGCCTTGATATCGATGATTTCAGTGGTTCAATTCCCAAAGCCGTTAAGGCTGCCGGCGGCAGATACTGGGCGCCCTACTACAAAGATCTCAGCTACCGTCGTATGCAGGAAGCTAGTGAACTGGGGCTCCAGGTTTTTGTCTGGACACCCGACTCCCCTTCAAAGATGCAGCTTCTCATTGAAAAGCAGGTAGACGGTATTATCACCAACCGTCCCGATATACTCAAAGCACTAATCCGCGGGCACTAATATTCTGTTTCCAATTTCGGAGGGCGCGGATAGGTTCGGAGCGCACTCTGTCAATGGTTTCTGGTCTAATGTTACCCAGGGTCTGGTTGCTGTTGCCATGTGATACTCGATACTCGATGCTGGATACTCGATATTCGGTGATCGGTAATTGCGGACAAGTCAGAATTTCATCGAGCATCACTTTTCGACAGCTATCCAAGTCGAGTAACCCGCGACCGGAGACCAGAGGCCAGTAACCAGTTCAATTTCTTGTAAAATATGAACAGTCCGCAGTGAACCCGATCAGAGCGTCCAGTTTTTCTTTGGCCCTGCCGGAGTCAATCACGTCAGCGGCCCTTCGAATTCCTTCCTTGAGGTCCCTTTCCAGCCCGGCGGCAACAAAGGCCGCCGCAGCATTTAGTACAACCACGTCTCTCTTGGGGCCGGGGCTTCCACTTATAATTTCATTGATTATGCGCGAATTATCCTGAGCACTGCCGCCGTACAGAGCCCCTATCGTTGCTGTTTTAAAACCGAATTCCCGGGGATCAAGCTGATACGATTCTACCCCATCGTTTTTCAGGTGAGATACCCTAGTAGGACCACAGATGCTGATTTCATCATATGTTTCTTCTCCAAAAACCACGAATGCTTCCCTGGCGCCCATTTTTTTTAGCACCTTTGCCATTTTTTCCGTCAGAGATGGATCATAAACACCCAGCACGTGCGCCGAAGCACCTGCCGGGTTGGCCAGGGGTCCTATCAGATTAAAAATCGTCCGAATCCCCATTTCGGCTCTAATTTCATCAACATATCTCATGATCCCATGAAACATGGGTGCAAATAGAAACCCGATGCCCACTTCTTCAATGCAGCGCTGCACATCGCTGCGGGAAATATCCAGATTTACACCCAGGTGCTGCAAGACATCGGCCGCTCCGATAAAACCATATTTGGGCCAATTTCCCTGCCTGACCACTTTTACACCGCCGCCGGCAACCACAAATATGGTCGCTGAAGATACATTAAATGTACTGGTTCCCTTATCCCCTGTTTCACTGGTGGCCAGGATGGTTTCTTCTTCGAGGTTAATATCATCCCGATCGAGATTAATCAGATTATTGTTCAATTGGAACGGCGTGAGTTTGGATTTTAAGGCCAGCGCAGCCCCGGTGATTTCATCTACTGTTTCTCCCTTTATCCGCAGAGCGGACAAAAAAGCACCCACCTGGGATGGGGTGGTTTCACCTCCCAGAATGTCCAGCATGGTAATTTCCATTTCTGATTCCGTCAGGTCGTTGCCTCTAACGATCTTTTTAATGGCCTCTTTTATCATCATGTCTCCTCCTGGTGTCTTATTAAGCGTCTTGGATTTTCTAAAACTTATTTAATATCAGGTTACCCAAAAACAAAAACCGCAGGCGTTAGCGGCCGCGGTTTTTGGAAAGGAGAAAACAAAAACCGCCGGCTTTGGAAGCGACCCGCGGTTTCACTTTATGCTATATGATCCGGCTGGTTATGGCGGGCACGCCTCCCTCAGGAAGTTGTGCCACCACCAAAATCCTTCAACATCGAAATTATTGTGATTGGTTAGGCTCATGAATTATTTCTAAAGTAACCGGGCCATACTGTCAAGTAAAATATTTGGCCACCAGTTTCCCCCATTGCTTGTGCTTGACACCATAACCAAATTCCCTTATCTTTTGTTGAACCCTGAACCCTGAACCCTGAACCCTGGTCGCCTTCGGCACCGGCTTTGGTTTACACGCCCCTGGCGCGCTGGTTAACGCTCCAGAGGCGGGTAAACTTTTTAACTAAATCAACTCAATAAACTCAATCAACTAAAATATCCAAGGTGGGCGGACATGCGAAATTTTTTGACAGCAGCTCTTTTGATCATTCTTATTTCTATCACCGGTTGCACGGCCCCCAAAATCAGGCTTTTTCCGAGCCAGGCGGATCCACTCAAAGAGTTCACCCTGGAAGGAAAGTCAGAGCCCAAGATTCTGGTTGTTCCAATTCGCGGGATCATATCCAACTCACCCAAGAAGGGATTTGTCAGCACCCGACCGAGCATCGTGCAGGAGGTTGTTTCTCAGCTGCGGCGGGCAGAAGAAGATGAAAAGATCAAAGCGGTAATTTTAAAAATAGACTCTCCCGGCGGTTCCGTAACTGCCAGCGATATCTTATATAGCGAAATTGCGGCTTTCAAAAACCGTACCGGGGTCAAGGTGGTGGTGGCCATGATGGGAGTGGCCGCTTCGGGGGGTTACTATATTTCCCTGCCGGCCGATCATATTCTGGCGCACCCCACCACGGTTACCGGTTCCATCGGCGTAATTTTTGCGCGACCGAAAGTGACCGGTCTCATGGAAAAAATCGGCCTAGCCGTTGAAGTGAATAAATCCGGAGCAGACAAAGACATGGGGTCTCCCTTCCGGCAAACCTCGGCTGCAGAGCAAAAGATATTTCAGGACCTGACCGATCGGTTGGGGGTAAGATTCGTTGATTTAGTGGCCAGGCATCGTAAACTCGAACCTGAAGTTGTTGCCCAAATTTCCACCGCACGGGTTTATCTGGCTAATGAAGCTCTGGAGCTGGGTCTGGTGGATGAAATCGGATATTTAGAAAATGCCCTACACCAGGCCAAAAAGCTGGCCGGACTGGCCGAAGATGCCAAGGTGGTGGTTTATCGCCGCAACGAATACCCGGATGATAACATATACAACACGTCCACCCGTTATGGTGGCGGCAAGGCCTCGCTTATCTCCATGGAGCTCCCCGGATCATTGAACAATATTCAAACCGGCTTCTACTATCTATGGCCGGCCGCGGTGATGGATGAATGATTCGAATGCGGAAGTTGGAATGCGGAATGCGGATTTAGAGGCAAAGCGTTAGAATTTTCTGATATATCCGACTTGTCGGCTTTTACGCTATGCGCCATGCGCTATGCTCTAGGCCGCGTAACCCGCACCCCGGAACTCGCAACTCATAACACGAAACGCGCAACCCGCAACCCGCACCCCGGAACTCGCAACTCGGATCCCGTAACCTTTCCTTGACTTACCCAATAAATTACTGTTATTGAAGACGAATTCCGTTCATAAAAAATCCGAGACACAGTGATATATAACTTCCATAACTTTTGGAGAGTCATTTATGGTTTAATAAGTTACAACAGCCCCGCATCTTACGGTCAAATGCGGGGCTTTTCCGTTTTATGATCGGGTAAATTAGGCGTGGGATAAACCATTTTAAAAAGGAGGTTTGAGGATGAAGCTAATCAAGAATGCATCCATGAGGGCAGTCCTTGTTTTGTGTCTGGTTGTGGCTTTTGGACTGATCGGATGTGCCGGCAAAGGGGCACCTGAAAAGGCCAACTGCGATGCCAAGATAACCTGGCAGGTCGCCAAGGAGGCGAAACTCACCCAATTCGACTGCATTGTGGGTATGAATGCCGGCCAACCCTCCCTGATTTTTACCGTCGGGGTTGAAAACGCCGCAGACAAACCATACCGGTATCGGGTTAATATCTTTCTGGAGGACATGGACAAGGCATACGGGCACCTGGTGCCGCGCAAGGGCAAGCCGCCGGTTTTAGAGCCCGGAAAGGGCGCGACGGTCACAATTCCCTTTATCGGGACGGGTAAAGAGTCGAAGAAAATTTTGGTGATAGTGAAAACAATCAGCGTTGACTGATGTAAATGATTGGAAATTTAAATCCCAGCGATTAAGGAGGGTCTTACGATGAAAAAAACGGGCGCGAAAATTGTCCTTGTGGGTATTATCACCTTATGTTCCATTTTACTAATCACCGGCCCGGCGCTTGCCAAGACTGAATTTATTTCGGTCGGTACCGGCGGCACCGGCGGCATATACTATCCCTATGGCGGGGGTGTGGCCGAAATTTGGACCAAAAACGTAAAAGGGGTCAAGGCCGTAGCTGAAGTCACCGGCGCCAGCGTGGAAAATGTCAAGCTGGCACACAAAGGTGAAACGGTTATCGGTGAAGTCATGGGTGACGTGGCGGTTGCCGGCTTTAACGGTTTGTCCAAGTTCAAGGGCAAAAAGCACGATATCCT
>Ga0316190_10001809_pt1 | contig 15554 bp, 17 predicted proteins | sample Eddworburrow2_MG_FD_204929 | JGI IMG/M metagenome (GOLD analysis project Ga0316190, IMG submission 204929) | Coastal sediment microbial communities from Maine, United States - Eddy worm burrow 2 | ecosystem: Environmental > Aquatic > Marine > Coastal > Sediment | place: USA: Maine | collected... | reverse complement strand
CTTCGGGAACCCGGGTGATGTCCCGATTGCGGGTGACTTCAACAACGACGGGTTCGACACCGTGAGTATCTATCGGCCGTCGAATCAGACGTTCTACATCATCAACAAGTTGGGGTCGGGTGACCAAGGGTTGGGTGCTGCGGAATTGTCGTATGTGTTCGGGAACCCGGGTGACAAGCCGTTCGTCGGCGACTTCGATGGCGACGGCGTCGAAACGGCAGGTCTGCACCGCGAGTCGACCGGGTTGGTGTATTTCCGCAACAGCCATACGCAGGGTAATGCCGATGCGCAGTTCATCTTCGGCAACCCGGGCGACCGCCTCGTTGCCGGTGACTGGACGGCAGATGGCACGTTCACTCCTGCCCTGTTCCGGCCGTCGAACACGACCATGTACTTCCGGTACACCAACACCCAAGGCAACGCCGACAACGAGTTCATACCGATCCCGACGAACCCGGCATGGCTCCCGATCGCAGGGAAGATGAACTGACACCGGGAGGCCGCCCCCTTCGTCTCTCCCACCGCAAGTGTGCAGCCAACGGTGATGGTCTACATGGGGTTCTGGGTCTTCTGTCTGAGCCGTTCGTATGGGGTTTGTCAAACCGGCCTGTGGCCGCCACGAGCGAGCCCTTGTGGTCCATCTGCCACGGATCGTTCGCAGCATCGGCATCGAACCGTGTCCATTCCCCCGCTTGCGGGGAAGCGGGTTCCAGCAGATCGTGGCGGCGCAGGATGTCGGTGATGGTTGACGCAGCAGGCTGCGTCAAAGAGCAGGGCGAGCCAACAGGCGCGTAGCGTCATTCGCACCGGGTCCCCCGGCACGGCGGACGCTACTCGGGCCCGCTCACCGGTACGGCCATGCGAGGTAGAGCACGAACGAGCCGAGGGCGGCGAGGATCACCAGTCCGGCCGTGATCAAGCGCTGCAGTTGGCGGATCTCGGCCACGATCAGCGGATTGAAGTGGCCTGCGAAGACGTCATCGGTGCGCAGGCGCCTGAACTTGCGCCAATTGCTGCCGCGACCCAGTTGATCCGGTTTGGTGGGTTCGCCCAGTTCCTTCCAGAGCGCTTCGTCCTCCGTGCGGAGCCGCTCGATCAGCGATCTGGCACGGGCCAAGTACAACAAGGTCCAGCCGGAGACGATCACCAGGAAGCCGACCGCCCAGAGTGCGGCGATGTATTCGGTCGGTGCCAGTAGTTCGTGCATGCCAGTCCGCTCACGCCAGGGAGACACTGTACCGATCCCGGCCGGGCGCAGCATCGGGCCGCCGGAGCGGCGACAGGAGTGCTGTCCCCGATCGCTGGACGGCACCCGGCGGCTTCTTGCCCGGCCCGTAGACGTAGTTGTTGATGGCCTGGCGATGTGGCGCTTCGCGGACTCTGACCGGCGACTCTTGGCCTCGCTATTCGTAGCCGATGTCGGGTCCGAGCTTCCGACCGGACTTCGCGAATGTACCGGAGCCGCGACCGATCTCTCGGTCGTCAGCGTCATAGGCCACGGCTTCGGCGATCCAGCGCGTGCGCCCTTCGTTGGCCACGTGGCCCACCGATCGAAGGACTCCTGAGGAGATGGGTCGCGTGAGATACACCGTGAACGTGGTGGTGAACACAAACTCGTCGGTGAGGAGCGAGTTGACCGCAAACCATGCCGCATCGTCGAGCATTTTGAAATACACAGACCCGTGAACGGCTCCGGCCGCGTGGAACAGTTCCTCCTTCACGCGGACCGTGATCTCCGAACCTCCACGATGTACATGGATCGTCGGCCGGTAGAAGTCGTTGAGCGGCGCACTCAGGTACATGCGCTCGAGCTTGCGGTAGTGGTCGTCGTACGAGGCGGCTTCGGTGTTCTCCATACTGACCTTCACTCTACGGGTCGAACTCCGACGCACCGCGATTGTCCACGGAGCAACCGGGTAGCGTGTGGTGTGCATACTGAATCGGAGGTCGCTCACATGGAAATCAACCACGATCCGTCGGCCGGACTCAGCGGGCTCATCGGGATCGAATACGAGGACGCGACCCCGGAGCGGGTTGTCGTGAGCCTCGAGGTTGACGGGCGCCACCATCAACCGTACGGGCTCGTGCACGGCGGCACGTATTGCGCTCTTGTTGAGACGGCGGCCTCGATCGGGGCGGCACTCTCGGCCATGGAACGGGGTATGACCGGCGCCGTGGGTGTCTCGAACACGACGGACTTCTACCGATCTCATCGGACCGGGAAGCTTCGTGCCACAGCGACACCCCTCCACCGAGGCCGCACCCAACAGGTGTGGCAAGTAGACGTGACGCGAGCCGAAGACGACGTCCTCCTGGCCCATGGCCAAGTCCGATTGCAGAACGTTGCCGATCCTGTCGTCATCGGCGGCGCAGGCGAGTAGCAAACGGGCACTCCGATCGGTCGCGAAGCGAGCGAGCGGAGGCCACAATCGTTAAGGTTCTGCCGACCGGGGACGACCAGGTGCCCGCGCCGAAGACACAACCATGGAGGTCGGGTATGGGAAACGGGAGTGGGGTAACGACGTCTGGCGGCTTCGGGAGTGTGAGCATGCCGCGCAAGATCTCTGGCGGATTGGTGATCCTCGTTGGCGTCGTATTCATCGTGGTGACGCTGATCAACAACCTGTTCGCGGTCGGTCCAGCGTTCGAGGAGATGATCACCGACTTCCGGCCGCTGCTTGCGGAGGAGTCTCTCAACACGGCACGGGCCGACATCGCGGTTCTTGAGGCGGCAGGCGAGGAGTTCCAGACGGCTGTTGCTCCAGGCATGGCACAGGCGCTCGGCATGACCCCCGAGGAGTTCGCAGGCATGGTCCAGGGCCAGTACCCGGCAGTCGCGCAGGGGATGCAGGCCCTTCCCGAGATCACCGCCACGTTCTCCGGGTTGATCGACACGCTGGACAGTCAGCGGGCGCTGTTCGAGTCTGCCGATGCCATACCGACCGATGACCTGCCGGCAACTACGGTGCCGTGGATCATCACGATCTCCGCGCTGCTTGCGATTGTCATCGGCGTGATGCTGTTCATGCCTGGGCGGGTTTGGCCGATCCTCGCTGTCGTACTCGGAGCGGCGCTGGTCATCACCACGTTCGTTTTGGACCTTCCTCAGAAGGCGGCGGACGCCGACGAACTCAACGAGAACCTGACGACGATCTACACGCAGGAGCTGATCGACGGTGCGACGGGTTCGCTCGCCGTCGTCGGTGCGATGGGGGAAGAGATGCAGACCAAGATGCTGCCCGACCTTGCTGCGGCGCTTGGGATGAGTCCCGATGAGTTGAACGCGTTCATGGGAGAGAACTTCCCGGCGACGGCGGCTGCGATGCAGAGCATGCCCGACTCGTTGCCACGGTTCGAGGCATTCGTTGGGACCTTCGCGATGAATCTCGACAACTACGAGACGATCCAGCCGGTGAGCTTCACCCCGATCATCTGGATGATGGTGATCGGCGGAATCCTGATCCTGCTGGCCGGCGGTTACTGCATCATCCTCAAGTAGGAGAGCAACAAGCGACAGGCTGCCCGCTCTCGCGGCGATCGAAAGGTCGGCGGGGGAGCGGGCGTCTACGCCCCGAGCTTGCGTTCGGCCATCCCGTTCAGAATCTCGAGGACGACGCGGTTGGCCAGGAACGCGGTGATCTGGCCCGGACCGTCGTAGGGCGGGGAGACCTCCACGACATCCGCCCCGATAACAGGAAGCTCGCGGGCAAGCCGGCGAACGGTGTCAAGGAGCTCTCTCGAGGTGATCCCACCGGGTTCCGGTGTCCCGGTCCCAGGAGCCATGCCGGGATCAACCACATCGATATCGACAGAGATGAAGATCCCTTTCGAATCCGAACCGGAACACGACGCCACCGCATCGTCGACCACGGTCGCGAGGCCGCGCTCGGTAATCTCGGTCATGAGGAAGGTCTCCATGCGCTGTTCGGCCATCCAGGCGATCGTCGCGGGGCCGGGCCAGTAGCCGCGCAGGCCGATCTGGACGAACCGGTGCCCGGGAACTGCTCCGGATTCGATGAGCCGCCGCATCGGAGTGCCGTGTCCGTGGAGCTGCCCGGCATTCGTCTCTCCCGTGTCCGCGTGTGCATCAAAGTGCACGAGGCCGAACGAACCGTCGCCGTGCACGCGGGCAAGGCCGGTCCCGTTTCCGAAGGTGACCGAGTGGTCACCGCCGAGCACAATCGGGACTGCACCCGCTTCGGCGATTCGTTGCACCGTGTCGGCGAGGGTCTCGAGACCGAGTTCGAGGTAGCCGGGAGCGACCTCGATGTCGCCGGCGTCGACCACCGAGAACTGTTCGAAGGGATCGATACCGGTCGGGAGATGTGGTCGGTGCATGTCGGCGTCGAGGTAGTCCGCTTCGCGGATCGCTTTCGGCCCGAATCGTGCACCGCCGCGATATGTCGCTCCCCAGTCGATCGGGGCTCCAATGATGACGACATCCGCCGCGGAGCCGGCCAGCTCGTTGATCGGAACGGTCGGCACGCCGCAGAAGGTCGGGAAGCTGGCGAATCGGTAGACGTCTTGCATCACAACACCTCGTGGTTCTCTCATGGATCGTAGGGAATGGACCGGCTGCCGGTTCGGATACTACGACCGACCAGCATCGGTGACCGGGCCGACGCGGCCGCTCAGTTCGCTGAGGTGTCTCGTCGGGATGCGAGGACCGCCCCCGCAATCACCATGGCGACACCGGCCACAGCGATCGGTGCGACCACATCGCTCCGGAATACGACGCCGAGGATCAACGCAACAACCGGGATCAGGTAGGTGAGCACCGATGCACGGGTCGATCCGACCCGTCCCACGAGGTTCCCCATGAACACGAACGCAATGCCGGTTCCGAGGACGCCGGCCACAGCAATCGCCAGGAACGGCGCCCACTCGAACGTGCTGCCGGTCGCTCCGATGATTCCGAAGGGCGCTGTCCACAGCGTGGCGAGCATCAACATGCGCGCCATCACGGCGATTGACCCGTACTGCTGCTGGATCGGCGCAGCGATGTTGATCGCAAGCCCGTAGCACGCAGTCGCGATGACGACGAGTTCCACGCCGAGCGCCTCGGTGCCTCCCTCGCCGACGGATGGGGCGCTGATCGCAACCACTCCGGTGAAGCCGATGATGAGTCCGGCGATCGTCACCGCCCGCGGCAGGCGGCGGAGCATCACAACGGCGACGACGCCGGCAAAGATCGGGACGGCACCATTGAGCATTCCGGCGATCGCCGAGTTGATGTATTGCTGAGCAATGGGGAAGAGGGTGTACGGGACTGCGACCCAGACCACCGACAACGCCACCAGGCGCGGCCAGTCCGCTCGATCGATGTGCGTCGACCAGGCGGCTGGGACCAGCCAGAGGGCGGCAGCGCCGAGGCCGACGCGCAGCAGAGTGATCAAGCCAGGTTCGAACGCTTCGAGGCCAATGTCCATCAGGAGGAAGGACGATCCCCAAATCAGCGCGACCGAGACGAAGAGGGTCCAATCGAGGGGAGAGAATGCCTCGCGGTTCACACCCTCGGACGTCGAGAGGATCCTTCGCGATTCGGGTGGTGTCGACATCAGGTGTTTGAACCCTTTCCGGTAGGGAATCGTTGCAGGTCGCCGGTGGTAGCCGCGAGCTCGCCGACAGGTGGTTGCAGCGGGAGCGTCGCGGGCCGGCATCAGTGGGCGGACGATTCACGCGCGCTGAGATGCAGCCGGGCCGGAACGCAGGAACCTCCAACCATCGTTCGGCCGTGCAGTACGATCGGATGATGGTAGATCAGTTTCCGGAGATCGAAGGCACCAGCCTCTCCCTCGTTGAACACCGCCTGCCCGGCACGCTGGCGGGGGAGGTGAACCTGGTGCTGATTGCCTTTCGACAGTGGCAACAGCGAGATGTCGACACCTGGGTGCCGACAGCAGTGGCACTCGCGAACGAGTACAGCGGATTCCGGGCGTACGAACTTCCCGTGATCTCGAGGGTGTATCGGCCCGTTTCCGGGTTCATCGATGGTGGGATGCGATCGGGGATTCCTGATCCCGACGTTCGTGAGTCGACCATCACGATCTACACCGACCGAAGACAGTTCCTGCATGCCTTGAACATCGACTCGGTCGGTGAAATTGTCCCGATGCTGGTCACACCCGACGGCGAGATCTCATGGCGGTCGAAGGGTCGGATGACCGATGAAGCGGCCGAGGAACTGCGGAGCGCGGTCGAACTCGCCCTCTGACCAGGAGTTCGTGAACTTGTGTGGGAGTGACCCGACTGTGGCACTCAGCTGTCATACCGCCGTTCGACTCTGGCGAGTCTGGGTAGCTCAGGCATGATGAGGATTCGAACTCCGGAAGGATGAGATGATGAGCGCAGGTCGAATCGTTGCAGTTGTTGCCGGCGTGGTCGTTGGGCTAATCGCCCTGGGCCTTCTCATGGCGGGCGCATTCCTCACCATCGGGTACGCGGTAACGACGCAGGACGATGGGTACTTCGACACTTCACCGAAGCGATTTGGCACACCGACGGTTGCGGTCACCACGGAGGAAGCGGACCTGAGGCCCGAACCCGATACACCTGCCTGGGTCTGGGACTTTGTTGATCTGACGGTTCGTTTCAGCGTTTCCGAGTCGGATGGAGACGTGTTCCTCGGCATCGGCCCCGGGCCAGACGTTGATGCCTACCTCGGTGCGACCGCTCACGACCAGGTTCGCGATATTCGCCCAGGCGAACCGGTCCGCTACCGCTCGATTCCCGGAGACGTTGCTGTCGAACCACCCGGCGATCAGGATTTCTGGGTGGTGGAGACCTCGGGCGCAGACGCACAAGAGCTCGTATGGGATGTCACCGAAGGTCGATGGGTCGTGGTCTTGATGAATTCCGACGGATCACCGGGGGTCGTGGCCGACGTTGCGATCGGTGCGAAGTCCGGAGTGGTGCTGCCCGTCGGTATTTCGATGCTTGGCTTCGGCCTGCTGCTGTTCGTGATTGCGGTCGTGATCATCGTCCTCGCGGCGGTTGTCGGGCGGAGCGGCGAGCCGTTGCCCGCCCGTGCCCCCCGAGCGGCACCTGCCGAGCCGGTCTGGGTCAATGCATCGATCGACGATCCACTGTCCCAATGGCTCTGGCTGGTGAAGTGGTTCCTGGCCATTCCTCACTTCTTTGTGCTGTTCTTCCTCTGGGTAGCGTTCGCTTTTGTGACCTTCATCGCCTGGTGGGCCATCCTGTTCACCGCTCGATACCCGGAGGGGCTCTTCAGGTTCAACGTCGGCGTGATGCGCTGGACGTGGAGGGTCACGTGTTACGCCGGACCCGGCGGACTCGGGACCGATCGCTACCCGCCGTTTACGCTCGATGATGTGCCCGACTACCCGGCACGATTCGATGTTGAGTATCCGGAGCGGCTCTCCCGGGGCTTGATCTTCGTGAAGTCGTGGTTGCTCGCGATCCCTCACTATCTCGTTATTGCTCTCTTCGTCGGAGGGACGTACGCCTGGGCCGGGGATCGGTACTGGGCCGGACCGGCCGCGGCCGGCGGCTTGATCGGCGTCCTCGTCCTCATCGCCGCCGTCATCCTCCTGTTCACCCGGCGGTACCCGCAGTCGCTGTTCGATCTGATCATCGGCCTCAATCGTTGGGTGCTCCGCGTCGAGGCGTACGTGTTTCTGATGACCGACCAGTATCCGCCGTTCCGTCTCGATCAGGGTGGATCGGAATCGGACCCGGTGGCTGATTCGACAACCGTGTGACGGCGTCCGGCGTCGCCGCCGCGGGGTTGCGACGCCGGTATTGTGCCGCCTAATGGCGAGCCAACCCGATCCGATGAAGGCGCTCGTTCTGGGTGGTGTTGCCTGGGACACCGTGGTGTACGTCGACGTATTCCCCGGACCCCACCCGCAAACCGTTTTCGCAAAAGGCTCCAACGAAACAGTTGGGTCGAGCGGTGCCGGCAAAGCCATGAATCTCAGCCACCTTGGCGTCGACGTGACCCTCTGGGCATTGGTGGGTGATGACGATGCGGGCTCGCGGATTCGTCGTGAGATGCAGCGTCGAGGCGTCGAATTCGTCGGCGTGACGGATCCCGCGGGCACCACGCGCCACATCAACCTCATGGATCGGGAAGGGGAGCGGATCTCGATCTTCACCAACGCCGGGAGTGACCGCTTCCCGGTCGATGTCGGGTCGATGTCGCAGGTTGCCGCTTCCGCTGACCTGGTGTCGGTCACGATCACCAACCACTGCCGGCTCTTCCTGCCGATGCTGCGCGGGACGGGCAAGCCGATCTGGGTGGACCTCCACGACTACGACGGCGCCGACCCCCACCATGGCGAATTCGTCGAGGCGGCCGACCATCTGCTGATGAGCTCGGTGGCGATGCCCGGCTGGCGCAAGTTCCTCGAGGAACGGGTCGCCCTTGGAACGCGCGTCGCGATCTGTACCCGCGGCGCAGCCGGGGCGAGCGGCCTCTGCTCGGAGGAAGGCTGGGTGGATATTCCCGCCGTGCCGGTCCCTGAAGTTGTCGACACCAACGGTGCGGGTGACGCATTCTTCGCCGGATGTGCCGTTGCTTGGCACCACGGGAGCGGGTTGGCGACCGCCATGCGCGCCGGCGCCGAAGCCGCCGCGGCGGCAGTGCAGTCGCCGGATCTGGCACCGCCCCCGTTCTTGCGTAGATAGTGGAAGCCGGCTTCCCATAGCTACGCAAGAACGGGAGGAACTACGGCGCCTCTACGGCGGTCACGGTTCCTGCTGCCCCGTCGACAACGACGAGTTGGCCGTCGTGGAAGCGACTCATCGCGCCGTCACATCCCACCACCGCCGGAAGTCCGTACTCGCGGGCGACGATCGCCGGATGTGAGAGCAGACCCCCGCCCTCAGTCACAAGAGCGCCGATGTGCGGGAACAGAACTTCCCAAGGCGAAGTCGTGATCGGTGCAACGAGCACGTCTCCGGGCTGAGCTTTGTGAAACTCGTCGGGACCAGTGATGATGCGAACGGGCCCGGTGTGGAGACCGGGAGACGCTGCCACACCGTCGACGCCGTCGGCCAGGGCTGCCGGCCGTGCGTCGTGGGTTATCACCAACGCCAGCGCCTTCATGATCCGCTGGACATCCTCGGGGAAGATGTCCGCGTCCGGCATTGGGGATGGATCGCCCAAGAATGGTGCAGGGGAGTGGCCTCTCGCCCAAACATGCTGGCCACGTCGGGTGCTGACCAGCCCTGCGATGTCGGACGGCGCCCTCAACCACTCAGTGAGCTCGTCGGTGGTCAAGAACACAGCGTGGGCCGGGTCCGCTATCTGACCCGCATCGACCATGCGCCGTCCTGCCTCGAGGGCGGCAAGCCGAACTGTGCCCATCGTCCTCGCGTGGACCGCTTCGCCCTCTTCTCGGATCGGATAGGCGCTCCGAGCCTCGGTCAGGAGGGTGTCGAAACGAACAACTTTGTCGTCTGTGAGCGACGACCGCACTTTGGCCGCCAACTGCTCGGCGGCCAAAGACGGGTCGTCGCTCTGCGGGAGGGTGGCGAGGCGAGACAGCTCGAGCTCGGGATCCTCCAGGAGCACCTTTGCAGACAGGTCGAAGCCGAGGATGCGGAGTCCGTGGATGCGGAGATGTGATTCGTAGGCGGCCGCAAACGCCGGGTCGACGGCCTCCAACTCGAGGACGGTGGTGGCTGTGCCGTTGATGATCGCGGTGCGGACCTCCTCGGAGAGGAGACCGGCGAGCGAGGCGAGTGACTCTCGATACTCGGACGGGCTCGCCCCCGCGAGCAACCGTGTGGTGAGTTCCATGCCGCCGCCCGTTTCTGCCGCCAAGAAGTCATGGAGATCTGAAAGTGGGAAAAGGTACGCCGGGTCGGTGACCATGTTCCAGTCGAAGGTGTTTCGCTGCAGCTCTATCGCCCCGGCAAGGAGGTCGGCGAGTTGGTCGTTGGTGAGTTCTGCGGAGTCGAGGTCCAGCCACTCTTCCAATGTAGTTTCGATGTTCGGCCTGATCTCGTTGTGCCACTGGTCGACAAGACGGCGGTCCGTCCTCTGTTCTACCGCCCTTCGTGCCGCCTTCGCGCGCTTTCGGAGCGAGGGGGACACCTTGAACAGCGCGCGCATCACCGCTTTCGGCGGCGAGGGGCTACCTGCCTTGCCGGCCGGCGGAACAACCTGGATATAGAGGTAACCGTTGATTGCGCGCATCGACAGTTGTTTGATCGGCGCTCCATAGGTTGCGGCGAGATTGCGGCTTCCCCGCTCGAGGGCTTCGGTGAATACCGATGCGGTGAGCGGAGTGGCCGGGAGTTGGTTGTGGGTGGAGTCCCACTCCCAAGGTCCTGGGGGAGCCTCGTCATTCATGGGGATCGGATCGACGTCATCAACGGTGGTGATTGCGCGGGCCTGGAGGAGCACCACTTCGTCGCCGTCGATGGCCCATTCGATGTCTTGTGGAGAGCCGGCGACTTCCTCACAGCGCTCCGCCAGTTGGGCGATTGCCTTCGCTTCCACTTCGGTGAGGACACCGAGGTCGTTGAGACGTACCGATTCGGTCTCAACTCGCCAGCGTTCACCAACTTCTTCGCCGGAGGCGAGACGGTCACCGAGTCCCCGCACGGCCTCGATGATCACAACCCGCTCTCCCGCCACGGGATCCCTCGTGAAAGCGATCCCCGCCGTATCGGCGTCGATCATCGGCATGATCAACACCGCCATATCGGTGGCGTGACGCCCGGCATACGAAGCGACGCCTGCAGTGGTCGCCGACGCACGAACTCGTCGGATCGCCGACGCTATCTCGTTCGGTGTCGGCTCGACGTTGAGCACTGTCTCGTATTGGCCGGCAAAGGAAGCCTGCTCGAGGTCCTCTGCTACGCCGGACGAGCGGACCGCGAGTCTGGACCCCGAGAAGCGAGCGGCGACCTCCGCACCGAGTTCATCGATGTCTGTATCGCGCGCCTCGGATGGAACCACCATTGCCGGGGGTACCGGCAAGCCAGCGCGGGCGAGCCTGCCCAGGCTGGAAGCCTTCCCACCAAACGTGAACCCCCCAGCACCCTCTGCTGCCACATCGACCATCCGCACGTTCGTATCCGTCATCATGAGTCTTCCTCCTTGTTGGCCGCTGCCGCGTCGCGTTCGGCAATAGCTTCGATCAGTGCTTGTACCCCTCTGTTGATGCCCGCCGCCGTCTCCGCGGGGGTGAGCTCGAACCGCTGTCCGATGAGGACGGAGTTTGCAGAAGACAACAGGTGGCGAAGAATCGCGAAGTCCTGTCGGGCTACCTCTTCATCGAGATGCGGGAAGCGCTCCCGGAACAGCTTCTCGTAGATGTCGTCGCGGTCGGTCCTCCACTCCCCACCGACGATCTCCAGCACGAGCACGCGTTGCATCATTTCGGCGTGGGTGGCCCCGAACGCAACCATCTGGTCGACTCCACCGATCCAGTTCTCGAATGACTCCAGCGGGTCGGTCTCGAGCATGACGTCGAAACGTTCGTCTATGGACGGTCCGATGGAATTGATCAGCTCTTGCCGACTGGGGAAGTAGCGGTAAAGGGTGCGGTGGGAAACGCCGGCCGAGTCCGCGATGTTCTGCATCGTGAATTCTTCGGGACTGGCCGTTCCGAAAACGAAGTCCGATGCTGCCTCAATGATCGCGGTCCGCGTGCGGTCCGTCTGTTGCTCGCGCTTGGTCATGTCATGTCATGTGTCATCGTGACATAGACTATGACATATTGACATACCGTATGCCAAACAATTCTGTTCTTGCGTAAATAGTGGAAGCGGGCTTCCCATAGCTACGCAAGAACGGGGGCGGCTTCCGGTTCGTGCGATCGACGCCTCCGGCGATACCGTGCGCCCCACCATGACACGCGTTGACCACCAGCCGATGGGTACGACCGCCGTTGGGCCGGCGCCGTCAGTCCACGATGACTGAGATCATCAGTCGTGTCCTGCCGATCCTCCTCCTGATCGCCATCGGATTCGGGCTTCGCCGGACCAGTTTCATCTCGGATGACACGGTTGGTGATCTCCGCAAGCTCGTCGTCAACCTTGCTTTGCCGGCCGTTCTGTTCACGTCGTTCCTCGAGATCGAGTTCGACTCGAACGACGTGGCCATCGTCGTTGCCACCTTCTTGTTGTGCGTTGCGCTTTACGGAATCGGGCGCGCACTCCAATCCCGGTTCGGCGCCGGGCACGAGTACTTCCCGTTCTTGATGACTGGTTTCGAGTCGGGGATGCTCGGGATCAGCCTGTTCGGGAGCGCCTACGGATTGAGTCAGGTCGGGTACTTCGCCGTTGTCGACCTCGGCCACGAGCTCTTCATCTGGTTCTTCTTCCTTGCGCTCCTGCTCGCCAAACGCGACGGCATTCAGAGTCCCGGGAGGTTGCTCGGTGCGTTCATCCGGTCGCCGGTAGTCATCGCAATCATCGCCGGCATCGTTGCGAGTCTGGCCGGCCTGCGCGACGCGCTCTACGACGGGCCGATTGTCGGTGGTGTGATGAACACGCTGGTCTTCCTCGCGGCGTTGACCGTTCCGCTGATCCTCTTGATCGTTGGGTACGGAATTCAGCTGGATCGTCGAGGCATACGCGACGCAGCAACACCGGTCGTCATCCGTCTCGCGATTCTGCTGCCCCTCGCGATTCTGCTGCCCGTCCTGCTGTTGGATTCACTCCTCGACGGCAACCACTACTCACAGGCGGCGTTGTTCACCCTCCTCATCCTGCCGCCGCCTTTCATCATCCCGCTCTACATGAAGCCGGATATGCCCGACGAGCGGCGCTACGTCAACAACGTGCTCAGTCTCTACACCGTTGTCTCGATCCTCCTCTTCGTCGGCTACGTTGCGATCAACCCTCTCTAGATCGACACCTCACGCGTGAGACCACCACCCTTCCGAATCGTCACTTCTCCGACCCTTGGGGAATCGAGCCGGCGGGACGACCGTTGACGGGCACATGACGTCATCACGGAACACCCGCCTCGCCATGGCGGCTGTGGCGATCGGCATCGCAGCCACGGTCGCGATCGCGGTTGTTGTCGGGTTCGCCGTGTCAGTCCAGTCTGAGCAGACATCCGACACCTCGGTTGCTGCGACAGAACGCCCGATCCCGTCTGACGTCTACGACCCGGTGCGCGCCGGCGAGGAACCGCCTCCCGGGTTCCGACAGCTCTTGGGTCGCGATCAGATCGCTCCGGTGTACAACCCGGTGTACGTCGCTTCGGACGAGGTGGACTGGCCGTCCGAAAGCCTCGTCCTGGGTGTCGCAGGAACGAAGACTGCGAAGGCATACCCGATCACACATCTCAACCAACGTGAGATGGTGATCGACACGCTCGACGGAACCCCGATTCTGGCTTCGTGGTGACCGCTGTGTGGAACGGCGATGGTCCATCGCCGCGAAATCGACGGGGAAGAGATCGTTCTGGGAAACCAGGGAGCGCTCTGGGGTAATGCGATGACCTGGTGGGACCACGACACCGGGTCGATCTGGAGTCAGCCCCTGGGTGAAGCGATTCTTGGGCCAAGGAAGGGGGCGCGCCTCGAGCTGATGCCGTCCACACTCACGACGTGGGAGGCATGGCAGGCTGCTCATCCCGAGACTGTTGCACTGGCTGTTCACGCCTCGGCGACCGACGGGTTCCATCTGGAGAACATGGCCGTAGTGGTCGACCTTGGAGCCGAGGCTGCCTCCTACCGCATTCCGCCTCTTCGCGACGTTGGGGTCGTCAACGATGTTGTCGCCGGTATTGAGATCGCGGTGGTGATCGATCCGGGTGATCCGCAACGATGGGCAGTGTTCAGCCGACGCCTCGACGACGCGACTGTCAACCTGGCGATGACCGACGGATTGCTGGTCGACACCACTTCCGGAACGGTGTTCGACCCGTTCCTCGGCCTCGGGAGATCGGGGCTGCTCGCCGACGAGGACCTGAACAAGCTGCCGGCATTCACGGCCTTCCCGTCCGACTTCGAGACCTTCTTCCCTGAAGGGAGAACGTGGCCGGGATAACGGCGCGCCTCACCGGCGAGCGCTGATGACCTCGGACACTGTTGCGGTCTCGCTGTGATCCCCAGACTGAGCGGATGACCGTTTCGTCGAATGTGCGCGAGAGTGGGCTCTTCGTTGTCGGGATCGTGATGGCCGTGGGGGCAGCAGCGCTCATGGTGTGGAGTTCGATCAGCATCGCGCCCCTCGTCGTGATCGGAGTGATCGGGATCGTGTTCATTGCCGTCGGCGCCCGCAGGCGCCGCCACAGCTGATCGGACCAACCCGAGCAGCCACCCTCCCCGGCGACTCAGCTACCGGCCACGTCAACCAATCGACCGAGTTCGACCTCGATCTGCCGATGCCGGTCCGCCAGATCGGTGAGCTCGTCCAAGACGCGTTCAAGCAGCGTGATGATGTGCTCGTTCGTCGGCCTGGCTTTGTTTGCCATGATGAACCTCCCTCGTCCTCTCTCGACAGTACTCGGTCAAGTGCCGGGGAGTGTCTGGCGATGCCGTTCTCATCTCACGGCCTGCGGTCCGCACCGGGTAGCTCGCGGGTCGCCGGTCTCGTGCGACGTTGGGCCGTCCTGGTTTGCAGATTCTCGCTCTGGGTTCGATTATGGGAAGATGATCGATGCGGCTTTGAAGTGGCTGGCCGAGGGGGACCCGGCAATTCGTTGGCAGGCGGAGCGTGACCTTCTCGACCGGAGACCTCGGACCTGGCGTGCGACGCGCGCCGCTGTCGAAAGGGAAGGGTGGGGGAGACGGCTGCTCGACGAGCAGGACCCGGGAGGGACGTGGGGGAATGGCCTCTACTCCCCGAAGTGGACGTCGACCACCTACACCCTGCTTCTGCTCCGAAGGTTGGGGTTGCCCTCTTCGAATGAGGGTGCCATCGCTGGCTGCCGTCGATTGCTCGGCGACGCCGAGTGGTTTGACGGAGGCGTGTCGTATTGGGCGAGCTACTCGTATGCCGAGCGGTGCGTCAACGGGATGGTGCTTGCAATTTCCTCGCACTTCGACGTTGCTGATCGGAGGGTCGACTCGATCGCCGAACTCCTCGTTGGTGCGGCCATGGCGGACGGTGGTTGGAACTGTCAGGATGTCCGGGGGGCTACCCACTCGTCATTCCACACCACCATCTCTGTCCTCGAAGGCCTCCTCGAGTGGAAACGATCGACCGGTGCGAGCGCCGCCGACGCAGCAATCGTTCGCGGCCACGAGTTCCTGCTCGACCATCGGATGTACCGGTCGCACCGAACGGGCGAGGTGATCAACGACGCGTGGACCATGTTTCATTTTCCGCCACGGTGGCACTATGACGTATTGCGCGGACTCGATCATCTCCGTGACGCCGAGGCGAGTCCCGATCGGAGGGCCGCCGACGCGATCGGATTGGTGCGCGCCGCGCTCCGTCCCGACGGCCGATGGGGCAAGGGCAGTCAATACAGCGGTGAGGTCTTCTTCCCCCTTGAACCGGGAAGAGTTGCCGGCAGGTGGAACACGCTGCGCTCGCTCCGCGTCCTCCGGTGGTGGGAGGAGGGAGTCCCCGAGCAGCAGCCTGACCTAGGGGGTCGGGGCGCAGCTCGTAGC
>Ga0316190_10001808_pt1 | contig 15562 bp, 12 predicted proteins | sample Eddworburrow2_MG_FD_204929 | JGI IMG/M metagenome (GOLD analysis project Ga0316190, IMG submission 204929) | Coastal sediment microbial communities from Maine, United States - Eddy worm burrow 2 | ecosystem: Environmental > Aquatic > Marine > Coastal > Sediment | place: USA: Maine | collected... | reverse complement strand
CTCCACCCCCAACTGTTAAAACACAGTGTAGTGATGGGGTAGATAATGATAATGATGGACTAGTTGACATGGTAGACCCTGGTTGTGTAAATGCTAATGACGATGATGAAAGTAATTTAATAACTCCTCCACCTCTTCCTGGGGGCGAGGAAGATACTATTAAGCCACGTGTATTAAGATTTGGACTACAACGCAGTGATAATGTAGGGCAGGTAATAGCTAATTTTTTAGTAGCTGATAGAGGTGGGTCATATTTAAATGAAGTTGAGCTTTACAGGTCAGAGAGAGACGAATCTTGTAGAAAAGAACGTCTTGATGAGTGTGGTTGGCATAAAGTAGCTGGGGTTAGTGCTCCTAGTGCTACCAATGAGTGGCGATTTAACTTTTCAGATAAGCCAGGACAAGGAAGCTATTGGTATGGTTTACAGGTAACGGATGGATCGGGTAATAAGACAACTGAGAAAAATCAACGTTTAGTTGTTATAGAAAGAAAAGGTGGTGGTGAAATAGATGTTAAGCCGGAGAGTGACGGATTTGATGATATGTTAGATAATCATGATGAGTTTAAAGATCTAGGAGAACGTCCAAGGACAAATCAGAAAAAAGATCAGAAAACTGATGTAGAAAGAAAACGTGAAGTAAGTAAGCTTCAAGATAGAATCAGAGATTTAAGACATGAGGTGAATGATTTAGAGCGTGAGTTTATCAATAAGGAAAAAACTCTGACTAAAAATGTTAATAAAGAACTAACCGAACGTTTGAGGGGTAAGATTCTTCTCCAGGTTGGGGAAAGAGGAGCAGCTTGGTATGTAGATAGTATATCTGATAAGAGATTTTATCTACGAGATGGTAATGCTGCCTATAATGCCTTGCACGCTTTTGGATTAGGTGTCTCAGATTCTGATTTAGATTCTATACCTGTTGGTATAGAGGACAGAGCTGATATAAGTGATGCTGATGGAGATGGCTTAGATGATAGATTAGAGGAAGCAATAGGCTCTGATCCTGACAATAAAGACAGTGATAACGATGGGTTTGAAGATGGAATAGAGGTAAAAAATGGCTATAAGCATGATGGAGTTGGGTATAAGCACATAAATAAGGAATTATGCGAACGCCTTGAAGGTAGAATTTTGTTACAAGTTGAAAGAAAGGGTGAAGCTTGGTATATAAATAACTGCCGACGATATTATTTAAGGGATGGTAAGATGGCTTATCAGGTTATGAAATTTTTATCTATTGGTATTAGTGATGGTGATATAAGACAACTTGCAGTGGGTGACTTTGAAGTAGATAAGAATAATGATGGACTTTAAAATTTAAAGAACTGGAAGTGCTATAAATCTGAATATAAAAAGTAGACACTATCATATGTCTACTTTTTAGTTTGGTTGATATAAAGTTAACTTTGTTTTAACATATGCTTTATGGGGTTTTATATTATTTTTAATAAATTTAGTTAGTTAATGTGTTGTTGTACATAAATATTATAGTCAAAATATACGGAACATGTATATAAATAGTTAATTTAGTTTTTAATAAGTGGAATTATATATGAGTTTTTAGTAATAAGTTTGTTTAGTTGTGGGCTATCAGTTAAGATAAGCTTTTATTTATTAGTTTACTATAAAAGACTTTTTATCTTTTAAGTATATAGATTTTGATGTATATTAGTAAATTAGCTTTAAGTATAGTATTATTAATTTAATCAATAATTATATGGAAAGAATATATACAATTAAAACAATTGAAAAAGTAGGTGAAAGAGTGTTAGTTAAGGGTTGGGTGCATGCTCGTAGAGATATGGGTAAGATTGTATTTATTGATCTTCGGGATAAGGAAGGTTTGCTTCAGGTTGTATTAACACCAGGGGATTTGAGTGAGTTTGATTATGAAGCAGTTAAGAAAGTAAGACCTGAATGGGTAGTAGAACTCGAAGGCGAGGTTCAAGAGCGTGGTGGAAAGCAGGTTAATGAGAATATGTCGACCGGGACAGTGGAAGTACTAGCTAAAACATTTAAGGTAATTAATGAAGCTGAAACACTTCCGTTTGAAATAGACAAAGATACAAGAGTAGTAAATGAAGAGTTGCGTTTGAAGTATCGTTATTTAGACTTACGTAGTGAACGAATGAGTCGAAATATTAAAACTCGTCAGCAGGTTTTTCATTATGCACGTAATTTTTTGGTTGGTGAGGGGTTTACTGAGATACAGACGCCAATTCTTACTAAGTCGTCACCCGAAGGAGCCCGTGACTACCTAGTACCATCACGTAAATTTTTAGGTAAATTTTTTGCACTACCACAGAGTCCACAGCAGTATAAACAACTTTTGATGGTGGCTGGGGTAGAGAGATATTTTCAAATAGCACCGTGCTTTAGGGATGAGGATGCAAGAGCTGATAGGTCTCCTGGTGAATTTTATCAGATAGATATGGAGATGTCTTTTATGAGTCAGGATGATATCTTAGAGTTTACGGAGAAAATGTTTACTAAAATGGTTAAAGAGTTGTTTCCAGAAAAGGAACTAACTTTCGAATCATTTCCACGTCTTAATTATGACGACATGATGAAGGAACATGGGACTGATAAGCCAGATTTGAGAAAAGATAAAAGTAATTCTAATGAATTAGCTTTTGCTTGGGTAGTAAATTTTCCTTTATTTGAAAGACAAGATCAGGATAAAAATTCAGAAGATCACTTCCATGGGACTAAGGGTGCGTGGGCACCTTCTCATCACATGTTTACAAGACCTAGGGACGAAGATTTGTCGTTGCTTGAGTCTGATCCTGGTAAGGTATATGCATATCAGCATGACTTGGTGCTTAATGGCTTAGAGGTTGGTGGTGGCTCAGTGAGAATTCATGACCCAAAGCTTCAAGATAAAATATTTGATCTTATAGGTTTTAACGCAGAGGATAAAAAAAAGTTTGCTCATTTGTTGGAAGCTTTTAAATATGGTGCACCCCCGCATGGGGGAATCGCTCCAGGATTAGATAGACTAGTATCTATTTTGGCTGGAGAGCAGAACATAAGAGAAGTTATTGCTTTTCCTTTGATGAGTGAGGCTAGAGATCCTCTTATGGATTCTCCTGCTGAAGTAGCCAGTGAACAACTTAATGATCTAGGAATTGAGTTAAAAGTTAAAAACTAACAGTTAAAATTAGTAAACTAAAAGAATAGTTAAAGTTTAATATATGAATGAAGACATTAAATTACCTACAAAGGAGACATCCAAACTACCTAGAGTAGAGGATTTATTTGTTAATTCTTACCGATTTTGGAAAGTACAGTATAAAAAATTAATAGAAATTTTATTTAGTTTTTTGGTAGTTATTTTGGCTTTTAATATATTTGGTGTTTTGGGTAGGAAATGGATTTGGGATAATCAGGGGCTTTTTATGGTAGTTTTTTTAGTGTATTTATTGTTGGCTATTATATTCTTTACATCAATAGTGGAGTATTTACGTAGACATTTGGAGGGTAAAACAAATATCTATTATTTAAGTGTCGGATTAAAGAAATTACCAGGATTAGTGTGGATAGGTGTGTTGGTATTTTTTCCTTCAATTACCTTATATTTTTTAGCTGCTGTTATTACTAGTATGTTTCAGTCGTCAATTATGACGGTTATGGCACGTGTGTTTTTTTTGTTTACTGATGTTTATTTGGTAAATTATTTTACTTTTTCCTTTTATACTTATGTATTTGGTGATAAAAAAGGAGTCAGTGCTTTGGTGCAAAGTTTTAGGCTAGTCAAGGGGTATTGGTTGGCTGTGTTAGGTAGGCAGATAATCATGTGGCTATTATCTGTTGCGGTGCCGTTAGTTATAGGATTTTTAACTTTATTAGGGGTAGTAGGTGTTTGGATAGATGTATTACTTTCTTCTGTTTACCTTTTAGTTATTTATTTGATGTGGATCAAGTATAATTTTGATTTATTTGAGAGTCTGAAGTTGATTAAGGGTAAAAACTTAGAAGTTAGTAATATGAATAATAAAATTGAGCTTGAGAGTAAAGCAGTATAGTTAAGAGATGATTCTTAAGGGTTGTAAAGAGTGTGAAATAAAAGTTACTTTAAATTTATTTTATGTCTATTCCAAAGAAACTGATAAATTATTTAGATAAAGCTGAGGCAAAGTATAAGTTATTAGAACATAGAACGGTTTTTACTGCTTGGGATATGGCACAGACTCTTCATGTGAAGCCAGAACAAATAGTAAAGACTTTGGTTATAAAGATAAAAGGTAAAATACCTATTCTTGTAAACCTACCTGCTAATAAAAATCTGGATAAGAAGAAATTAGCAAATGTAGTAAAAACTTATGCAGATAAGTTAAAGAAGCAGGACATACAGCCTGTTTGGGTATTGGAGCTAAAAGGTAAGAGTCCAACTGTTGATTTTGCAAAGGAGGCCTGGGTAAAGCAAAAGTTATTAGGGAAAGTAGGGTCAACACCTGCTTTTGGTGTGCTTCAGAAGTTGCCTGTTTTTATGGATAAGGTACTAGATAAGCAGAAGAAATTAATTTTAAATAGTGGAGATTATAATACGGCGGTAGAGATGACAATGGCACAATTTAAAAAGTTAGAAGCTCCGTTAACTGGAAATTTTTCAGTGAAAAAATAGTTAATTAAATAGAGCTTACACACACATAACTTTGAGTTTAGCAAAAAGTATCGTTAGGTATATTTATCGTTGTAGTATAACATTGCTTAACAAACTGGAAACGACCTATTATATAGTTTTGTAGGTAAGTGAGTAAGTACGTTCTGTTATAATTAATTGTGGTATAATTTAAGTCTTGTGAGTTATAATAGTATCTACTTGAAGTTAGGATAAAAATATGGAAGAAGATCAAAGTAGTCATGTTATAAAAATTGAGCAGTTTGCTGGACCATTTCATATTTTGGTGGGAATGCTAGAAAAGGAAAAGTTACCTATTACCGAGGTATCTTTAAGTAAAGTGACAGAGCAGTATTTAGAGGCGATTAATAGTAGTGGTGATGGTCAGAGTGATCCGTATATTCTGGCTGATTTTTTGGTAGTAGCTGCAAAGCTTGTATATTTAAAATCTAAAGCATTACTACCGGTATTTGAGGAAGAAGAGGATGAGAATGGAACTATATCCTTGGAAGATCAACTAAGGATGTATAAGGCTTATTACGATGCATCTAAGGTTATAGATAAAATGTTGAGAGCAACTAATATTAGCTTTACTCGAGAGAAATTAGCTATAGACATAGATGTGATATTTAATCCACCGCATAATTTGACGATGAGTAAGATGAGGGATATTTTTGCTAAGGTTGTAGAGGTGTTGGAGCCAATAGTTAAAATACCCAAGAAAGTAGTACAACGTGTAATGAGTTTGCGTGATAAGATAAATAATATTCGAAATCATATACTAGAAAAGGTAAATAGTAGTTTTTTTGAGTTAACTGGTGGAGGTAAGAATAAAGTAGATTCAATATTGACATTCTTGGCTCTGTTGGAGCTTGTAAAACAACGAGTAATACATGTAGATCAAGAAGGGTTGCATGGAGATATTAAAATAGCTAAACAACATAATTATAACGATAATTAAGTAAGTATATACATATGTCGATTTTGAACACTAAGATAGAGTCAATTCTTTTTATATCAAATAAGCCATTGAGTGTAAAAAGACTCGCAGAAATATGTGAAGTAAAGGAAGACGAGGTAGACAATGTAATAGGCGAGCTTAAGGTTAGGTATAATACAGACGGGTCTGGTATCAAGCTTGCTAAGCAAAGTGAAAATGTACAATTTGTGACAGCACCTGAGGTGAGTGGAGTGGTACAAGAGTTTCTTAAGCAAGAACTAACTGGCGAAATGACCAAACCTCAGCTAGAGACATTGACGATTATTGCTTATAGAGGACCGATGCCAAAGCATGAGTTAGAGCAGATACGTGGGGTAAATTGTTCGATGATTTTGCGTAATTTGATGATGCGTGGGCTTATAGAGTCACAAGAGAATAAGATTTTAAAGATTGAAACGTATAGTGTAACTTTAGATTTTTTAAATTTTCTTGGAATAACTAGAGTACAAGAGTTACCTGATTATGAAAAATTATCACAGCATCAAAATATTGAATCATTATTAGAGAAGAAAGAACTGAGTGATACTAAGAAAGAAGTGAAAGAGTTCAGTAATCAAGAAGAAAATATAATTTAATAAATTTTATTTAATAAGTGGTTGTTTTTTAAATAGTAAGTCAATGAAATTTTATGCCAAGTAAAGCACCTGAAAAGCCTACTAAGAAATTGAAGAAAAAAATAATTAATAAGTTTTCACGTAATTATACTGCAAAAGGAGTGAGTTGGGATTTGTCTGAATTTTATAAGAGTATTAGTGATCCACAGATCGAGAAAGATGCTAAAGAGGCTTTACGAAGATCTAAAGTTTTTCGAAAGAAATATAAGGGCAAAGTAGCTAGTCTTAGTGTAAAGGGACTAAGTAATTTGATGCGAGAGTATGAAAGTTTATGGATACTCTCTTTAAAACCTTCTTATTATTTTGGTTTACTTTTTGCTGCAGATACTCAGAGTCAGAAAATTAGTGCAGGCATGCAAAAGTACGACTCTGTTTGTAGTGAGGTTAATTCATATATTTTATTTTTTGAATTAGAATGGAATAAAGTACCATATAAGAAAGCAGAGAGATTATGGACTAATAAGGAATTAAAGTCTTGGGCTCATTATTTAGAATCTGTGCGTCGTTTTGCTTCTCATTTGTTATCAGATGAAGTAGAGCAAGTGTTAGAGATAAAGTCTAATACATCGTCAGGGGCTTTGGTGAGACTCTATGAAGAGCAGGTAAGTTCTCAGAAGATTGAGTTTAAAAATAACGGTAAGGTTCAAGAGTATAGTTATTCCGAGTTACGAAAGATTGCGGATTTTTCTCAAGATAGAGGGTTGCGTAAACGAGCTTCTAAGGTAATGCATGATGCATATAAGAGTCAGTCAAAGATATTAAGTTTTATTTATAATTACTTAGTTTTAGATAGAAACAATGAAGGGCGGATAAGAAAGTACAAAAGTTCAGATCATATTCGACATCTTTCTAATGAAGTTGAATTTAGAGTTGTGGATGTTCTTAATAAAGTAGTTGATAAAAAAGTTAGTATGGTGGGTCACTTCTGTAAGTTACAGAGAAAGATTATGGGATTAGATGAGCTTTTTGATTATGATCGATCTGTGCCTATGAACTTAGTTAAATCAAATGATCACACATACGAAGAAGCTAAGGATATTATTCTTGAAGCTTTTAGCGGGTTCTCTTTAGAATATAGCAATACAGCTCGTATATTTTTTGACAATAATTGGATTGAGGCAGAGTTAAGAAAGGGTAAAAGAAGTGGTGCTTTTTGTAGTGCTTATACACCAAAGTATAGATCTAGGATATTTATGAATTTTGCTGGTAATGAAAATGATGTAAGTACTTTAGCACATGAGTTAGGTCATGGTATTCATAATGAGTTTGCTAGGGGTTTGAGTAGTTTTGAATATTATCCTTCATTAGTAACTACTGAAATAGCTAGTACCTTTGCTGAAATGATCGTATTTGAGTCTCGTTTTTATAAAGAGCTGGATAAGAAGAAGAGGCTTGATATGTTGGTGATTAAGATACAAAATGCCATTGCAACTGTTTTTAGGCAAATGGCGATGTATAATTTTGAGCTTAGAGTTTATAATGAAAGACAGAACAGAGAGTTGAGCTTCGAAGAAATAAGTGATATGTGGACACATGAGCAAAGTAAGATGTATGGCAAATCTTTAAGTTTATCTGAGGGTTATAAGTGGCATTGGCTTGGAATACCTCATGTCTATCACTATCCTTTTTATGTATACTCTTATGCTTTTGCTGGCTTAGCTTCTTTTGCTTTATTTGCTAAGTATAAAAAAGAGGGTAATGAGTTTGTAGATAAATACTTAGAGTTTCTTAAGTTGGGTGGGTCAAAGCGTCCTGATGAATTACTAAAGACTATGGATGTTAATATAAATGATCCTAAGTTTTGGCAGAAAGGACTGGGTATTATTGAAGATATGATAAAGGAAGCTGAGGGGTTATGGAAGGAAGTTAATAAATAATTTTGTGTTTTTTACCGTCTTAATTAGCTGGTTAGTTTCAGGATACTTGGATGTACAAGTAGGTAATTTTAGTACTGTGCAAGTAGAAGAGCAAGAGCAGTCTGGTGTTATAGCAAGAGCCTCTGACTTTGTAGAGAATTCACTATTTGGAAATGAATCTGGTGAGACAGATATTCGTGTCCCAGTAATAGTAGATAAACATAATTTGGGTCCCATTCTTACCGCTAAAGCTTCTATCGTAATAGATGGAGCAAGTGGAGCTTTGCTTTGGGGTAACGAGATTAATGATAGACATCCTATCGCAAGTATTTCAAAGTTAATGGCAGTGATGGTTTATTTGGATCAAAATCCTGATCTTAGTCGTGTAATTACTATGACTAAAGAAGATGAGACCAGTGGTGGAAGACAGTACTTGGGTAGAGGTGAGAAGGTGTTAGCCAGAGATCTTGTTTACTCGGCTCTCGTGACTTCTGATAATAATGCAACTGAGGCTTTGGCAAGAGTATCTGGACTTGATCGAAGTAAGTTTATAGATGAGATGAATATTAAGGCACAGGTGCTTGGGATGAGTAAGTCAAGTTTTGTGGAGCCGACTGGGCTTGAGTTTACTAACGTAGCTTCACCTAGAGATGTGGTCGTCATGTTGGAGGAAGCTCTTAGCTATGAGCTTATAGCTAGTGCGGTGAAGCAGAAAACTTATACTTTTACTTCTGTTAGTGGCAAGGAGCATAAGGTATATAATACAAATAAATTGCTGGGTGGGTTTATTAATATAATAGGTGGCAAGACAGGGTTCAATGGTGAGTCGCTGTATAATTTAGTCATAGCCGTAAAAGGAGATGAAGGACAAATTATATATGTAGTAGTTCTGGGGAGTGCAACTGTAAATGATAGATTTGAGGATGCAAAAGTCTTAGCTGATTGGGTTTTGAGTAATTATAAATGGGATTGATATGTTAGAGTCTGGTGTTATAGTTATTATAACTGCAGTATTACCGATAGTTGAATTACGTGGAGCGATACCCTTGGGATTAACTGTATATGATTTGCCTGTATTATTTACTTACGTTTTGGCAGTTATAGGGACAATGTTACCTGTGTTGGTGTTGCTTCGTTTTTGGACATGGTTTGAAAAAGTATTAATATCTAAAGTTCCTTATTTAGAAAAGATTAAAGTTTGGTTGTTTGAGAGAACACGTAGAAAATTTTATCAGCGTTATCGGAAATATGGTGATCTTGCTTTGGTAGTCTTTGTGGCAGTCCCTTTACCAGTGACGGGAGTCTGGACGGGGAGTTTAGCAGCGTATTTATTTGGGGTTCCTTATTGGCGGGCATTTAGATTAATTTTAGTTGGTGCTTTAATTTCAGGGGCAGTGGTGACGCTAGTTACATTAGGTTTGATAAAAATATTTTAATATTTGTATATGAAAAAGAAGTATATAATTGCAAATTGGAAGATGTATTTGAGTTATGATGAATCCGTTGAGCTTGCATATAATTTAGCTAAAAGTAATATTAGTATTCCTGAAGGTATAGAGGTGGTGGTGTGTCCGGCTATGGTTTCCTTGGGTCGTACTGCTGATATTTTGAAAGACACAGGCTTTAATCTAGGAGCGCAAGACTGTTCTTGGGAAAACGAAGGGAGCCTTACGGGTGAAACACGTCCATCAGATATAAGGACATTACAGGGCAAGTATGTGATAGTTGGACATTCATCACGTAGAGAAAGTTTGGGAGAAACTGACGAAATGATAAACAAAAAAATTATTAAAGTTTTGGAGAGTAGGCTTATTCCTGTATTATGTATTGGTGAGACTGGTGCGGAGAAGGAAGCTCATAAAACTGAAGATAGAATCATTCAACAGCTAGATAATGGCTTATCAAATATTAAGCTAAAGGAAGATCAGCAAATTATTATTGCTTATGAGCCGTTGTGGGCTATATACCCAGCTAGTTTAGAGGTAGATCCACATGATATTGCTAATATTAGTCAGCTTATAGAAAGACATTTATTAAGTGTTTTGGGTAAAGATGGGTGGCTAATTGTTTATGGGGGTTCAGTGGATAGTCATAATATAAAAAACTACCTTGATTTGGAATTAACCCAAGGTGTTCTAGTTGGACACGCTTCAGCTGATGAAAATAAATTTGTAGATATTATAAAAAATATTATTAGCTAAATATGCCTATTATAATTCCAATTATAGTTTTTATTGTAAGCGGGGTAGGTGTTACTTATATGATAAGTAAGAAAGTACCATTGCTTAGGTCTTTAGATAGTTCGGTTTTGGCGGCTGAAGTTAATCTTGAAGTAAAGAAAAGTCTACTCGAAGAAAGGATGAAGCGACAATTGAAGATGCGTTTTGAATTTGTACAAGTTTTATTTAAGCCACTTGGACAAAAGTTAGGTGAATGGCTTAAGAAGCTATATAGTTTAGTGGTACATAAAGAACGTGAATATGAAGCTAAGATGAGACAGGTAGAGTACGAGGAGTATAGTGACAATGAGAAAAATAAGGTTATAGAAGATCAGTTAGAAATAGCTAGAGATAAGGAGACAGAGGAGGATGCCGAAAGCAAATACCTTGAAGTACTAAGTCTTGATTCTAAGAATACGGAAGCCTATGAGGGGTTGGTTGAGATTTTTATGAAGCGAAAAGAGTACGATCATGCCCGTGAAATATATGAACATTTATTAAGATTAGGTAGCTCTAAGATAGAGTATTTTCTTAATTTAACTGAAATATGGTTGAGTCAAGATTTTATACAAAGAGGTTTTAGGGTTATGCAAGGAGCCCTTAAAATACACCCTAAGAATCCAAAATTGCTTGACAAGTTAATAGAAGTGGCTATACTTCTCGAAGATGCTATGCTTGCAAGAGACTATATTCGTAGATTAAAAGAAATAAACCCTGATAATAAGAAATTGATAGATTTTAGTAAGCAGGTAGAAGATTTATAGTCAGGTTTATAGTACATAGTTCAATTAAGCCACCTTAGCTCAGTTGGTTAGAGCAACTGTTTTGTAAACAGTAGGTCTTCGGTTCGAATCCGAAAGGTGGCTCATAGGTTTTTACAAGAATTTAATATTATTGCCGTTGTAGCTCAGTTGGTAGAGCACTTCCATGGTGGGACACATAAGTCTCCTGCCCACTTGATCGGAAACGGTCAGGTGAATCCCGAATAACGGTTAAAGACTCGAGCATAGAGTTCAGACCGTGGCGTCAATCATTGAAACGCCCGAACGACTGACAAGGGAGCCTAACTTTTGATAATACCAGAATAAGGCTAAGATACAGTCTAGCCCTCATATATGTGCCAAGATTAAGGTGAGGTGTAAGTGAAGGAAGGGGTCTGCGGTTCGAGCCCGCACAACGGCTCCAGTTATTGTTTTCTATATTTTTTTGGGAATGGTGACTGGAGGAAAATATCATCGTCTTTATTTACGATGTTTTATTTTATTTTATTTTATAAACATGTAAACCATATAAGTAGATAATTAAGTATTCGAAGATTAAAGGTTTTTTTAGATTGATTATTGGTATGAGCTAATGGTACTTAAATTTTACGTTTTTCTAAATTATTTATTCTTTTTAGTGTAAATACACTATAGCTTACTGTGGAAGATTGTTGATTTGTTCATATGTTTTTTGAAAGAGTATACTGTTGTTTTTTAAAAGATATATGATATTCTCTATTTATAGAAACGATAAGAGTTAGTCTAATTTTATTTAGTAATTTTTAACCATGTGTAGTATTACTCCGCATCTAATTTATTTTTTATGACTACAGATACTATTGGGCAATTTATAGGTTTACTTATTGAGGAGGCGGGGCTTGATGGAGGGGATGAGGAGCGACTTCAAGAGTATCGTGAGCGTGTTACTGCATTGGTAAATCAGCATTTGGGTATTGAGATGATGAAGTGGCTTTCTTCTGAGGACACGGAAGCACTGTTGGATAGTATTGATAGGGAAGTTGAGCCGACATCAGAAGAGTTTCATCAATTTTTTTCTGATCATGTTGAGCATTTTGAGGACAAGGTAGTAACTGCGCTGTTACAGTTTAAACAGAATTTTAGTGAGGTGTTGGCAAGTGTTGAAGACGAAGAGAAAGCAGAAGAATAACTAATTGCAAGATGAGCAAAAAACCACCTGTAACATTAAGTAACGATACCAAAAAACATGTCGCTAACATGAAAGCTATTTATGCTGATTTTGTAAATGAACTCGAAAAGATCAAACAACTAGGTGACAAAGAAATCAGACATATTCTAGAAGAAGATGAAGAAATTCATATCGAACGTATTCGTAAGAAGCTACACGAACTAGACAAGTAACAAACAAGTGCGCCATACGGATGTGCATTAAGAAATCCTCGCTTATGGAAACCCAAAAAACCCAAGAAACCCAAAAACCCCCAGAAAACCTAGAAATTAGTGATATGATCAAGAATCTGGAAAACTTGAAGGTTAAAGGTTTTTTGGAAAAGGTGAAACATACAGAAGAAGAAGATCTAAGAGAATGGTTGGATCATTGCAATGGTCTCTTGGGTTTGAGTACTCTTACACAAGAAGCTAAAGAAAAGATAGGGCAGGTAAAAAATGCAATCGCACAACGAATTAAGCTTCTGGAGGCGAAAACTGAGCTTGAATTAGAAAACAGAGAATATGATTTATTGGTGAAGCAGTTAGGCAGTTTCGGGATCACTATAAGCGAAGATGGTTCGCTTAATGTTTCTAATGATGATGAAAATCTGGTAAAAAAGATAGAAGCTATTAATAAGGCTACTATATCACAACCTAACCAAAGTGAGACTTTTGAAACAAGCAATTCTGATCTTACCGAAACAGAACGTTTGAAGAAAGCGTTTCAAACAAAAAATATAAAAACAGAACGGCTTAATACTTTATATAAAGTAGTTAAGGGTCACATGGAGGGTAAGTTGGTTAGTTTGCAAGAAAGCATCAATGAAACTAAAAAAGAATATACTCAATATGAGAAAAACTCAAACATACAAGTGTTTTTAGAGGAACTTAAAGAGTTGTCTTCTAAGGTGAGTAGTGTGTCTGAAGAAAGTGATGCGGATACGTTGTTTAAGTGTGGAACAGAATTTAAACAAGCATACGATATTATTGAGAAAGATATTAAGGGAAAGTTGCATGAATTGAACCAAAAAAATAAAGAATTGCGGGCTCTTAAAGAAAAGATTGAAAAAACGCAAGAAAATATAAGGAAGCTAATGCAAAATTTGCCCCCTAATCTGAAAAAAAGGTTTGAAAAAGAGATTAAGCAATACGAAGAAAAAGTCTCTACAAAAAAGCTTGGATTCATGGTTAAAACAATAGATGAAGCTAGCTTAAAAGAAGAAAAAAAATTTTATAATGATTTATTTAAAGAGATAAACACAGAAAGTGAAAAATATAACGTTGAAGATTATAGGAGCGTCATAGTGGGACTTACAGACGTAATAGGTACGTTACGAGAAAAAAAAGCAAATGCAGATGAAAGAACCAAACTATTTGGTGTGCATATGGGTTCCATCACTCGTATCAATATTTCATTAGGGAAATTTATACTTGATTTAACAAACTGTACTGCGAACTACAAATACACTAATCAATATGTAGGTAAATTAGTTGATTTGAAATTGGCTCTTGGTGATTTTATTGAGAATGATGGTACTGATTCTTTAAAGAAAGTTGTACAAGAACTCAATAGCAGTACTGAGGGTGTCCTCCCCAAGTTTACAATAAACATTGAGGATAAAAAAAATGCAGGTGAAGAAAAAACAGGTGAAGAAGAAGAAGAAGAAGAAGATACAAAACTCTTCAATGTTAAAGAGAACCCGGGTGATATTTATCGTACGTTGAACGAACAATTGGATGTAGTTAAAAATTATCATTTCTCAAAAAGAGAGGGACCTTTAATGAAAATTAAGACTTCCTTACAAACAGAATTAGAAAAGGTTGAACAAAGTGGAAAAAACAGTCTAATAAATAAATTTAACAAACTTGTCAAAGACACAAAAGAAGAATTTGAGAAATTTTATGAGTGGTATCTAACGTGTGATTCTTCACATGATAATACTAATTTAATAGATATACACAAGTTAAATCCAAACAATGAAGATGAATTGGCGAGTTTGAAGTACATTATATCAATAACTGATAATTATGAGGTCTTTAAGGGAGTCTATTTAAAACAAACGCAGCAGTCTGGTGAGATCGATATGAGTCTGGACCACAATTACAAAAATGGAATGGGCGATAATGGAGATCCGCAAAATACATTGGCTGAAAAATTTGGTAAGAGTAGGGCGGCGTATAATGAAGTGGCTCGTCAGAGTAAAGAACTCGTGGATAAAGGAATCGTACGAAAAGGCTTCCTTAAGTCTTTTATGGAAAGTATTAAAGCTGATGTTCGTTCTGATGAGGTAAATCCAGTTGAAAGTGCGATGGTAAAACTTACAAACGCAGTGCGTAAGGGCAAAGAACTTAGTGATGGTGAAGAAAATAATTTTCGTGAAAGCCTTGTTGTGTATAAAAAAGCTTATCAGGAATGGCACAAACTTTCAGAAGAAGAGATTGAACTTCTTCCGCAACCAGAAAAAGAGCTTGGTGGTGAAGAGTTTGAGTTTGTTGAGTTGAGTCGAGATAGTCTTAAGAAAGAATTTTCTAGAGAGGAGGGAGATAATCTTATCGAGCTGATAAAATCTCATTTACTCGACAAAAATAACGATGTAGGTGGATTTACAGAAGCTATAGAAGATGAGCTTAGTTTTTATTGTCAGTACACACTTAAATTTGACGAAGATAAGCTTGTTCAATCTAAAGAGAGTATAAGGTCCCTTGCTCAGTCAGTCTCTCAAGAAATAACAAACACCCTCAATGACTCACTTGAGCTTGAAGCCGAAAAAGAAATAGGTATCATCAAAAAAATGATGTCAGAGACAACTGGTCATGCAAAGCTCAGTTGGGCAACTACCATAGCAACAGGTATTGGTACGAGCTTTTTGGTTAGGCGTATTCCATTTTTGCATCACCTATCCGATAATTCTTTTGTTCAAGCGGGTATTACTGGAGGGGTAGCTGGTGTTTCGCGTGCAATGAGTAAGATAGGGGTCAAAAAACTATTTTCATGGGGGAAGAAAGGTGGCGAGCAAAAAGATGCAGATGAGCTTGCAAATAAGCATAAGGCACTTATTGATAAAAAGAAAAAGAGCCTCATAGCAAAAGATCCAAATCTCACTGCAGAAGGTCTTGCAAATATTGTTGCTACGACAATGCATACTAAAACATCACAGTCAGTATATCAAATAGAAAATATCGACCTGGGCTCGATAGGGAAAACAAGTGCAGGGAGTACAGAGTTAAGAGACAGTCTTATAGATAAGAAAAACGAGCTAGAGAGTGTGTGTGAAGAAGCGGGCCTAAAAGTCCCAAATTT
>Ga0316190_10001807_pt1 | contig 15563 bp, 13 predicted proteins | sample Eddworburrow2_MG_FD_204929 | JGI IMG/M metagenome (GOLD analysis project Ga0316190, IMG submission 204929) | Coastal sediment microbial communities from Maine, United States - Eddy worm burrow 2 | ecosystem: Environmental > Aquatic > Marine > Coastal > Sediment | place: USA: Maine | collected... | reverse complement strand
GTGAGGTAGGCCCAGATAGCCGTCGGAGATCAGCTGCTTCACCCACCCATTGACCGGCATGTACCGGTAGGTGAACGGCACCATGGTGATGGCGTCGTGCTGTTGAGCGGAAGCGGCCATCTCCGCAGCCTCCGCGCTGGTCAGCCCCAGTGGCTTTTCGCACATGACGTCGAAACCCCGCTCGAGCGCGGCCATGGTGAGCGGATGGTGCGAGTCGTTGGCCGACGCGACGATGACCGCATCGAGGGGGAGATCGAACAGCGCCTCGGTGTCGGTGAGAGCATGGGGTATCTCCCAGCGGTCGGCGAAGTCCTGGGTGCGCTCGGGGTGCCGGCCGGCCACACCGACGATCTCGACGTCCGGCAGGGCTCGCAGCGCGGGTAGATACATGGCATCGGACCACCAGGAGGTGCCGATCATGGCGATACGTACCGTCATGCTTCGACGTCCCGACCGATCTGGACGCCGCCCTCGACCTCGTCGAGTAGTTCGGGGTATGGGTAGTCGAGGGCCATCAGGCGGCGCAGGGTCGGGGTGGCGCGCTCGACGACCTCGGGCTTCACGCCACGGCGCAGATCTTCGAGGGGGGCGACGAATTTGGGGAGGTACTCGATCAGAATGCCGGTCCGGTCCTGGTCGCTCAGGTTGGGCATGGCACCGTGCCAGCACATCCCGTTGAAGATGACCACGTCACCCGGTGCGCCGGTCATCCGCATCGCCTCTCGGTGGAAGCGCTCGCGGTGGCCCTCGTCGGGGTACACGAGGTCGGCCTGGCTGCCGGCCAGGAAGGCCGTGGCGCCGGTTTCGGCGGTGAATGGGTCGAGCAGCACGGTGGCCTGGGTGTTGAGCGGATAGCTGGAGTTAATGTTGGTCGGGAACTCACCGCGCTTGTACATGTCCCAATACGGGTAGTCGATGTGAGGCTCCTGGCCCGGGCCACCGGGCAGGAGCCGATTGGCGGCCACCGACCCCATGATGAACGCGGAGCCGAGGAACTCCGACACGATCGTCATGACCACGTCGTGCTGAACCATCCGCTCGAACACCTCACCCTTGTTCAACAGGTTCCACACGCGCCGTTGGAGATGGAGCTTGTCGGTACTCGCGCCCTGGAAGTGGGTCTCCTTGTCCGGCTCGGTCGATGAGTAGAACATGATGAGCTCTCGGGCTTCGGCGATGTCCGCGGGGGAGAACGCCTGACGTATCGCGATGGCGCCTTGGCCCGTGAGCAGTTCCTCGATCAGATCGGGGAGCTGGGTGCTGAGGTATTCGACGTCGACCTCGAGTAGCTCAGTGGTCATCCGCTTGTCCTTTCGGTGCTGGACAAGGTGTGACTTGTCCGGGTTGGTGCCGGACCAGATGTGGATCTGGCCACGAGTCGTGGGGCCAGTACTTCACGGCGACACGAGGTGCGGGAACCGTCGATGCGTTCCAACAGGGCTTCGACCGCGAGCTTGCCCATCTCCTCTCGAGGCTGATGGATCGTCGACAACGACATATGGGGCATGGCGGCCAGGGCGGTGTTGTCATAGCCGACGATGGAGATGTCGTCCGGGACCCGAAGGCCGGCCTGTTCGAAGGTGTCGACGGCGCCGGCCGCCATCAGGTCATTCGCGGCAAAGACCGCGGTGGGTACGTCCTGTTGGCCGAGTACGGTTCGCGCGCCCTCGATGCCACTGGCCGCGGTGAAGTCCCCGTGTACGAACTGGACATGATCCCCCAGGCCGTGGTGCACCATGGCTGCCGAGTACCCGGCGCGTCGTGCGGCGGCACCGGCGCCCGACCCCCCGTCGAGATGGGTGATCTGCCGATGGCCGAGCTCGACGAGATGGTCGACCGCCAAGCGTGCTCCCACCGCCTCGTCGTTGTTGATCGAGTCGACCGCTCGTGACTGAATGGTGCGGCCCACCATCACGACCGGCGCAGCTTTGGCCGCCTCCACGATGGTCTTTGCCTCCAGGCGCGGCCCGGCGAGGATCACTCCGTCGACCCGGTACTCCAGGATGCTCTCTATGGCGGTGCGTTCCGAGCAGGCATTCTGCCATCCGGGCGCTATCAACAAGTGGTACCCGGCGTCGGTGGCGACCGATTCCATCCCATCGAGTACTTCAACGAAGTAGGGGTTGTGCAGGTCGTTGATCATCACCCCGATCGAGAAGGTCCGGCGACTGGCCAGGTTCCGGGCCAGGACGTTCGGCCGATAGCCGAGGGTACGAGCGGCGGCGAGTACCGCGGCTCGACGGGCGTCGCTCACGTTGGGAGCATCCCGCATGACGAGCGACACCAGGGCGCGCGAGACCCCGGCTTCAACGGCGACGTCATCCATGGTCGGCTGTTTCAACGAAACTCCTGGTCGCGGTACCCGTAATTGACAGCTAGCCGGGTGCAGTGTAGATATTAGAGCGCTCCAAGTCCAAGTCGGATTTCCGAGCTTTTGCACAAACGGTCGGCCCCAGCCCCTCTGGCGGGTCGCCGTTCGGACCCGAAGGGAATCTGGTTGGTGAGCATCCTCGAACGGTTGGTCGGCGCCCCCATCAGTTGGGGTGTGTGCGAGGTTCCCGGTTGGGGGATCGAGCTGGCCCAGGAGCGCGTGTTCGGCGAGATGCGCGAGCTGGGTTTCAAGGCGACCGAGCTCGGTTCTGTCGGCTATCTCCCCGACGACCCTGACGAGTTGAGCGCGCTACTGGCCAACTTTGAGATCGAGCTGGTCGGCGGTTTTGTGCCTCTGGTGCTCCACGATCCGGCTCAGGCCGAGGACGCTCTCGCTGCGGCGCGCCAAGCCGCCACACTGCTCGGCGGCGCTGGTGGCACCGAGTTCATCACCTCCATGGTCGCATCGACTGACTGGGCGCCGCGTTTCGAGCTCGATGAGACCGGCTGGGCGCACGCCGCGAAGATGTTCAGCGCGGTGGAAGAGGTGGTGGGCGAATACGGACTCACCCAGGCCATCCATCCTCACCTCGGCACGATGATCGAGCGCCGGTCCGACGTACGAGAGGTGCTCGACCGCACCGACGCGGCCTGGTGTTTCGATACCGGCCATCTGTTGATCGGCGGATACGACCCCATGGAATTCGTGGCCGACGCCCGAGACCGTATCCGTCATGTACATCTCAAAGACACCATCCTCGACCTGGCCCGGCCGGTCCTCGATGGGGAGCTATCCATTATGCAAGGCGTGCAGAACGGGATGTTCTGCCCCATGGGTCGCGGTGACGTGGCGATCGGAGAGATCGTCATGTCGCTCGAACGTTCGGGTTACGACCGCTGGTACGTACTCGAACAGGACGTGGCACTGACGACCGGGGAGCCCCCGGTCGGGCAGGGCCCGAAACTCGACGTTCAAATGAGCGTCGATTACCTACGCGGTGTCGAAGCGGTGCTCAACGCCTCTCCGGAGGCGTCGTGAGCCCTGCTCGACCCGCGAATCGGACAACATGCTGAGGAAGAATGAAATGCTGAAACGAATGAGGTGGCTCGCAGTACTGCTGGCCTTCGTGACTATCGCCGCCGCTTGTGGCAGCGATACTGATGACAGCACCGCCGCAGCCGACGACGAAAGTACCTCCGAGGAGGACGTCACCTCCGACGACGGGGAAGGCACCTCCGAAGACGAGGCCGATTCAGACGATGAGGAAGCGGTCGACCAGACCCAGGGCGGCGACCTCACCTTCTACATGATCACCCACTCCGACGAGGGTCCCTTCTGGTCCGTGCTCAAGCGCGGTGCTGACGCGGCCGCAGCCGATGTCGGCGTCGAACTGGTGTGGCAAGGATCCAACAACGACCCGGGCGTGCAGGCCTCTGACATCGAGGCGGCCATTGCGGCCGGCGCCGATGGCATCGCCGCATCGCTGCCGAGCCCCGATCAGCTCATCCCCGTGCTCACCGATGCCGTCGAAGCCGGTATCCCGGTGTACACGCTCAACTCGGGCGTGAATGACTACCAGTCCATCGGGGCTACCACTCACGTGGGCCAGACCGAGATCATCGCCGGTAACGGCGCCGGAAATCGTTTCAACGATCTCGGTGCCACCCATGTGCTGTGCGGTATCCAGGAGCAGGACAACGTGGCGCTCGCCGAGCGTTGTGACGGTCTCGAAGAAACCTTCGAGGGCGATGTGACCGCCTCGTTCATGGACCTGGACGCGGACCAAACCGCTCAGGAAGCGGCCATCAATGCCGCCCTATCGGCCGATCCGTCGATCGACGGCTTCCTCGGTGTAGGCCCGGTCATCGCCATGTCCGGCCTGCGGGCCAGCCAGGCCCTCGGCCGCGACCTCGCCGTCGCGGGTTTCGACATCACCCCGGAGATCATCGACGCCATCGAAGCCGGCGACGTGGCCTTCACCGTGGACCAGCAGCAGTACCTGCAGGGCTACATCCCCGTCATCTTGATGTTCCTCGAGGCGACGAACTCCAACACCTTGGGTGGCGGTCTTCCGATCCTCACCGGTCCCGGCTTCGTGACGCCGGACAATGCTGCAGATGTCAAGGCACTGGTCGAAGCGGGTACCCGCTGATCCAGTCCGCATGCTGACCGATGCGGTCGGAGGGTCCTTGTGGGGCCGTTCGACCGCATCGGCGGCGCGTAGCGAATTGCTAGTGACGTTGAGCCCGCGGTGCGCGGTGCCAGAAAGCTGGTGCGATCGAGCACCGCGAGCCAAGGGGAGACAATGGTTATGAGCGACACATCAGTCGCCGAGGCGCCACCGGTGGTCGAAGTGGCCACCGCTGGAGACGACGAACGCCTGGCATATCGAGGGGTATTCCAACGCCTGCTGGTCCGACCCGAGATCGGTGCCATCATCGGCGCCGCCGCCATCTGGGCGTTCTTTTGGGCCGTAGCCAGCGGCTTTGGCACCGCCGGTGGCATCCTGCCCGTGCTCGCCGTGGCCTCCACTCTCGGGATCATGGCCGTCGCGGTGTCCCTGCTGATGATCGGGGGGGAGTTCGACCTTTCGTCGGGCGCCGCCACCGGCGCCTTGGGCATCGTGACCATTCTGTTGGTCAAAGACATCGGCGAGCTCGGCGGCGCCGGACTGAGTCTCTGGATAGCCCTGCCCTTGTCGCTCGTCGTGGCGCTCGGCCTCGGTTGGTTCAACGGCACCATGGTCGAGCGAACGAAGCTACCAAGCTTCATCGTCACGCTGGCCACCTTCTTCATCCTCCGCGGCTTCAAGCTGGGCTTCTCAAAGCTCATCATCGACAACATCACCGTCGGGCGTATCGATGAAGGACACGGATACAGCTTCTGGGTAAAGATCTTCGGGAGCACTTGGGTTCGCAATGATCACCAATTCGAGGCCCGTGACGCCGTCTACACCATCGGCCTTCTCGGTGGCATAGCGCTTCTCGTCGTCGCCATCCACGAGCTGGCACACATCCGAAAGGCCCGCTCCAACCCGGTTGGGCTTGGAATGTTTGTCGCCGGGGTCGCCGGATTGATCGTCGGCATCGCCATCATGCACGGAACGGATGGCACCGGCGCCAACACCCTGGCCGGCCTGGTTATCGCGGTGAGCGGCATCGTCGCCCTGAACGGGCTCGCGGTCTGGCGCTACGAGCCCCAGCGGCTGGGAACGGTGAGCTTTCCCGACGGTGTGAACATCAAGGTGGCAGCAGGCGTGGCACTGGTGGCGCTCGGCCTGATTACCGCCTGGCAATTCGACGTGAATTCCCAGGAGTCGGTCCTCGACTTCACCGGCTTCTTGCGCTGGCCGCTGATCGTGCTGGGCGGCGCGCTTGCCGGATATGCCGCCGTGCAAGAAGGTATCGCCAACATCAGCGCCACGAGTGACGATCGGCCCCAGGGCCTCTTCCGCGTCGCAGCCTTGAGCGTCGCGACGGCGCTCGCCATCTACGCCTTCATGTTCATGACCACCGAACAGGGCCTGCGAGCCATACTCTTCGGTCTCCTGACCGGGGCCGGCATTGTGGTCCTGGCCTTGGCGGCGAACACGACGGGCCGCACCTCCAACGCCGGGAAGTCAGCCATTCTGCTGGTTCTGGCCGGGCTGACCGTGGTGCTGGCGTTCTTCATTCGCGATCAGTCCGTAGCGGACAAGTTTCGGACCGAGGCGTTCACGATTGCGCTTGTCGTCGCCATGGTGATCGGCGCGTGGGCGCTCACGACCGCTCGGTTCCAATCCCGACGCGCCGCGGATGAGGTGTCGGACCGACTCGGTGCTCGTCTGGCCATCGTCGGAATCCTGGCCATGGTGACCGGACTCGGCATCAAGCTGCTGTTCACCACCGACGCTGAGATTGCCGCGGGTCTGCCCCGAGCCCAGTTCCGGGTGGAGTTCCTCTGGTTCGCCGCCATCACCGCCTTGGCGACCTTTGTGCTGGGTCGGACCAAGTTCGGGAGCTGGATCTTCGCGGTAGGCGGCAACAAGGACGCCGCCCGCCAGATCGGGGTGCCGGCCGCCCGCACCAAGACTCAGCTGTTCATGATCGTCTCGGTCGCCGCCTGGCTGGTCGGGTTGCTCCTCGCTTTCCGACTCAACACCTTGCAGTCGGGTACCGGCAACGGTCTCGAGTTCGAGTACATCATCGCCGCCGTAGTGGGCGGAACCTTTCTGACCGGCGGCTATGGGTCGGCCTTCGGCGCCTCTATCGGCGCCTTCATCATGGCGATGTCGAAACAGGGCATTCCCGCCGCCCGCTGGAACAGCGACTGGCGATTCGCGTTCCTCGGTGTGATCCTCCTCGCCGCCGTTATCGCCAACAACTACATCCGAACCAAAGCGGAGAGTGCACGATGAGCGCCCTGATCGAGTTGGACAATATCGGCAAGTTCTACGGCAATATCATCGCCCTGCAGGGGGTGACCACCGAGGTACGCGCCGGCGAGGTCACCTGTGTGCTCGGCGACAACGGTGCCGGCAAATCCACCTTCATCAAGATTCTCGCCGGCGTGCATCAACACGACGAGGGCCAGATGCTGCTCGAGGGTGAACCGGTTGAGTTCTCGTCCCCCCGAGAGGCGCTGGATCGGGGCATCGCCGCGGTCTATCAGGACCTCGCGATGGTGCCGCTGATGTCGGTGTGGCGGAATTTCTTCCTGGGGGCCGAACCGACGAAGGGCGTGTGGCCATTGCGTTGGGTCGACACCGTCAAGGCGAAGAACGTGGCCAAAGAAGAGATGGCCAAAATGGGCATCGACATCCGGGACACCGAACAGCCCGTGGGCACCCTGTCCGGCGGGGAGCGCCAGTCGGTAGCCATCGCCCGTGCCGTGCACTTCGGCGCGAAAGTACTCATCCTCGACGAGCCGACATCCGCGCTCGGGGTCAAGCAGAGCGGCGTGGTGCTGAAGTACATCCTTGCCGCCGCCGAGCGTGGCCTGGGAGTGATCTTCATCACTCACAACCCTCATCACGCGTATCCGGTCGGGGATCGCTTCATGATCCTCAACCGCGGTAAGAGCATGGGCAACTTCGCGAAGGAAGAGATCACCCGCGACGAGCTCGTGCAGATGATGGCCGGTGGGGCCGAGCTCGATCAGCTCACTCACGAGCTCGAATCAGCCGGCGGCGGTGGCGGCGCGTGACCCGTGCCAAATCGGCCGACGAACCGAAGGGTTGATCGGCCATGACTTCTCTCGATCTTCTCTCGATCGGACGGGTGAGCGTGGATCTCTACGCCGAGCAGATCGGCGTTTCGATGAACGAGGTCACCACCTTTCGGAAATCTGTGGGGGGCACCGCGACCAATGTCGCGGTGGCCACCGCTCGCTATGGCCACCATGCGGCGGTGGCGACCCGCGTCGGTGATGACCAGTTCGGTCGATACATCGCCCACGCACTCGAGCACACCTTCGGGGTCGATCCCCGGTTTGTGGCCACCCACCCTCACCTCAAGACCCCTCTGGCGTTCGCTGAGCTGGACCCCCCTGAGGATCCGACGATCATCTTCTATCGGGAGCCGGCCGCTCCGGATATGGAGATCGAGGTCACTCCCGAGCTCGAGGCTGCGGCCCGGGACGCCACGATATTTTGGGTGCCGGCCAGCCGGTTCGCCTTCGAGAAGAGCAACGAGACCGTGAAGGCGTTGCTCGATCATCGGGGTCGGCGCGCTCACACCGTGCTCGATCTCGACTGGCGGCCCATGTTCTGGCCGTCCGAAGAACTGGCGCGCGAGCGGATCTCGCCGATCGTGGATCAGGTCACGATCGCCGTGGGCAACCGCAAGGAATGCGAGGTGGTGGTGGGTACCTCCGACCCCGATCTCGCCGCGGACCGCCTGCTCGAGCGGGGCGTCGAAGCGGCCATCGTGAAGCTCGGTGCCGACGGGGTCATGGTCGCCACCGCCGATGGCGTCCGGGAGCGAGTCGCGCCCTATCCCGTGCCGGTGGTGTGCGGCCTCGGCGCCGGCGACGCCTTCGGTGGCGCGCTCTGCCACGGTCTGCTCGAACACTGGGACCTGCCGCGGACGATCCGCTACGCCAACGCGGCGGGGGCGATCGTGGCGGGCCGCCTTACTTGCGCCGATGACATGCCTACGACCGCTGAAGTTGACGCGTTTCTCGCGGAGCGAGCGCGTTGATCCCTGATGCGGACTGGGAAGCGTTGCTTCGAATCCGTGCGGCCCAACCCGAGCGTTTTGCCGAGCTGGCCGCCGCCCGTCGTCGCCGTCCCCGGCTGGTAGGCGACGGTCGACTCTTCCTGCTCGCGGCTGATCATCCGGCGCGTGGCGCCCTCGCCGTAGGTGGAGACCAGCTCGCCATGGCCAACCGCCGAGACCTGCTAGATCGGCTGCTGACCGGGCTCCGTGATCCGCGCGTGGACGGGATCTTGGCCAGCCCGGACATTATCGAGGAGCTACTCGTCCTCGATGGGCTGAACGATCGCCTCGTGATCGGGACCATGAACCGTGCCGGGCTGGCCGGCTCGGTCTGGGAGCTCGATGACCGTTTTACGGCCTATGACGCGGGGTCCATCGCCGGCGCCCGCCTCGACGGCGGTAAGATGCTGCTGCGGATCGACGATGACGATCCCGGCAGTATGCAAACCTTGGTCGGCTGTGCCGACGCGGTGTCGTCTCTGGCGGACCGTCAACTGATCGCCATGGTCGAGCCGCTGCCGTACACCACCAACGCGGAGGGCCGGGCCGTACTCTTGGTCGACGACGACGCCCTCATTCGAGCCAGCGCCGTCGCCGCGGCACTCGGTCATACGTCGGCCCACACCTGGTTGAAGCTCCCGGCCACCGAAGACGTCGAGCGCGTGATGGCGGCGACGACCCAGCCGGTCCTGTTGCTCGGCGGGGCGTCTGTCTCCGAGCCCGAGCGGGCCATCGCCGCGTGGGAGCGCGCTCTCGCCGTACCCAACGTCCGCGGTCTCGTCGTCGGTCGGTCCCTGCTCTATCCCCCCGATGGCGACGTCGCCCGCGCGGTAGCCCGCGCCGGCCAGGTCGTCCATCCCCTCGTCAATCCAGAGGTGCCCACCTGATGAGCCCGAGAAAACGTATCGGTATCGGCGTTGTCGGTTTCGGCTGGATGGGTGAAGCTCACAGCCGTTCCTACCTGCGGATACCGACCCTGTTCCCCGAACGGACCTTCTCCACCGACCTGGTAATGATCAGCGACACCGCAAAGCCGAGGATCGACGAGGCGGTCGACTCCTTCGGCTTCGCCCACGGGACGACTGATTGGCACGACGTCGTGGCCTCCCCCGACGTGGACGTCGTCACCATTGCAGCTCCCAACATGCTCCACGAACCGGTGGCCGTCGCGGCCGCCGTCGCGGGCAAGCACGTGTTCTGCGAGAAACCGGTCGGTGGGACCCCAGCTCAGACCGTGCGCATCGAAGCCGCCAGTCGGGCGGCGGGCGTGATCACCGGCGTCGGTTACAACTATCGCTGGGCTCCGCTGGTGCAGTACGCCAAGGGGCTCATCGACGCGGGCGAGCTGGGCGAGATCACCAACTATCGGGGCCGATTCTTCTCGATGTATGGCGCCGACCCACTGGGACTGCTCTCGTGGCGGTTCATGCTCGACCAAGCCGGGTATGGGGTCTCGAGCGACATCCTCAGCCATGCCGTGGATCTGGCTCACATGCTCGTCGGTCCGATCGCGAAGGTGGTGGGCACCGGCAAGACCTTCATCACCGAGCGGCCCCGGCCCACGCCCGGAGGCACCCACTACGACTTGGGCGCGCCCGGTGACCCCACCGGCGCCGTCGAGAACGAGGACTACTTCGGCGCGATGGTGGAGTTCGAGCGCGGCGCGGTCGGGGTGTTCGAGTCGTCCCGCACGATCACCGGCCCGGAGAGCCAGAACGCCTTCGAGGTCTACGGGACCAAGGGTTCGCTCAAATGGAACCTCGAGAAGATGAACGAGCTGGCCCTGTTCCTCACCAAGGATCAGGCTCGCGGGTACACGACCGTCTATTCGGGGGACCGCTACCCCTATCACGGGCACTTCGTGCCCGGTGACGCCAACGCCATCGGCTACGAGGACCTGAAGGTCATCGAGGACTACGAGTTCTTGTCGTCGGTAGCCGCCGGACGCCAACACACCCCCGGATTCGCTGAGGCGATCGACTATGTCAGCGTCCAGGACGCGCTTCTGCGCTCATGGGAAAGCGAACGCTGGGAATCCGTCGAACGGCTCGCGCCCCGCTGAACTTTGAGGACTACCAATGGATACTTTGCGTCTCACAACCGCTCAGGCCATCGTCAAGTACCTGATCGCCCAGAGAACGGTGATCGATGGTGAGGCGGCACCCTTGTTCCCGGGTGTCTTTGCCATCTTCGGGCACGGCAACGTCACCTGCCTCGGGCTCGCGCTTGAGGAGGCTCGAGATGACCTCCCGACCTGGCGGGGCCAGAACGAGCAGGGCATGGCTCTGGCGGCCACGGCCTATGCCAAAGCGGTGCGCCGTCGCCAGATCATGGTGGCGACGTCATCGATCGGACCGGGCGCGACCAACATGATCACCGCGGCCGGGGTGGCCCATTCGAATCGGCTGCCGTTGCTCTTGTTGTCCGGCGATACGTTCGCCAGCCGGGTTCCCGACCCGGTGCTCCAACAGGTGGAGCACTTCCACGATCCTTCGATCACGGTCAACGATGCGTTCCGCCCCGTGACTCGCTACTGGGACCGGATCGTCAAGCCCGAACAGATCGTCAGCTCCTTGCCCCACGCGGTGCAGACCATGCTGGATCCCGCCACGAGCGGCCCTGCGTTCTTGGGGTTACCCCAGGACGTCCAGGCCGAGGCGTATGACTTCCCGGTGCGATTCTTTGAGCCGACCGTGCACGAGATCGCCCGACCCCGGGCTGACAACCGCCAGCTCGCCGCGGCGGCCGAGGCCATCGGCCGGGCGGAGAAACCCCTGATCATCGCGGGGGGAGGCGTGCACTACAGCTTCGCCGAAAGCGAGCTTCAGGCGTTCGCCGAGGCCCACAATGTGCCGGTCGTGGAGACCGTGGCCGGCAAGGCATCGCTGGTGTCGGCTCATCCGCTCAACGCCGGTCCGATCGGTGTCTCCGGTTCTACGTCGGCCAACGCGTTGGCGGCAGAGGCCGACGTGGTGCTCGCCGTCGGTACCCGTCTCGAAGACTTCACCACGGGCTCGTGGACGGTGTTTCGCAACGAGCGTGTCCAGCTGATCGGGATCAACGTGGCGCGCTTTGACGCCACCAAGCATCGGTCATTGGCGGTGGTGGGAGATGCCCGCGAATCGTTGACCGAGCTGAGCTCCTCGCTCGGCTCGTACCGCGCCGGGGACGAGTGGTCTGACACCGCCATGGCCGAGACCTCCCAGCATCACGCCTATATCGACAAGCTCGCGGCCCCCGACGGCGGGGAAGCGGGCGCACTTCCGAGCTACGCACAGGTCATCGGGGTGGTGGACCGCATGGCCGGTCCCGCCGACTATGTGCTGGCTGCGGCCGGCGGATTCCCCGGCGAGCTGAACAACGGCTGGCGGGCCAAGGCGATCAACTCCTTTGATTGTGAGTACGGCTTTTCGTGCATGGGCTATGAGATCTCCGGCGGCTGGGGCGCGGCCATGGCCATGCCCGACAAGGACGTCACGGTGTTCGTTGGTGATGGTTCGTATCTGATGATGAACAGTGATCTCTACAGCTCGGTGCTGTCGGGTCACAAGATGATCGTCATCGTCTGTGACAACGGAGGATTCGCCGTCATCAACCGGCTGCAGGTGAACCAGGGCGGGGCCCCGTTCAACAACCTGTTGGCCGACTCGAGGATCGTGGAGGAGGTGCGCGTGGACTTTGCCGCCCACGCTCAGGCGATGGGTTGCCTGGCCGAGACCGTTACCACGATCGACGAGCTCGAAGCCGCGTATGGCCGAGCCCAACAAGCCGACCGGACCTGTGTGATTGCACTCCAGACTCATCAGAACGCCTGGACCGAGGGTGGAGCCTGGTGGGAGGTCGGTGTGCCCGAGGTGTCGCAGCGCCAGAGTGTGCTCGATGCCCGAGCCGAGCTCGAACAGGGTCAAGCCGGCCAGAGGGTGGGATGGTGACCGAGAACCAGGACTTTGCCGGCCGGGTCGGGCTGATAACGGGCGGGACCCAGGGCCTCGGCTACGCGGTGGCCGATCTTCTGCGTGCCCGGGGTGCCGCGGGCCTGGTGCTGGTGGGACGGGATCGCGCCAAAGGCGAAGCCGCGGCCTCCGCGCTAACCGGCGAGGGTTGCCGCACGGTGTTCGCCGCGGCCGATCTCTACACCGTCGAAGGCTGTGAGACAGCGGTGGCCGCGGTGGACGAGGCGTTCGGGACCTGCCACGCCCTGGTCAACTGCGCGGCCAAGACCGACAGAGCCGACGTCTGGGACGCCACGCCCGAGGTGTGGGATGGCATGTTGGCCCTCAACACTCGGGCCCCCGCGCTGCTCGCCCAAGGGGTGGCTCGGATCATGGCGCGCGAGGATGTCGATGGCTCGATCGTGTTCATCGGCTCGGTGGCGTCCCATGGTGGGACCGAGCGGTTGTTGCCCTACGCCGTGTCGAAGATGGCGCTGGTCGCCATGACCCGCAATATGGCCTATTCGCTGATGCGGCATCGGATCCGGGTGAACCTGCTCAACCCGGGCTGGATGGACACCCCGGCCGAGGACCTCACCCAACGACAATGGGAAGGGGCGACCGACGGCTGGCTGGAGGAGGCGGAGACGGCCCAACCCTGGGGTCGGCTGATCAAACCCGAGGAGATCGCCCGAACGATCGTCCATCTGGCTACCCCCGACAGCGGGATGCTGAGTGGAGCCAGCATCGATTGGGACCAGACGATCCTCGGTGTCGGTCCCGGCGTGCGACCAGGGCCCGAGCTCGGCTTGCCCCCGGAAGACCTGGTCCCACGGTGAGCCTTTCGGTACCCCGTGTCGGGGTGGTCGGGGCCGGGGGCATGGGAGCGTGCCATGCCCGGAACATCGCGGCCCTCGATGGTGCCGTGTTGGCCTGGGTGGCCGATCCGGACGGGGACAAGGCACAGGCACTCGCCGACGAGCTCGGTACGGAATGGCTGGCCGATGCCGAGGAGGCGCTGGACGACTGTGAGGCCGTGGTCGTGGCCAGCCCCGATCGATTCCATGCCGGCGCCGTGCACGCGGCGCTCGATCACTCGCGGCCCATCTTGGTCGAAAAGCCCCTGACGGTGGAGTTGGCCGACGCCCTGGGGATCGTGAACCGCGAGGTGGACCTCGGCCGTCGTCTGGTCCAGGTCGGGTTCATGCGCGTCTATGACCCGCGCCATGTTCAGGTGCGCGACGCGCTCGGCTCGTTGGGTGAGGTGCACCACATCCGATCGGTGCACCGCAACACGGTGTCGACGGCGCGGACCGTGCCCCGCATCCTTGTGGAGTCGGTCATCCACGACCTTCACACGGTTCGTTGGCTGTCGGGTCGCGAGATCGAGGAGGTGACCACCACCACGGTCGAGCGTGACGACACCGTCCGTATGGTCGTGGTCCTCTGCCGGCTGGTCGGGGGAGCGATCGCAACCATCGAGTTCGACGATGCCGCCGCGGGCTACGAGGTGTCGGTCGAGGTCACCGCCGAGCGGGGCAATGTCGTGGCCGCCGAGCCTTATCGGGCGACCGTGCGCGCCGCCGGGTCGGTCGGGGCCACTATCGGCGCCGACTGGTTCGCCCCGTTTCTCGAGGCGTACCGCGTCGAGATGACCGATTGGCTCGCTTCGGTGCGCTCCGGAGCGGCCCGCGGGCCTTCGGCCTGGGACGGATACGCCGCGCAAGCCGCGGTGGTGGCCGCGGCGGCCTCCGGGCAGTCGCGCCGGCCTGAAGCGGTGGAGATGGTGGAACGTCCCGCCATCTATCGAGGAGCCCGAGATCTGGCGAGGGGTCCGACTTCTATCGAGGAGCAGCGATGACGGTCAGAATGGTTGTGTTGGGTACGGGGCGGATCGGGCGTATGCACGCCGGGTTCCTGGCGCGACAAGTGCCCGGCGCGGAACTTGTCGGGTTGTTCGACATCTCCGACAGCGCGGTGGCACTGGGCGCGGAGCTCGGCTGTCGGGTGGCGACCACCCTCGACGAAGCCCTGGCGATCGACGCTGACGCCGTCGCCATCTGCACCTCCACCGACACGCATGTGGACATCATGGTGGCGGCCGCCGAGGCGGGTCGCGCCATCTTTTCCGAGAAACCCCTCTCGCTCAACCTAGAGGAGGTGGACCGTGGTCTCGCCGCGGTCGACACGGCCCAGGTGCCACTCCATGTCGGCTTCAACCGGCGCTTCGATCCGAGTCACAAGGCGGTGGCGACCGCGGTCGCGGACGGGACGGTCGGTGACGTACACATCTGCAAGATCACCAGCCGCGACCCTTCACCTCCTCCGATCGGCTACATCGAGGTGTCCGGCGGGATCTTCTGTGACATGACGATCCACGACTTTGACATGGCCCGCTATGTGACGGGCCGCGAAGTGGAGTCGGTCTATGCCACGGGCCAGGTCAGGGTGGACCCGGCCATCGGTGCGGCCGGGGATTTGGACACCGCGGTAGTGGTTCTCAACCATGAGGGCGGAGCGATCACCACCATCGACAACAGCCGCCAGGCGGTATACGGGTACGACCAGCGGGTGGAGGCCTTTGGAGCCAAGGGCATGGCGAGCTCGAACAACTTCCATGACTCCAACGGTGTCGTCGCCGTCGAGGGAGGCTTTCAGCAGCCCCCGCTTCAGCACTTCTTTCTGGAGCGCTACGCCCGCAGCTATCTCGATCAGTGGGCGGCGTTCGTCGCCGCGATCGAAACCGGCGGACCCATGCCCATCACCGGCGCTGACGGCCGAGCCCCGCTCGTCATTGGACTGGCCGCGTGGAAGAGCGTCCGGGAGGGTCGTCCGGTGCGGTGCGCAGAGATCGGGTGAACCGGTCTGAAACCCACAGCCAAGTGGCCGGCTCCCGTGCCGTGAACCCCGATCAAGCCAAGCCCGACCAAGTCAAGACCGATCAAGCCAACCCTGATCAAGAAGGTGCAACCTCGTGAATGCCCATCTACTCCACCCGGATCCGAGCACACCGGTGAAGATCTCGGTGACACCCGAGTCGGCGGAATGGACCTATCTCAGCTT
>Ga0316190_10001805_pt1 | contig 15569 bp, 16 predicted proteins | sample Eddworburrow2_MG_FD_204929 | JGI IMG/M metagenome (GOLD analysis project Ga0316190, IMG submission 204929) | Coastal sediment microbial communities from Maine, United States - Eddy worm burrow 2 | ecosystem: Environmental > Aquatic > Marine > Coastal > Sediment | place: USA: Maine | collected... | reverse complement strand
ACATGGAGCCGTTTTTCGTGACGGGAAAACCTGGCCGCTGCCTGTTGTGGCCGGTGCGCCGGCCGGCCGGATGGCTCCGTCCAGGCCACGGGACATTTTCTCCGATCTCAGGATGTGGACTTTAGTTCCACTTGGTACAAAAAACTCTTGTAACTGACATAGCTGCCCGCAGCGGCGCGACTGATACTGCTCACGCAGGTAGACGCGGACTGTTCTTCCAGCCATCGGTTCAGGCCGAGAATGATGGACTTGTATTCTGCTCGAGTTTTGCCGTTAGTGTACTGCTCGGAAAGCCAGGTCTCAAGATGATCCGGCAACTCCGGACTTTCCATATCGTCCTCGGCCTCAGGTGGCTCATGGCCATCACGATACAGTTCGAGAGCCATCTCATCGGCATCATGCAGAGCAAGCGTCACGTCCAATAGCTCTGCGGGATCGGAATAAGTCCAGCCTTTCGCGCGGGCAACCTTTACGGCCTCTTCAATGTAATCCGGCCCGGCTTCGGGGCTCGTCAGTTTTTGTCCGACTTGCTTCTTGGCTCTGACGGGCGAGTTTTTCAGTTGCGTGTATGTCGAGCGGCGACGCACCTGCTTCAGCCGTTCCAGCTCAACAGACGGGACGAGAGCCATATCGGTTTTCGGCTGTTCAGAGGCAGCCCTGGCTTTCGCAAATTCGGCCCTGCATTTCTGTAGCCAGGGTCCCAGCCGGGCCATGGCTTCCTCGTAATCGTGTGTTTGCAGTGACTGTTCCAGAACCTGCCTGCCGTCGTAGGCAGTGCGCACGGATATGGGTATGGCCAGCCTGCCGTAGTATGTCCTGCCTCTGATGCGACAGTGCTTTGGTGTTGTGCTGCCAGACATGCCCATAAACATGCCCATAGACATGCCCATAATGAATTTCGACGTCACCGGCAGGATTGCCGTAAAACGTTGATAAATAATGAAATTTATGGGTTTATAGTCAAGTCAGAAATTATATGGCGGAGCGGATGGATCTGGCAGCAAACTCTCTCGGCGGGGAGAAGCGAAGCGGTTGGGGATTCTGCGGGAATGAGCTTCCGAGACCGATTGCGCAGGATTGCGATATAATCCGCCAACTAAAGACTGCAGCTAATCGTCCCATCTATCGCCGCCGTTATTACATGTGTCCAGGCTGTCACTGCTGCATCTCGGACGACGATTGAGCGGAGATATCCAAACCAATTGTGCTAATCTGTTCCATGGATGGCTCCTCTCTAGTGGTTCCTTAAACACCGCTATTTTGGCACATCGCGATGCCGGTGGAGGAGCCGTCCACAGCATCATCAACAGACATCGCCGGTGATTGGCCTTAAGGGCAACACAACGGACAAAGTTGCCGCACAGAGTTATTGTCAGATCTGGTTTTCGACTGGCACGGTTCCGATTATATTGATGAAAGAACCGGCCATGGCGTGAGTGAACTGGCCAAAGTAGACAAGGCGGAGATCACCCTTGAATTCAGCTCGGTCGATGTTGTGCGACAGAATGCTCTCAGGATTGCGGATGACTGACCACAAACAACCCAAGGAGGCGGTAGATGCAATTGCCCGGATTCGGCGCAGGCTCGCTGAACTTGAGGATGAGAAATGCTCGCTTGAAGCGAAGCTGAGGCGGCTGGAAACCGAGCAGTCCTTCCAGCCACCAGTTTGCAAAGAAAGTCTCACCCTTTCTAATCAGGAAAAGATCAAGATCTTCCGAAACCTGTTCAAGGGGCGCAAGGACGTTTTTCCGATACGTTGGGAGAACTCGAAATCGGGGAAGGCAGGCTACGCCATTGCTTGCGGAAACGAATGGATACGTGGGATATGTTGCAAGCCGCGGGTCAAGTGCAGTGAATGCGAAAACAAGGCCTTTCTACCAGTAACCGATGACACGATCCGCTTCCATCTTTCGGGAAAAGATATTCGGGGGCGCCCATTCTGTGCAGGCGTCTATCCGATGCTGCAGGATGAGACTTGCTGGTTCCTGGCTGTCGACTTTGACAAGGAGACCTGGCAGTCTGATATCATTGCCTTTTCCCGCACCTGTCGAAACTTCGGTGTACCCGTTTGTAACGAACGATCCCGATCAGGCAATGGCGGACATGCGTGGCTCTTCTTCTCGGAGCCTGTTCCAGCGTCAGATGCTCGTCGGCTTGGAACGTCTTTGATTACTCTAACCATGGAAGCTCACCCAGAACTTGGATTCGCCTCCTACGACAGGCTTTTTCCGAGTCAGGATACAATGCCAAAGGGCGGGCTTGGAAATCTCATTGCCCTGCCACTTCAGTTTAATCCGAGACAACGAGGCAACAGCGTTTTTGTGGACGACAGATTTGCACCGATTGTTGACCAATGGGGTTTTCTATCATCTGTCGCTCGGATCTCCACCAAAAGGCTGAACAGTCTCCTGTCGGAAATGCCTTTGCATGGGTCCGCTATCGGGCTTCCTTTTCCAGAGGACAACGAGGCGGTGAAGACGCCATGGGCACTCTCACCTTCCCGGAAATCAGAAGGCCCTGCATTGGCAGGGTTATCAGTTCCGGAGTCGCTTTCCATCGTTCTAAGCGATCAAATCTACATCGCAAAGGAAGGCCTAACGCCCGCGTTACGCAACGAATTGTTGCGTCTAGCGGCATTCCAGAACCCAGAGTTCTATCGTGCTCAGGCGATGCGTTTGCCGACTTTTGGCAAACCCCGAATTATTGCATGCGCCGAAGACTATCCGGAACACATAGCACTGCCACGCGGAGTGCTCGAAACCCTGAGAGATTTCGCAATCAAAATTGGAATCTCTCTAAATCTGGACGATCAGAGATATGCCGGTGAGCCGATCAAAACCGTGTTCAAAGGGATATTGACGGACAGGCAGAATCAGGCGGCAGAAGCACTGTTGGCCGAGGATACTGGCGTGTTGTCGGCGACAACGGGCTTTGGAAAGACCGTTTTGGCGGCGGCGCTGATCGCCGAACGTGGAGTAAATACTTTGATCCTCGTTCATCGCCGCCAATTGCTAGATCAGTGGCTGGCGCGACTGGAGGCATTCCTTGACACAAGCACCCTAACTATAGGGCACCTTGGTTCGGGCAAACGAAAATTGTCCGGACACATCGACATTGCGCTTATGCAAAGCTTGGTTAGGAAGGGAGAGGTCGACGATCGAATTGCAGATTACGGGCAACTGATTATAGATGAGTGCCATCATGTTTCTGCGGTGAGCTTCGAACTACTCGCTCGGCGCAGCAAAGCGAAATATGTTCTGGGGTTGACCGCTACCCCAATCAGAAAAGACGGTCACCACCCTGTGATCTTCATGCAATGCGGCCCGATCCGCTATCGGGTCGATGCAAAAAGTGAAGCCTTGAAGCGACCCTTTGGGCATTCGTATTTTGTGCGTTCGACCGAGTTTCAATTGCCAACAGGTGAGGAAACACCACCGATCCAAAGAATCTATCAGATGTTGGCGCAGGACACAGCGAGAAACGATCTGATCTTCGATGACGTCTTGAAGGCACTTGATGCGGGGCGCAGTCCGGTTCTCCTGACTGAACGACGAGAGCATGTGTCCTATTTCGCCGAACGTTTTAATGGTTTCGCGAAAAATATCATTGTCCTTCAAGGCGGCATGGGGACCAAACAAAGGCGGACAGCTTATTCGGCTCTTATGGAAGTGCCTGACGACCAGGAACGGTTACTGATTGCCACCGGTCGTTATCTCGGAGAAGGATTTGACGATGCCCGCCTTGATACATTGTTTCTGACCATGCCCGTGTCGTGGAAGGGTACGCTGGCCCAATACGCAGGTCGTCTGCATCGGGAGCATAGCGACAAACGCGAGGTCGTCGTCGTCGACTATGCCGATCTGCATGTGCCGGTGCTGGCTCGGATGCATCAAAAACGTACCAGCGGCTGCAAAACACTCGGCTACAGCATCGTTACGTCATTACCTTGGGAAAAGGCATCCAGTAGAACTTGACGTTTTCTCACCATATCTCACGAATGAGGAGTGTGAGATATGCAACGATTTGAAAAACGGCAAGTTCGAGGCCAGACTGGCGAGTGGTGACCAACGCTACCGGCAACACCCAAAACGCTCTGTACGGTCGCAGCGGAGACCTGCGACGTGACCACAAGGCGTTGGAGATTGGCTGCCTGAACAGCGACCGGTATGAGTACGTGGATGCCAACTCGGTCAAGCTGCCCGACGATTACCGTAAAACGGGGAAAAATGACCCAGAACAGATATCGATCGTTAGACACAAAGGCATGATCTAACTGTGAAAAGTGATTTCGCCGATATTCTTAACAACCGCTTTGCTGGTTTTAGTGTAATGGCGTTGGATCGGCTGGCTCAGTTGCTGGAAGAACTCATTACTGAGACGGATACTACCCAGCTCGGCTGAACCGTCGACCACGTCTGCTGTATGAGCCTGTTCTAGTCTTGCCGCTTTATTGACTTCAGGACCAATTAGGGTGAACTGGTGACGCGCGGCAGAACCAAAGTCACCACTCAGAACCAACCCAATATGCAGTCCTATTCTCAGGCGAAGAGGATCACTGCCGATCTTGATTTTGCTGACTAGCCTTTTTGCCTCTTCCGCCGCTCGCAAGGTATTGACACATGCTTGGCGACTGTCGGCACCACTATTCGGCAGCACCCAAAACGCCATAAGGCCATCACCAATAAACTTATCTATATGTCCACCGTGCGCAGCAATCGGTAGTGATTGAGCATTGAAAAACCGTTGTACAATATCTGCGGTTCGCTCAGGTGCAAGCTGCATTGCATACTTGCTGAAGTCCACAATATCAGAAAACCATACAATTGCATTGTCCACTTGATAGGCGCTCAAGTGGTCACTGCCTGATTGCAAACGACGGCTTAAGGCATACTGGTTGGTATAGGCGTGCAAGATGCGAGTATCGTCTTCTAACTGGCGACTTAAGGAAGAGATTTTGGCGCTGGCACTCTTCAGTTTTAGCGAAATCACACGAGCAATGTTCCGCCAGATCAGTTCCTTTTCTGGGTGGTTGTCAATCGACTGACGTTCTATTGTCAGAACCTCCACATTGCTCTCGTTGGCAACCAGATCATACATACGACTATGGCCGTTCCCCAGCATGTTCTGTTCGCCAACAACCTGATTTTGCTGTCGAACAAATAGAGTTCGCTTATCTTCCTTCACTGCGACCGAACCCGTTATAACAACCCACAAGCATTCAGAAGCTTCACCACGTCGGCACAGAAACTCGCCCTCAACGTATCGAAACGGACGGGGGGCAAGCGCATTAACGTCGACAATGTCATCCACAAGACCAGAGGCAACAATTGCATCTAGGTAATCTGCAGGTAGTGAGGCTGTATGAGCCATGCTCGGTGTAATAGACATAACCATCATCCTGATAATCCAACGAACCATCATACCTGCATAAAAACCATCACCCAAGGGTTATTGATGTTGGCAATGTTCTCAATCTGGTTGCGGCTGTTTACCATCTGGGCATCCATATCATACCTGCTGATGTCAGCCTTCGGCTTCTTCGGCTGCCGCCAGTCTCAAAAACTCACCTGTGGAAGCATGGTTGCGAACGGGACCCACATCTCAGGTGGTCAGGCACCGGACTGCTTTTTCGGATCGAACCTATTGCTTCTCCGGATAGCTGGTCCAGACTTCACTGGTACCATCCAGTTTGACCAGTACAACATCATGAGCTTCGCGGTAGGTACCCATTTCCATTCCCGGTGAACCTGCCGGCATGCCGGGGGCTGCAAGGCCGATGGCTTCCGGGCGCTCTTTGAGCAGGCGTTCTATGTCAGCAACCGGCACATGGCCCTCGATAACATAGCCGTCAACTGTTGCTGTATGGCAGGAGGCGTGTTGGGGTTTGATGCCCAGTTTCAGTTTGTGCTGAGTCAGTGACTCCATTTCCATGTCGGATGTCTTCACTTCGTGGCCCGCAGCACGAATATGCTCGACCCATCCCTTGCAGCAGCCGCACTCGGCTGTCTTGGCAACATCGAAGCTCATGCTGGCAGCATGAACGGCAGATGCGGTGAGCAGCAGCATGACGAGAGGATACGCAAGCAGTCTGAACATGGTTTCAGGTCCCCGTATGGATGAATACTTTGTCGGCAGATCAAAGATGGCAAGCAATCTGGCCATAAACAAGGGGAAACCGAAAACGTTAGAACCCGCGCCAGTGACTCGCTCTGGCGGTTACAGAGCTTCTCAGCCTGCCATCTGCCCTTGATGGCATCGCCAGCCTCAAAACTGCACGGCTACACGCATGGTTTCGGACGGAAACCAGTTTGCAGTTGGCCAGGTACCTGACGGGGATGTTCGATCTGAAACTGCGCGTGTAGACGATGTTTTTCGTGCTGGTGAGTTTGGCCATAAACCAACTGGTTCGTTCAGTGTGTCATCATGAGTCTATTTGGTTTCTGCGAAGGAATCGAATGCCGCGAGAGCTTCTGCGCCATATATCATCGATGGTCCGCCACCCATGTAGACAGATACACCTATCGTCTCGATGATCTCGTCTCGTGTAGCGCCAAGACGTGCGGCGGCACGAGCATGATAAGCAAGGCATCCATCGCATCGCGCTGTGATGCCAATTGCCAAAGCGATGAGTTCTTTGGTCTTTGAATCAAGTGCTCCCGGTGCGATCGCAGCTTTGGCGAGATCGGCAAAGCCGCGAGCTGTTTGCGGCATGCCTGCACGCACTTTTGCCATTCGTTGATCTGTCTGCGTGACAAAATTATTCCAGTATTCAACTGCCATTAATAGTCCTCCCTACATTTGTCGTAACCGACAGGCACGGGCACTATCTACCTGCCACCTGACCTTGATGGCAACTGCCAGCCTCAAAACCTCACGTCTACACGCAAGGTTTTGAGTGGGAAAATGGCATGATGCATTGTTTGGGTTCACCACTAAGTAGGGCCAACCAAGGGTTAGTGGTGACGTGGGTTTATGCCAGCACCTACAACGCTCCACTCTATCTGGCACGCAAAATAGCGACATATTTTGAGGCGAAGCTCGACATCCAGTCGGCCCATCCCTGCATCAGTTTGTTGATTGAGGAAGCGATTGCGAGGCTGCTTGACTGATGCCTGTGCTCTCGTTGCTTCTGCACGTATTCATGCAGCGCCAGATCATACCGTGATGGCGTAATGCCACCTACTGGGTGTTGGCGGGCGGTATAGCGGGTCTCGTGTTCTGAAGGAAACATCGTTCTGGCTCCTGTTACTGCCAAACTGCCCAACTGCAGCCTGTTGAAGTCATGATGTCCAAGCCGCGTAGAGCCCGTGTCAGTGGCAGCGTGAAATTATCGTAAATTCGGAAATGTTTGGTCTTTTGCCCCGTTGCTATAGTCTGATCCGGCCTGTGATGGGCGCACGGCGGGAGGCCGACGAAATGACCAAGGTGACGATCAGTGTTCTGGGAGGTCTGCATTTCATCGGTCTGGACGAAGCTGCCCTGACCCGCAAGGTAAAGGCGGTTGCGGCGTTTCTTGCTCTTCAGCAGGGCCAGCCACAATCCCGTGAAAAGGTCGCGGCCATGTTCTGGGAGAATAGTCCTGAAGAACAAGCTAGAACCAATCTTCGCCAATGTCTCTCAAGCTTAAGAAAGCATCTGAAGGAGGCCCTGATTACCAAGACGGATATGATATGGCTCGACCCATCACAGGTTGACTTGGATGTGACTCGATTTGAAGCACTGATCGGTAAACAGGAGCCTGAAGCCATTGAGGAAGCCATCACTCTTTACAAAGGCGATTTGCTGGATGGTTTCGCAATCAAGGAAGAAGCCTTTGAGAGCTGGCTAAGGTCAGAGAGAGAACGCTATCGCAATCTTATGATCGATGGCCTGACCAGGCTGATCAGTTCAAAGGAGGCATCCGGCGACCACGCCGCCGTCGCAACTCTTACCACGCGACTGCTGGTCTTGGATCAGCTCAACGAAGCCGCTCATCGAACCCTCATGAAGGCCTATGCCGCACAGGGACGCCACGATGCGGCTCTGAAGCAATTCGAGATCTGCAAAGGTACACTCGAAAGGGAACTGGGTGTTGGGCCGCAGCAAGAAACAGCATCGCTATATTCTGATCTCAAGGTTCGACGCAGAACCAACTCGCCATCAAACTTGAGATCAGAAGTGCCAGTGGTCAACGTTGCCTCGGAATTTGAGGCAATGGACATTGACTTCTCACTACCTGCGAAGCCATCAATTATTCTACTCCCATTTAAGGACCTGAGTGCCAAGTGTGAACTCGGTTATCTCGCTGAAGGTATCCGCATTGATGTGCAGAGTGCCTTGGTTAAGATTTCGGGGCTATTCATCATCGCCGCCGGGAGTGCCAAGGCTTACGTCAATCGAAGCGTAGAGCCTGAGCAGATTGCCAAGGAAATGGGTGTCCAGTATGTTCTGAACGCCTCGCTACAGGGCGACACCAACAAAATACGGCTGACGGCGCAACTCACAGATGGCCTCGATGGACATGTCGTGTGGAGTGAACATTATGATCGGGCCTTGGGTGACCAGTTTCTTTTACAGGATGAGCTTACCGAGAAAATTGTCACTTCATTAGACGTCGCTCTAGCTAGCGGGGAGCAGGCGAGGGTCTGGCGAAAGACGCTTAGAAATCCGAAGGCCCTGGAGCTCTATTACCGGGGGCTGGAACTTCTGACTAATTTCGATAAGCCAAGTGTCGCTGCCGCCCGTCAGCTCTTTGAGCGCGTGTCCGAGATTTCACCAGATGTTACACTGGGTCCTACCCTTGTTGCCTTTTGTCATTACTGGGATGCGACGATGGGCTGGGCGATTGATGCAGGTAGCGCCTTGGAAGACGCGGCTAACTGGTCTCAGAAAGCTGCGGCAATGGATGATGCTGATGGACAGGCACACGTCATACTGGCTCATGTGAAGCTACTCCGAGGAGAGCACAAAGAAGCATTGGAAATTGCTGAGGAAGCCATCAAGCTTCGTCCCTTGTGTGCCAACACTAATGCGTTGTTTGGAAACATTTTGCTTTATTGTGGCCGACCGAAAGAGGCAGTAGATCACGTTAAGACAGCAATCCGGAGCGCGCCTGTCTACGCCTTGTGGTGGGTGGAGATTTTGGCGTCAGCCTACAGAGATGGTGGTCAAAATAATCAGGCTATCACTGCGATCAACGAACTGCTCTCAAAGAAACCTGATAGCACCAGTGGTTTGACGATCCTTATCAGCGCTCTGGTGGCAGACGGTCAACTCGAAACAGCCAAAGGCTATGCAGTCAAACTCATGAAGCTCGACCCCGAGTTCTCTATATCACAGTACGCGACCCGGCATCCCTATAGGGACCGGCGGCAGATTGAGCCACAGCTGGCCAATCTTAAGGCTGCTGGACTTCGACAATGACCATCGATCAGGTTAGTCCGACAGTATGGGAAACTCCACCGGTGAATTGGTCAATACTCGCTTCCTTGGTTTATGGCGGTTCCTGGCGCGGAGCTGCCAACCGGGTGTGGGCCGACGAGGTCTGCTTAGGGCTCAAAGTTGTCGTTAGCTGCATTACACCAAGATGTCCGAATCGGGTCAAAAACGGCCATCAGGACATATTGAGATTATGTCCGCTTTCGGGTGTCTTTCAGACGCAGGGCTGCCTCATTGAGTGGCCCGCCAACCTCAAAACCGCACGCCTACAAGCGTGGTTTCGGACGGAACCTACTTCTCACGTGATCAGGCTGCAATGTGATGAATTGCACATACGGGGACTACCGGTTGCGAGATAGTCATCACATCAAGACGGCACACATTCCCAAGCCCTCAAGGAACCTAAGTCATGAACACGCAGCACCAAAACAGCTTCACCAAAGCCATCATCGGTTCGACGCAGCGCCTGTTCCGTTCCAACAGGAAGCACAGCTTGCTGGCCAGCAATCACATCAATGCCCGCACCATGAGAGACATTGGTTTCAATCCAGTCGGCCAGTTCTGAACGTTAAACTCCTACACCTCCCGAAACTCCCTGCAAATCATCTCCCCGGGTCGCAAGCCCGGGGTTTTGTTTGTCGGGTCCACTACCTGCCAAGTGGGGCAGCATAAATCACTACCCGGCGATGCGCACGATGTTGCGGAAATCGATGTCAACGTCATCTACCATCGCCTGGTAATCCGCGCTGCCACGCAATGCGTCATAGGTCTTTTCGATGGCATCCATCGACGGATACCCGACTGCCAACAATCGGCGCCCGGCGTCCGATCCTGTCATGATCGTCGAATAGCGCATGAACATCGCGCCATTATCCTCGAACAGGTGCACGATGCCCTTCATCCGCTCGACCATCGCATCTTTCGAACCCCAGCGAGTCAGGACACCATAGGCGGGAGCTTCGGTAGACTGGTTCTTCAGCTCAAGCGGCTCAACCTTCAGAATATTGCGCAAAGTTACGCTTACTTCTCCACTACCGATCAGTGCCTGGTAACTATCCGAGCTGCCGTATACTTTGAACGCGGCATCAATTCCATTGAGTTCCGAATAACCTTGAAACAGAACGATACTCCCGGTGTGCTCTCCGGTCGCAATGACACCATATCGCGTTATCAGCGCCCCGGCCGAGGCTTTCAACTCTTCGGCTAACGCTCCTGTATGTTTAAGCGCCTGATCCAAGAACCCCGAGTTGACTGCAGCAACCGTAACCATTGTATAGCTTGTTGAAGACATTATTTCCTCCCTAATTCCAACGCTCGCCCCGGATCGGAGTGGCGCCTCACAAGTCTACACCAAGCGGCACGTCCCTTGATTTTATTTTTGATGATCGACACCAACACAGAATTTTCTGGGTGGTATCCATTCTATCGTGACGACGATGTAAACGCAGGATTGAGCAAGTTTTTGAACCTCTTGAGAAACCGGTGGCTCACCTAACCCACCGTTACTGGTCTCCGGCAACTAGATTCACTCCGCTTATCTTCGCCATGACATACCCCGAAGTCATTAGCTCCAGACTCTCCAGAACAATTGAGAACGGAGGCACCTCAGTTCGCTGGGTCCGTAGGATACCCTCGCTTCATTTGTCATCAGCTAGCGAGCAGCCAAACGCCCCAACCAATCAGCCCCAGGCCGAGGATCCGGCTGAGAATTTGTCCGCCAGGCAGGATCTTTTCGGCCAGCACAACGATAGCGAGCACTGCCACCCATGGCAGATTCATGACCCCGAGCACGAACAGTAGCGACATGAGCATCCAGCAGCACCCGAGGCAGTAGACCCCGTGGTGCAACCCCATCACTGTTGCGCCGGAGACACCCTCGCGCCAGTGATGCATGAGGAAACTCATCGGAGAGCGACAGTGATCGAGGCAGGCATTCTTGAGTGGGGTCCACTGAAACAGCCCGGCCGAAATGAGCAGGACGCCCCCGATGCCCGGGCCAATCTGGCCCATCATGGACGTCATCCAGCCATGAGTGTGCAACCACCAGTTGACAACCGTGGCCAGCAAGGAAAATCCTATCCAGGCCAGCAAGTACCCGGCCACGAACGCGGCCGTGGGGGCAAACGACCGGCCAGCCGACTTGCGCCTCTGCGTCACCTGCCCGAAAATCATCAGCGTTGGCGTGACCGACGGCAGCATCATGGCAAACATCATCACTGCCCACATGACCAGCATGAAAACAAAGTCTGCGGATGACCACTCCGTCATCTTGGGCATGGCCATCACTTCGGCCATTGAGGTGTGCTTGAGGCCCAGATACAGCATGTACCACCACGCCAGTACGGCCATCACCACCATGGCTGCAATCACCAGGCCACGATCACGCTTCAACATCGCCTGATAAGACATGTCGACCTATCGGTTTATGGATACAAAACGCGGCATCGGGCTTTTATCCGCTCCAGGAAACCTGCCCGGCAACACCGGATCTGCCTTCCCACACCACGGGCAGGTCAGGATCCTTCCATGAGGTTCCCTCGCTTGGCGCAAGATCTCCAACGTGGTCTTTGTATTGAAAAGCCATGCTGAAGACCGTGTTGTGCAACGTCATGTTTTTGCCGAGTTCGTTGACCAGTCGCCGCGAGGCCAGTTCACCAGCATCGCCGACGCTGGCGTGAATCTTGCCATCTTTTTCTTCAACAGTGATCGCGGTGGCCGTCGTCGAAAGCCATTTGGTGATCAGGCTGGCGGGCACTTCCATACCGCCACCCACCTGGCCCTGCAGAATGGTTTCGAGCGCTTTGCGTTGCGCCTCACTGGCGCTTTCATCCACATAAATCCGTCCAGTTCCCTGGCCGTCGAATAATGTCGGACCGGGAAAATGCAGGCTCGCCACAGCGTTCTGGCCTGCCAGATCCGTGCCGTCAAAGTTGCCCTCGCGGATGCGAAACAGGATGGATGTTCCGCAAAAACCCTGATCCATGATCATCAGTTCTGCCTCACCGAACCAGCAGGGACACAACATGTTGCAACTGCATGTTTCAATCATTTCACCAGCGAGATTCCAGGTCATTGGTAATTCCTCCCTTCAGATGTAAGGCAGGGAGGTTGGCCCTGCCTTTTGGTATTCGGTCGATAAAATATCACATTTTGGACCGTAAACAAAACGCACCGGACTGGGGTTCATCCAGTTCTTACAGCGAGTGCGGCGCAACTCGGTAAACTCGGGAGAACACTTTCAGCAGGCTTTGGGACAGCCAATGAGCAGTTGTTCAACCAAGCCGCTGGGATTATTCCCCGTGGCAGGATCAGATTCACCTCCCTCGCCCAAAGCTGCCGTTTGGGATGGCCGATCGTATGTCTGCAAAGGATTGATAGTGTTGATAGTGTTGAAAAAATAGAAATTCGGGGATTCTCATATTTTCGATTTCGGAACAACTAAAAATTGGGTACCCCCTCGGCCAAAATTTCCAGAACCATCTCTATGAGGCGGAAATTTTTGGATCCGAGGCATACAGCGACTTTTTCAACGCTATCTGCCAGAAGCGGCTATTGCCGCTTCAATGCGGAAATATATGCGCGATCGGATTGCCCAGGGCTAACCCCATCATGAAGCGGAATTGGTCCCGCAAGCTCAAACCAATCTGGTCGCTGCGCGTACCAGACGACCTCTGTTGGCGGAAACAAGTCTGGATCGTCAAAAGACGTGGCCGCAATGTAAACCAAAGGGTCCACGACATCATATTTCGGGTCTCTTCCGTAGGTCAAAGCGGCCCCACATTTTCCACAAAACCCCCGACGCACACCTTCGGATGTTTCGGTCAGTGTTGGCTCAGCTTCCTGGAACTTAACCGCGGCCACCGGAAAGCCGACCCAAACTATATAGGGCGTTCCCGTTGCCCGCGCACAATCCCGACAACAGCAGCCCGCTACCCATGTAGGCTCGCCCGTAACTTTGTATTTGATATGGCCGCATGCACATCGACCTGAAGCTTCTGCCATTTTTGTTAATACCCTGATCTGTGTATCTGAAGGGTCAAGTTTGAAGCATGCATTCTTCGCCGCCAAGCACAAGTTGCATTTCCGCTTAGGGTCAAAAGCAGAAGTTTTGGAAGGCGTAGCGTGACTTCTGCTTTGTGCCAGAACCTGTCATTGTCGCAGTTCTGCTCTCGAAGCAATACGTGCCGTGTCAGAAAAATTCGCAACTTGATCATGAGAGTGCAAAGAGCTGCCATTCCCCAGGCACTCCCCGAAGCGGTCTCGCGTCCAATCCGGTAAAATCGAAGTGCGCACCCAAAGACAAGTCTTTCACGGTCTGTGATGTCAAGATCTCGTCAGGGCTGGCTTCGCCCATGACGCGCGCGGCAACATGGACAGCAATTCCACTTAGGTCCTGGCCGCGAATTTCACATTCGCCTGTGTGTACACCGGTACGGCTTTGCAACCCTAAACGCTTCGCGTCTGTTCGGATAGCAGCGGCGCACTCGAGTGCGCTTGTCGGACCGCGGAAAGACAGGAAGTACCCATCGCCGGTATGCTTCACCTGCGTGCCGCTGAAGGCTCTCAGGCGACGGTCCACGGTATGATCAAGCTGTTCCAGCACACTTCGCCAACGCTCATCGCCCATGCGCGCGAGATGTTCCGTAGAGCCCACAACATCAAGAAATACGACTGTCAAAAGCACCCGTTCTACCGATGCCGGTACCGCGTCGCCTGTAAGGAAGGAACGGATTTCAGCGATGATCGCATCCTGATCACCGTACCAGACAATGTGATCCTCACCGGGCAGGAGACGCAAGGTCGAGCCTGAAATGTGCTCAGCGAGATATTCTGCATGTATTGCGTCACACCATCGGTCGCCTTCGCGATGGACAATCAGCGTCGGTGCCCAGATGGCAGACAGCACGCCGCGATAGTCGATGTCGTAGTTCATCTGCGCCAGCTTGGCCACAGCACGAGGGCTGGCCGCATAGCGAAAATACGCATTCAGCCACCCAATTGCCGCGGGGTCTTCGGAGATGCTCGGAGCACCGTCACTCCAGGCATCGTCCTCCGTTTCCGGTATTTTGCTGAACTTTTCAATCTCCGCGCCAATCTCGTCAGGTTTGAGACCGTGAGGATAGTCAGTCTTCCATTTGTAGCAAGCGCGGCTGCCGTTAAGAATCAGATGGCTGACGCGCTCGGGGTACGTGGCGGCAAAGACCGCAGAAATCGCCCCGCCCTCTGAGGCACCGAACACCGCGACCTTCTCGCTGCCGACTGCATCCAGAACAGCATTGATATCCTGCGAACGTTCTTCAAGTGTAGGGTATCCGACATCCCGGTCGGACATGCCGACGCCACGCTTGTCGAAGAAGATCACTCGAGCGAACTGACCAAGCTTGTTCAGAAAGCGCGCATAGTCGGGACTTTCCCAAGCATATTCGATGTGCGTGGCCCAACCCTGAGCCCAGAGGAGGTCGATTGCTCCGTCACCGAAGACTTGGTAAGCAATGTGGACGTCGCCTGCCTTTGCATATCGTGTTTTTGGTCTTTGCATCGCACTGTCCCTTCATCAGACCAAAACATACTAATTGAAGCAAATCGTCAAACAAAGTGATGACCGTTGTGGGTCAAAAGCAGACGTTTTCATGATAGCGGAATGGAGTCCGTTATGTGCCACAAGCTGCCATCGATCCAGTTCTGTAATAAAGTTAGCTGAGCAGACAACTCCGTCGTTCGTTGTAGTCATTTGACTGCGGTAAGAATGTAGCGGTTGAGCGAAAAGAAGAAACCACCGTCCCTGTCAAGACGCTCCTGGTCTTGTAGCCAACTTTCTTGTTCTGCTGTGCTGAATTGCGGTGATCCGTTCATGATGGAAACGGCAAACTCAGCAGACTGCCGGGCATATGTGTCATCTGCGAAGCTTGTGTTCAGAACCACGAAACTGCCAGCTGCAACATTCGCGAAGCCTGATTGCATCAACCTCTCCGGCAAGGTCCGTGGCAAATACGCGTCAGCATAAACTGCTTTATAGGCATCCAACATCCGTTCCATCAGGTCCGGGTCGCTATTCCGCCAAATTAGAGTATCCCAATCTGTATCTAGAATTACGATACGCCCTCCGGGCTTGAGAACGCGGAATGCTTCCTTGAGCGCAAGATCAACATCAT
>Ga0316190_10001802_pt1 | contig 15576 bp, 16 predicted proteins | sample Eddworburrow2_MG_FD_204929 | JGI IMG/M metagenome (GOLD analysis project Ga0316190, IMG submission 204929) | Coastal sediment microbial communities from Maine, United States - Eddy worm burrow 2 | ecosystem: Environmental > Aquatic > Marine > Coastal > Sediment | place: USA: Maine | collected... | reverse complement strand
CAGGGCCATCTTAATGGCATGTATTTTTTTCAGTGATAAAGCCTTAAGAATATTTCTGTAAGCAATCACCCTGTATTTATGGCTTGCACAAAAAAAGAAAAAACCGATAAACTTTCCAAGCATACGGGCAAGGGGCAAAGGCAGCAAATTAAAAATCCAGGTAGTGATCAGAAAAGGTATGTAAGCTAAAAAGTAGAGGCTATTTTTTATCATTATTAAATTCCTATTGTTACTCTCTGAACCCGGGCTGAAAAAGCTAATATATTCTCCCGGAAGTTATACTTTGTCATCGGCACACTGCCGGAAAACAAGATTACCAAATTGTCTATGCCTGGTAAAGTGTTGTAACGGTAAAAAGGATGTAAAAAAGTGTGCAGGCTTCTTGAAGCATAGGACAAAAATCCTATTTATAAGTTTATTAATATAGCATATATGTTTGATTTTTAGAAGAGATTTCATTTATTACAAACTGTCTATTCTATATTAATCTAATTCCTGCTAAACTTTATTCAGTATGATAAATTACTAAGGATTTTATTTATATCTATCTTTAAGATTTTCCGGATAAAGGTAAAATATTCAGAACTCATTTAACTTCCATGACAAATAGTATAAAAAAAGCACTTTCTACTAAATCAGTTAAGACTCTTGTTGCAGGTTTGGGAAATACACTTCTTAGTGATGAAGGTAGTGGTGTTAAAATCATTGAAATCCTGGAAAAAAAGAAAAGTATTCCAGTAAATTTTCACCTCCTTGATGGAGGTACTGCCGGCTATACTCTCATCGATTGCATGAAAGATTTTGACAGGGTTATACTTATAGACGCCGTAAGAGGTGGAGACAAGCCAGGAACAATTTATCATTTGAGCTTTGAAGATATTATGAAAAGACCTGAGCTTAAACTTTCGGGACACCAGATAGACCTTCCGGAAGTTCTTCTTCTTGCAAAAAAACTGGGCGAACTCCCTCAAGTTCTTCTTATCGGTATAGAACCCGAGAATATTGGATATGGCATGGAATTAAGCCAGAGCATCAAATTAGCAATAGATAAAGTCGTTAAGGAAATCTGTAGTCTCATATAAACCAACTCTTATGAACCTTTATTCCCTTCTGTTTCCTTCAGAGAAAAGAGCCTTTCCTTTAATAAGGTGGCTCAAGATATTGCTTCGAACCATTCACCTTGTAGCGATAGCAGGAGTGGGAGGAGCCTTTTTTACCTCATCGGTAAATGACTTTTCCTTTTATATATTAATTCTTTATGCGTCAGGCTTTCTCTTTGTCTTTTTGGAAATATGGTCAGACGGCGTATGGTTAATTCAACTGAGAGGAATTATTATCTATCTTAAACTATTCTTTTTATTACTTCTTTTTCTATTCCCCGGCAATGAGAAAGTAATTATTATCCTGCTCATTGCTATATCAGGTATTATTTCTCATGCACCTGCCAATGTTCGTTACTACTCGATTTTCCATGGTAAAAAGATAACCACTATGAGGTAGGCTCAATTGCCTTATCTTTCCGTATAAAAAAGAGTTATACCTTGACCCGCCCTTTCATATTCCTCTAGAATCAAAAAGCGATTTATAAAATACCTGAAGAGAAAAACAATAACTGATAATCAATGACATATCGCCGAAAAAAAACATTTCCTACAGAGCTGTCATCGATTCTTGATAAATTTCTCGGTAAAAAGAAACTCAAAAAAAGAATCGAAGATTGCAGGGTTTTTGAATTTTGGGAGCCTTGTGTTGGAGATAAAATTGCTGCTCATACAGAACCCGAAGCCTTTACAAAAGGCGTACTCAAAGTCATCGTTTCCGATCATGGCTGGTTGCAACAACTTCAGTTTTTAAAAGAGGAAATAAAAAAAAGGCTCAATGATAAACTGGGAAAAAACCAGGTTGAAAATCTTTATTTCAAAATAGGTACTTTGAAAGCCCAAAAAAAAGAAATAATAGACGTAGAAGACGAACTTAAAAGAATAAGGCTTTCAGAAAAGGACCGTCAAAGAATTGAGGAAGCAACAGCAAATATAGACAACGGTGAAATCAAAAAAAGTATTAAAAGGGCCATGTCAAAAGAAGCCAAACGAAAAAAACTGGTTGAAAACCTAAGCAAGGAAGGAAAAAAGTAGCGACGCTAGGAATACATGACTTTCACATCTTCCGTATAAAAATCACCACTTTCATAAATATAAAGAGGAGCCTCTATATCCATCTCCACCCCGCCGCCTTTAATACCCTCAACCATAACCAGCTTTGCAGCATCACCTTTTCGGGAATGAACTGTTCTTAACCTCTTCGGTTCTATACCACAAAGTCTCATTTCATTAATAACGTCGACAAGCCTTTTCGACGGATAAATGATGTTCAATGATCCTCTGTATTTAAGAAGGTAAGCCCCGGCCTTTATAAAATCTTTAATATTACCCGTCAATTCATGCCTGGCTGAAGCCCTGTCTTCATCATTACTTAATCTGCCGCTTCCCATTTTTCCATAGGGTGGATTGGCAATAACAGTAGAAAAAGATTCCGCTTTTAAACTCTTTCGGATTTCTCTTATATCTTCTTTGAGGATAGTAATTACTGACCTTAAGTCATTAAGATCAACGCTGCGCCTTGCCATGGAAGCCACATCGCCGTTCATCTCTATACCGGTAATGAGATTATCGGGATGCCTGTAAGAGAGGATGAGCGGGATAACACCGGAGCCAGTACCAAGATCAACAAGGGTATCTTTTTTTTTAATCCTGGCAAAAGAGGCAATTAAAATGGCATCAATAGAAAAACGATAGCCTTTTTTTTTCTGAATTATCTTTAATCTGCCATGAAGGAGGTCTTCAATGGCTTCATCAGAAGCTAATAAAAGCCTGTTTCTTTTAGTCATAGTGATAGCGTTAGAGATAGCAAGAAGAAATCAGTATTTTTTCCTTTCCTCTTTTTTTCCAATGGCAATTATTTCTTCATAAAAGGATATAGGATTATCACCACCCTGGGAATAATCTCTCCACTTTTTTTCAAGGAGCTCAATTTTTTCATCTAATAGTTTCTGCTTTCCCTCTTTAGAGGTTGATCTCAGATCACTTATAACAATCAGTGTGGGAATCCAGATCTCTTTCTCACTTTTCCTGAGATTATTATAATTGGCATCCTGCATGGCAACGAGCCAGAGGAGTGAGGTAACCACAACAGCCATAATAATTTTAACAAAATCTTTCATCTACCCTCTATGGAGCAAAAATTCTCGAAAATTAAAAATTAAGCTCTCCTACTATTTTTTCATTACCCACAACGACGAGTAAATAATTTTCAGGGTCCAGGTATTTTCTGGCAGCATTGTTAATGTCTTCTACCGTGAGAGATTCTATTATCTTTGGAAACTTATCAAGGTAATCAAGGCCTAGATTGTAGACTTCCATATAAGTCAGGTAACCGGCAATCTTTGAATTAGTTGTAAATTTTAAAGGAAAACTACCCACCAGGTAATCCTTGGCATTCCTCAGCTCTTCCCCGGTTACCCCCTTATCAATAATAGTTCTTACTTGCTTAAGGGATTCTTCAATAGCCTCCTTTGCCGACTCATTTTTGGTTTGGAGACCCACCTTAAAAGGACCCGGATCTTTAAGAGGATTAAAATAACTGTAAACGGAATAAACAAGCCCCCGATTATCCCTGATTTCCGTCATAAGGCGGGAAACAAATCCGCCACCACCAAGAATATAATTCATAACGTAAGCGGCGTAAAAATCGGGATTGTCCCTCTTCATTCCTATGTGGCCAAGCTGCACATTAGCCTGGGTAAGGTCCTTGTCAATAATTTTGATAACTTTTTCATTAATGGGCTTAACATTAACATAACTAGCCTGTTTAACTTTTCCACTTTTCCAGTGCCCAAAATTTTTACTTAGAAGCCTCTTAAGGTCAGCTTTCTTTATATCACCAACAACAGCAATAATTGTATTGTTGGGAAGGTAATATCTTTTGTGAAAATCAACAATACGCTCTCTGTTTATTTTTTCGATAGTCTCTATATAGCCTTCGGCAGGTCTCGAATAGGGGTGATCACCAAAAAGAAGCTTATTAAACTCTTCAGCAGCGACAGTGGAGGGATCATCAACTTTAGAAATAATAGAAGCTTTCACCTGGCTCCTCTCCCTTTCAATTTCTTCTTCAGGAAAGGAAGGATTTAAAAGAATATCAGAGAGGAGTTCAAAACCTTTCTCCCTGTCTTTGGAAAGAACCTTGAGAGAGGCTGAAGAAAAATCAATTCCACCTGAAGAGGAGAGCGAACCTCCGATAAAATCAATCTCTTCGGAAATTTGATTTGAACTTCTTGCCTTTGTTCCTTCCGTAAGAAGATCAGCCGTAAACCCGGCAAGCCCGGCAAGCTCAACAGGTTCGAAAACGGAACCTGCTCTTATCGTTGCATTGACAGTAATAAAGGGGAGAGAGTTACGCTCCAGAAACAGTACTTTAATGCCGTTGTCCGTAATAAACCTTTCGGGCTTTCTAAGCGACGCTTCTTCCTTTAGGGGGGACTTTCCCACCGTCTCAGAATTGGTTTTTATAATTTGTTTGGAGCACCCTGCTGAAATCAGAAGCAATGCCGCCAAAAAGAAAGTAAAAGTAAAAAAATTGTGCGGCCTAGTTCTTTTCATTATTTTCCCCTTTCTTTAAAGGAATAAGGATACCAACGGTTCTCTTATCCTGAACAAAGTATTGATTGGCAACTCTCATTACATCCTCTTTTGTCACTTTTCTTACATTATCGAGGTAACTATCGAGGTAGGAATAGTCCATACGGGCCGACTCGATACGGCCAATAGTCATGGCCTGATAAAATATAGAGTCCTGGCTCATAACATGGTGGGCCTCAACCTGGTTTTTTGCTTTTTCTATTTCAAGGTCCGTAACACCCTCTTTTTTCAGCTTTTCCAGCACTTCATAAATTCCATTTTCAACGTCTTCCGTTTTTACTCCGGGCTTAACGCCTGCGTAGAAATAGAAGAGACCGGGATCCCTTGAAAGCCCGTCATAACTCCCTCCCGCATAAATAGCTGTCTGCTTATCGTAAACGAGCGATTTGTAGAGCCTTGAGCTTTTGCCGGAAGAGAGGATATTTGCGATTACTTCCAGGGCAAACTCATCAGGGTGACCGATATTGGGCGTTTTATAACCTGCAAATATAAAGGGAAGCTGGGCCTCTTTTTTTACCCATACCCTGCGCTCGCCCCTTTGCTTCGGTTCTTTAATAGTTACAGGCGGAGGCTCTTTCCCTTTTGGAATAGAGCCAAAGTACTTTTTGATCTCAGGCAGTACCTCATCTCTCGTAATATCACCAGCGACAATAACAGTCGCATTATTCGGTACATAGTAGGTTTTATACCAGTCAATAAGGTCTTCATATTGCAGGTTTTCAAGATCATTCATCCAGCCAATAACAGGATTTCTATAGGGGTGAACCTTGAATGCCGAGGCGTACATCTCTTCAACCACTGAGGAAGTGGGATCATCATCAGTTCTTTGCCGCCGCTCTTCCATCACAACATCTCTTTCAAGAAGAAATTCTTTGGGGTCTACCACGAGATTAACCATCCTGTCCGACTCCAGTTCAAGTGAGATATGGAGTTTTTCCTTTGCAAAATTCTGGAAATAGGCAGTGTATTCCTGGCTGGTAAAGGCGTTCTCATTCCCGCCATGCCTTGCCACAGTGCGTGACACCTCGCCTTTGTCATACTTCTTTGTACCTTTGAACATCATATGTTCTGTCAGGTGTGCCAGCCCTGTTTTTCCGGTAATCTCATTAATGCCCCCAACACGATACCAGACCTGGAAGGTGATAACAGGGTCTTTATGATCTTCAATGGTAACCACTTTTAGCCCATTATCGAGATAGTCAATTTTTAAATCCTCAAGAATTGATGAAATGGCAGTGGACGAGAATAAACCCAGCAGTACCAACGTAAAGAGGGCCAGCCTAATATATTTACGAAAATTCATTATAACTCCTTTTATGAGTAATCAATCTGTTAGCATGCTTTGTCAAAATTAATAAAAAAAAGTTCCATCATATAAGTTGATGAATTGATTTTGCCTTATCAATAATCTGATCGATATTAATTCCGTCTGTTAGATTTTTGCTGACCTCTTCATCGCCAAGGGCAACCATAAGCACCTCTTTAACGGACTCTGCAAGCCCATCGAGAGAATAACCCCCTTCAAGGAATAAACCTATTTTGCCAGCACAAAGAGTATTGGCAGCCTGAATAAGCATACGCGTCATTTCACCAAAACCGGCAGCAGAGACCTCCATACCTCCCAGGGGATCGTAGCAGTGTGAATCGAAACCGGCAGAGACGAGGATTATTTCAGGTTTATAGGCTTTAATCTTTGGAATAAAAAGCTCCTCAAAACTTTGAAGATAAGCCCTGTCACCGACACCGGAAGGTATAGGCAGGTTTACCGTATATCCTTCTCCGTCACCTTCCCCCGTTTCAAAAAGTGATCCTGTCCCGGGATAGCAGGGACTGCGATGGATGGAGAGATAGAGAACTTCCTCTTCTCCATAAAATGAATTTTGCGTTCCATTTCCATGATGAACATCCCAATCTAAAATAGCAATTCGTTGGATCTTGTGATTTTTTATGAGATAACGTGCTGTAATGGCAATATTGTTAAAGAGGCAAAAACCCATACCCCGCTCCCGTTCCGCATGATGCCCGGGCGGTCTCACAAATGCAAAACCATTATCAATCTCTTCCTTCATGATAGCATCGACCATATTGAGACAGCCACCTGCAGCAAGAAGGGCCGTCTCATAAGATTTTTCTGATACTACCGTATCGGCATCAAGATGGCCGGGACCCATATTTTTTAACCGTTCAATATAAGAGGACGTATGATTAAGCAGAATTTCTTCTTCCTTTGCAAATCTCGGCTCTATGAGCTTCAAGCGATCCAGCAAACCTGTTTTATGGAGCATCTCTTCAATAGATCTCAGTCGATTCGCTACTTCAACATGGGCTCCCGTATTATGAAGCAGGTATCTTTTATCAAAAACAATTCCGCAGGTTCTGTACATACCAGTCCTTAAAATGACGACTTTGAGATTAAAACCTATTCTATATGGGCATCGCTTTTTGTCAAGGTAAAGCTGTAATAAGTCATAAGCTCCTTGAAGAACCTTTTCAATAGGACTATAATAAGTCAAAATTTTTTAGGAGATACCATGGGATTTAATTGCGGCATCGTAGGATTGCCTAACGTCGGAAAATCAACAATATTTAACGCTATTACAGCTGCGGGAGCGCATGCGGAGAACTTTCCTTTCTGCACCATAGAACCGAACGTAGGAATCGTTCAGGTACCCGACAAAAGGCTCGATGATCTTTCAAAGATAGTCAATCCGGAAAGGGTTGTACCCACATCGATGGAATTTGTCGATATAGCAGGCCTCGTCAAGGGGGCAAGCCAGGGAGAAGGTCTCGGTAACAAGTTTCTGGGACACATAAGACAGGTAGATGCCATTGCTCATATCGTGCGCTGTTTTGAAGATGAAAACGTCACTCATGTAGCGGGTTCAGTCGACCCCGAAAGGGACATTGAAATCATCAATACGGAACTTATCTTTGCTGATATGGACGGTGTACAAAAGAGGCTCGATAAAATAAAGAAGCTCGCCAAATCGGGAGACAAGGAGGCTCAAAAAACAGCATCTGTTCTTGAAAGGGTGACAGATCATTTAAATGAAGGCAAACCTGTAAGGACGCTTGGCCTGGATATAGAGGAGAATGACGCCATCAAGGATCTCTTTCTTCTTACTTCAAAACCCGTACTATACTGCGCCAATGTTGGGGAGGATGATTTACCCGACGGTAACCAATATGTAGATATTGTAAAGAGCATCGCTCAAAGGGAAGGATCAGAAATTGTTGTCATGTGCGGAAGTATCGAAGCAGAAATATCAGAGCTTGAAGCAGATGAAAAAGAGGGCTTTTTAAATGATCTTGGCTTAAGTGAATCCGGTCTCGACAGGATGATTCATGCCGGTTACAGGCTACTTTCACTTGATACCTATTTTACAGCCGGCGTAAAGGAAGTGAGAGCATGGACAATTCACCGGGGAGCAAAAGCACCACAGGCTGCCGGTGTTATTCACACTGACTTTGAAAGAGGCTTTATCAAGGCTGAAGTGACAGGCTTTGATGATTTTATCTCTTCAGGTGGAGAGCAGGGTGCCAAAGAAAAAGGACTTTTACGAATAGAAGGAAAAGAGTATGTTGTAAAAGATGGCGATGTAATCCATTTCCGGTTTAACGTTTAAGTGATTTGAATCTATATATCATTATTTTACATCCTATTAATATAAGACAAATACTTTAGCACTTTCAATATATCGAAACAAACCAAGAATTGCTTTACAGACCACAAAGTAATAATGTATAGTATAAGGTCAGAATGTTAGGTTTTTCCTTTTAAAAAAATATTGGAGGCCCATAATGATTGCACTTCAAAGAAATATGGGACGGGTGGATCAGCTTATAAGATTAACCATCGGCTTAATCTTCATCTATTTAGGGTTTATTGATCAGAGTATTATCGGTGATCAGCTCTATGCCGTTATGATTGGTATTTTTGGTATCGTAAATATAGGCTCTTCCTTTCTTCGTTTTTGTCCTTTCTATCTCATGGCCGGCCTTAATACGATGCCTAAAGCGAAGTAATAGAGGAATGACTCTCCGGTCCAAACTTCTCCTCTCCTTTATTATCGTTTCAGTCATTGTTCTTGCCTTGTGCGGACTTCTTTCCTATCGAATCGCCCAGGATATTGATGAAACGAAAGAAGGGGATATGACAGCGGCTCTCATGCAAGAGGCCGCCGCTCTTATAGCCCCTCACCTTAAAAAGCCCACATTCAATCCCCGTGAAATCGATGAGAGTTATGCCCTTCTTAGCACGACGGCAAGATTTATCATAATCAGTGATAGCAGTGGCCTCATTTATCACCATTGTGATGACAATCGTCTTCTCCAAATCGTTAAAATGCACCTTCAATCTCCTAGAGATGAGGGCGGCCGATACAAGATAGGCCATATTGACGAAGAAAACTATCACATCTCTCTTACATCCATGTCCATCAAGGGAAGTCCCTATACACTCACCTTTGTAAGACGGCTCTCTGAGCAGGAAAGCCATGCACTTAAAGCCATTGTAACGAGGCTTATTATTACAGGCATTGTTATATTGTGGATAGCCATCTGGACGGCCCTCGTCTTATCTTCCTGGATTGCCAGACGTCTCAATGAACAGAATGAAGCCATACTTTATCAGGCATTGCATGATGATCTGACAGGTTTACCCAACCGATCTTATCTCTTTAAAAATATGAATGAAACCATACAGGAAGTCCGTAAAAAAAGGCAAAAGATGGCCCTTTTTGTTCTGGACCTGGATCGCTTTAAGGAAATTAACGATACCCTCGGTCACGGTTACGGCGATGAATTATTAGTGGAAATTTCAAAACGATTAAAGAACTTCGATGAGCAATACCATACATTAGCCAGGCTGGGAGGCGATGAGTTTGCCATTCTCAAGACCACGGAAAATATGAATGATACAACGGCCTTTGCTCAGGAGATTAATACAGCACTTGATAAATTGATCATGGTTAAGGAATTTGCCATTCACGTGAGATTAAGTATGGGGATCGCTTCCTACCCCCTTCACGGCAAGGATGCCGAAACCCTCATTCGCCGTGCAGAAGTGGCCATGTATAAGTCAAAAGAAAGCCAGTCAGCTTACACCATCTACAGTGCAGATGAAGACCCCTTCAGTATTCGCCGTTTGACGCTGCTTGGTGAGTTAAAGCAGGCCATTGAAAAAGAGGAGCTTGTGCTTCATTACCAGCCAAAAATGGAGCTTGTAGGTAACAGGATTAACAGTGCGGAAGCGTTGGTACGATGGCAGCATCCCAAGCTGGGTCTCATACCTCCCGATGAATTTATAGGAATGGCTGAGCAGTCAGGGCTTATAAAACCCTTGACCATGTGGGTAATTAAAAGAGCAATACATGACTTGAAATTCTGGAAAACCATGGATTTTGATGTTTCCATTGCCGTAAATATCAGCACCCATCTTTTTTATGATTATATGTTCCCCTCAGAACTGGAATCTATTTTACTGGAGTCGCAAGTCCCACCTCAGTCGATCGAACTGGAAATGACGGAAAGCCGTTTGATGGAGAATGTTGAAAATACGATGGAAGTGTTAGGCAGGATTAACAAAATGGGCTTCAGCTTTTCCATTGATGACTTTGGAACGGGATTTTCTTCTCTCTCCTACCTTAAACGTTTCCCTGTCGATAAACTGAAAATCGATAAATCTTTTGTCCTTGATATGGAAACCGACGAAAATGATAAAAGCATCGTTCACGCCATCGTCGACCTTGCCCACGACCTTAATTTCAAGGTCATTGCCGAGGGAGTAGAAACAGAGCAGGTTGTTACCCTGTTAAAGGAAATGAAATGCGATATTATCCAGGGTTTTTATCTCAGTAGACCTGTTATGGCTGATGACTTTCTGGAATGGATGCAAAACAGGCAGGTTGCAGTTTAGAGTATATACTCATCCTTTGACGGTGTAAAATAAGTGATATGACACTGTAGGTTATAGCTCCGGAATTAATAATGATTAAAGAGTCTATAGAAAATTTTGGTGATTTTGAGTTTTATGAAGATTATTTTATCGGTCGTATTCATCAAGGAGTGGATGCAGGCTCCCATTTTATCGATGCCTTATCCGAATTGATTCAGAAACATTTCGCCCGTCGCCCCGTTATCTATATCAGTGACAGGGTAAATTCCTATTCACTTGATCCAAGGGCAACATCAGAGCTTATCGAACGTAATGATATTCGCTTTACTGCCGTTGTAACATATAATTCGAGGCAAAATTATATATATTCTTTCGAAGAGCATATTATAAAGGGAACAACCATGTGTATCTTCGATTCTCTGGAAAGTGCTGTAGAGTGGGCCAGGCAGAAGGCTGAGGAATTAAAGTAAAAGTCCCTTCTTAAAACTAAATAATTAAGCAGTGCCCCTTCTTTCTTCCGCTAACATGTCCCTCCAAAGGTTTATTTCACCCCTTATTTCAACAATTATCTTTTAAGTTCAGCCACTTAATCCCGATAGTCTCCTTCAAGTTCAAGTATCATTTTAGAGTTTATTGCCCGAGAATACATAATAATTATCATAAACTAGCGCGGTACATGCAATATTCTCTTTTCGGTAATGCGCCAACCTGATTGTCAATGTGCCACCAGTATAACTATGGTCATAATATTGAAAGTACTCTGAACAAAAGGGACCTCTGAACAAGAAGTAGGTAATTGAATTTAAATTACTTAATGATACCTGTTCACTGCCATCAACTAACGAATTAAAATCCGCCAGATCCTGTGCGGTCTGGATTGTGTACGAATCTTCCCGAACGAAGTGAAATGAACTGTATAAAGCAATATTTGTTTCCTGCTTTAAAGAACCAGAATCAATGGGAGCTGTAAAAGAGAACGATTTTAATTCAAGAAAGGTATCGCCATCCGGGGAAGAGGGATTTCTGTTGCAGGAAAATGAAAGGATAGTAAGCAGAACTATAATAATTTGTCTTTTTAAGGACATAACAATCATTTAAGCATCCCCTTGGTTCACATAGCCCGTCAGGTAGCGTAGAAACATAAGCCCGGTCTTTACGACGCTTGGAACCTTAAGTCATTGCATCTCTATAATCTCACAATACCCCAAAGTCCCTATCAAGTCTACAGGTCTCCGGAAAAAATGGTGACAGGCTAAATCCCATTCACTTGATCCGAGCTCAACATCAGACCTTATCAAAGGTGATAATATTCGCTTTGCCGCAATCGTTATATATAATGAGAGGCAAAATTATATGTATTCTATCAAAGAGCATTTGATAAAAGGTAAAAGCGGGGCAAGGCCCTATTTAGCACACCTGCAAGTAAATGAGCACGCAATTAAGAGAGTTTGAGGATTACCGATTGGAAGTGAAGAGAAAAATGTAGCCCGGATGGAGCACAGCGGAATCCGGGATTTATATGATTCCCCGGATTACATCCGGGCTACGCTTGCTTTTTGTGGGCGAACTTGATTGATTTGTTATGCGATTTTTTGCTCAAAATTTATTTACTGGCCAAAAGTTATAACCTGTTAAGTATTTTTTATTGTCTGGCTCACCAAAAAACACGATAGCCTTTTTACCCTCAAAGATACCAAGCGGATAGTTATTGGAATTTTTATACTCAGCTTGAGCTGTCTCTAACTCGTATTTAAAAATAAAGACATCATTCTCACATGACCATTTACCTTGATAGGTTTTAGTTTCAAGAGTTTCGGGTTTTCCAGCTATATAAGCACCCCATGTAACCACAAAGGAATTATTTTGTGTAATTTCTAGGTTAACACCCCAATGACTCTCAGTAATTAACTTGTATTTACCTACAGGTATTTCACATGCGTAAGATTGCGTGCTTATGAGTAGTAATATTGTAAATAGTAGCTTATTCATAATTGCGCATAACGTAATAGCTGAGGGGCTTGCGGCTTTAAGGGATAAAGCATCTCTTTAGTAAACATTTAATTAAACCTATACGCTGGTTCAAATGCCAATTGCAGCAAGTCCTTCCTCCAGCGCCTTGTTATGTATTAATCTGAGTAATAGATGAAATCTACCTTTATTATCTTTGTCTCCTTTGCAAAAAAACGAACACACTCAGTTTCCCCACAATATTCTTTAATATTATCGTATTCATACGTTGGTTTACCCAAAACTTGCGCGACTCTATTTACGTTTATACCTACATTAAGCCCCTCAAGAATTTTCCATTTTTCGTCTGTTACAATAATGTGATTCAGAGAAAGTTCGCGTTGTTTTTTCACCAAACCAAATATTGAGAGACCATCGAATTCTAAGGTTTTATATTCAAGATTTTCGCCAGGTACATGTGAATTTGGTATCTTATCTACTCCTTCAAATTTTAAAGGAGCTAGTTTTCTCAGGGAAGATAAAGATTTGTCTTTAATAAATAAAGGGGCTTCATGGACAAATTTATCAATTGCAGCTTGCCTTTCAAGCATCTTGTTAAATTGATCCGCTGCAAAAGACTGAGTGCTGCCAAGAAACATTAAAAACAATAAGGATAGGGTTCGCATTATTTCATTTACACACAACCTAATACTATAACGCACTTTTACGGTTTAGCATATTTAGTAAAAAATTAACTTTAATAGATAATTATAAGTACTTAACTTTAAAAAATGCGTTTATTGGAATGAGCAAAAACCGCATTTTTGCAGTTATGCATTTTTCATTTTTGTACCATTTCAGTCATATTAAATCAATAAGCTCAATAGGTTGTGAAAACCTGCCCCTCTATTTTGGGTTAGGGTATATCGGAAAATTTTCCGTTATGCCCTAAAATAACAGAAGAAGTAAACCACATCTCTTTGTTGATTGCAAATTACTAGTTGAAAGCTATTATATTTCAGGGGAGGTTACTTTTGACGACTACAGGAAGAAAGAGAGCTTTTAGCTATCAGACTCGGAAAGGATATCTAAAAAGGGCAGATAGAGTGGAAGTATTTCCGAGTAATTAATTAAAAAGCCCGGCAGATTTACATCAACCGGGCTTTTTTAAATTCAGTTTATCATTTTTTCTCTCAGCCTTTTTCCTTTAACACCGCCTGAGCCGCCGCCAGTCTGGCAATAGGCACCCGGTAGGGAGAACAGCTTACATAATCAAGTCCCACATTATGGCAGAACTCGACTGATGACGGCTCACCACCATGCTCCCCACAAATGCCCAGTTTAATATCGGGCCTTACACTTTTACCCTTTTCAATACCGATTTTTACCAGCTGGCCCACGCCCGTCTGGTCAATGGCAACGAAAGGATCATTGGCATAAATTCCCTTTTCAACATAATAGGGAAGGAAGTGCCCCGAATCATCACGGCTGAGTCCCAGTGTCGTCTGCGTAAGGTCGTTGGTACCGAAAGAGAAAAACTGCGCCTCTTTTGCTATTTCGTCGGCAGTCAATGCGGCCCGTGGAAGCTCGATCATGGTGCCAATGAGGTATTCGAGTTTGCAGCCACTGGCATTGATGACTTCATTAGCGACTCGAACGGCTCTTTTCCTAATATAGGCAAGTTCCTTGACATGACCAACGAGTGGAATCATGATTTCAGGAACAATGCTATAACCCTCTTCCTTGACCAGTTCACATGCCGCCTCAATAATAGCCTTCACCTGCATTTCATAGATTTCAGGATAAGTGACTCCAAGCCTGCACCCTCTATGTCCAAGCATGGGATTCATTTCGTGGAGGCTCTCTGTCTTATGCTTAAGGTCATCAACGGAAACACCCATATCGACGGCGATCTCCTGAAGGTCACGCTTTGTCTGGGGAAGAAACTCGTGAAGGGGTGGATCAAGGAGCCTGATCGTTACGGGAAGACCCTTCATCTCTTTGAAGATGCCCTTAAAGTCCGCTTTCTGCATCGGCTCGATCTTATCAAGGAATTTCTTCCTTTCTTCAACGGTGTCGGAAAGAATCATCTCTCTCACGGCCATAATTCGGTCGCCTTCGAAGAACATATGCTCCGTACGGCAAAGGCCGATACCTTCGGCACCGAACTCTCTCGCCTGTCTGGCATCGGTCGGTGTATCAGCGTTGGTCCTTACCTTGAGACGTCTTACCTTATCGACCCATCCCATAAGTATTTCAAAATCACTGGAAAGAACGGGATCGATAGTAGGTACCTCATCAAGCATCACTTCGCCCGTACTTCCGTCGAGGGTAATAATATCCCCCTTCTTGATAACTGTTCGGCCCACAATAAACTGTTCAGCTTTGTAGTCAATCCTTATCTCACCGGCACCGGCTACACAGCAGCGCCCCATGCCCCTGGCAACAACAGCGGCATGAGAAGTCATACCACCGGTAGCAGTCAGAATCCCCTGGGCGGCATGCATACCGTGAATATCTTCCGGTGAGGTTTCATGTCTGACAAGAATAACTTTAAGACCGAGCTTGGCAGCAGCCTCAGCATCATCAGCGGAAAAAACAACCTCGCCATAAGCAGCGCCCGGAGAAGCAGGTAGTCCCTTGGTAAGTACATTTTTACTGGCATCAGGATCGAGCATGGGATGAAGAAGTTGATCAAGTTGAGACGGCTCCACTCTCATGACAGCTTCATCCTGACTGATAAGACCTTCATTGACCATATCAACGGCAATTTTAACTGCCGCAGCAGCGGTTCTCTTGCCATTTCTTGTTTGAAGCATCCAGAGTTTACCCTTCTGAACGGTAAACTCGATATCCTGCATATCCCTGTAATGCTTTTCCAGCTTTTCATAAACATCGACAAGTTCGTTGTAGGCCAGAGGCATGACTTTTTCCATTGTCGGAAGGTTACTGTGCTTGCTGCCCGCTTCATTGATTGGTTGAGGCGTTCTGATACCGGCAACAACATCTTCGCCCTGGGCATCGACCAGGAATTCG
>Ga0316190_10001801_pt1 | contig 15578 bp, 9 predicted proteins | sample Eddworburrow2_MG_FD_204929 | JGI IMG/M metagenome (GOLD analysis project Ga0316190, IMG submission 204929) | Coastal sediment microbial communities from Maine, United States - Eddy worm burrow 2 | ecosystem: Environmental > Aquatic > Marine > Coastal > Sediment | place: USA: Maine | collected... | reverse complement strand
CAATCCAGGCATCCAATTTCTCCATTCTTGAAAACGGGAGCCTCAAACCTGTGACCAATTTATGGGACACTGAAGCTCCACTGGACTTAGTCATTCTTTTGGATTCGAGCGGTTCGATGGAGGATCGCTTACCGATTATGAGAGGTCTGATCAAGGAGTTTATGGAGTACCTTTCTGAGATGGATCGAGTAAAGGTTATTGGGTTCTTTCATCGTGTTTTTGAAATCAGTGATTTTACCTCAGATAAAAAGTTCCTATCAAAAAAACTTTTAATGGTGAGACCTGGTGGAGACACCAATCTTTACGGCGCTTTATGGGCAGGGGTTAGATCATTATCTAAAGCCGAGCGTCGGAGAGCTGTACTCCTTTTGACAGACGGCAGACACCAAATGGACCTCTCAACAAAGAATCCCTTCACCAAGACCCTTGAGGAAGGTCTGGATCTTGCCAAAAAATATATGATCCCGATTTATGTGATCGGTATAGGGTATTCAACAGATCCAGCCATCTTAATGCAGATTGCGGAAGAGACAGGCGGAGTTTATTTTAAAAGCATTAAGCGTCAAAAGATCAGAGAAGGGTTCCAACTCATCCTCTCAGAATTGAAAAGGCAGCATATCCTTGGTTATTATCATGAGAAAGGTGCGGGATGGTGTGATATTGAAGTGAAATATCTGGGCGATAAGGGTACGATCAAATCTTCTCCTAAACAGGTTTATATCCAATAAGCTGCTCAACTTTTTCAATATCACCAGGAAGGTCCACATCCGGGGACTCAAAATCGGTTGTGATGACTTTTATCTTGAAGCCATTTTCCAGAACACGTAATTGTTCCAGTTTCTCAATTTCCTCAAGTCTTCCGACCGGTAGTTTCCTGAAAATTTCCAGGAACTCTCGTGTATATGCATAAACCCCGATATGCTTATAGGAATCAAAATTACTTGAATCCCGGCCATAGGGGATAGGTGACCTGGAAAAATAAAGCGCATAGCCATTCTTGTCTATGGCAATCTTGACATTCTTTGAGGCCTCTAGCGTATGGTATTCACGAGTTTTAATTGCCAACGTTGCCATCTGCAGATTTGCATTTTCTGTAAAAGCAAGGCAGAGATCCTCAATAGCACCTGGTTTGAGTAGAGGTTGATCTCCCTGAATGTTGATAATGAGATCCTTCTTTGCGATCCCAATCTTTTCAGCGGCTTCAGCTATCCGGTCCGATCCTGATGCAGCGTCGGGTGAAGTCATCACCACCTTGCCTCCAAACCCCAGAACGGCCCTTTTTATCCGGTCATCATCTGTTGCCACATAAATATCCTTTAGGCTCCTGGCTTTAGATGCAGATTCATAGACCCATTGGATCATTGGTTTACCTGCTATTAAGGCAAGGGGTTTACCTGGGAAACGGGTTGAGGCATACCTTGATGGGATGAGTGCAGTGACGTCCATTTGAGCTCCTAAGGGGTATTAATAATTCTGCCAATATGGCGGGTCGGATACTTCCCAATAGTTGCCTGTTCCACCCATATTTTCGATAATATTAAGGGAGAGGGCATGTGAATTTGTGTTCATGTTCTGCATCATGTTGAACATATTCTGTTTGGCATTAAACTCAGACTGCATTTCAGCCATGCTTTTATTGGATGATGAACCTGTGTAGTAAGAATTCCCCTGCTGTTGCGCTTGCGCATAGCCCTGTTGTCCCATTTGTGAATTCATTGAGGCTACAAACTGTTGCTGTTGGGAAGGAGTCATCTGATTCCAGTTGGATTCAATTATTTTCCATAAAAGACTGCCGGAACAGATCACCTGCTTTTGTTCCATATTCATGGCAGGAAACTGCTGGGTGACCTGGTTAAAAAAGGACTGCTGATCTGCCTGTGTCAATTGGACAGGTTGTCCCTGACAGTAGCTGAGGAAGGCAAGGTAATTCAGCATACCCGCTGCATCCTGGTCTGTTAGAACCAATTGGTTATTTGCGTCAATGGCGAGCACTTTAAAATATCGATTTAAAACTTGAACAAGCAGGGGCTTCTCACCCTCCTTCATCTGCATTGTTCCCAGGTAAAGAGCTGCATACAACTGTTGTCGGGCCGTTCCTATTTGGATGGGATCCGTCAGAGAGCCCAGTTTTCTGAGTGATTGATCGATGTCCATGATTTGTTGAATGACCATGCCAGGCTGTTCTTTAAATTCAACAATAAGTTGTGTTTGTAGTTCTTGTCGCTCTTCTGGCTTGACTTTGTGGCCTAGAATGAACTCTGTAAGTCCGATGCCTACCTCGACATGTGTCTGGAGCAGTTGTATTCCATTTTCTTCTGCAAGCAAACCATTGGCTGTCGAATGCGAGTTGGAAATGGTATCTCGAGGAGGTTCCGGAGAACTCGTCGTCTGAATACGAGCAAACGGGAGAGCTACCCCATTTTGATCATTCAAGGTCAGCTGTGAACCTGTGAACTGGACAGTGTACATGATGGGTTGCTGGCTGTTTTGGTCCTGCATCCAGAGCTGATTTCCCTGAACTTGATATTGTCCCTGACTGCTTCCCTGAGAATGACTCATCATATAGGTGCCATTATTGTTAAGCCGCATCTTAATGCCATATTGCTGGCAGTCCCAATCTCCGAATATGCCTTGTGAAAACGAGAGGACAGGGGCGAAGAGAAAGAAGGCTAAAATGGAGATTCTCATAGGGGCTCCTTAATCAAGTTGGCATTTCGAAATCTATATACAATAGACTGCTTTTCCTAAATGCAATTGGGTATGGAAAAGTTACGGTAAAATATACTACAGAAACAGAAAAGTTTGTTACAAAAAGAAGCCAACACTGGATCGGTATCGTTACTGAAAATCAGAGGAATATCTACGGCTGATTCCAGACTCTACAAACCCATTAACATGGCTAATGCAATTAAAGCCATCTGCATGGCGAATAGTATTCCAGCGAGAGGCAAGAACCATTTCCACCATTTCTGGATAGAAATACCACCTAGGGCACATATGATCACGCATCCGCATGTCGGCCATACCAGGTTGGAAAGTCCGTCACCGAACTGGAATGCCAAGCATGCAACCTGTCTGCTGACACCAAGCATGTCAGCAAGAGGCGCCATGATCGGCATAGTGGCTGCTGCCTGCCCACTTCCCGACGGAATGAAGAAGTTAAGCACCGTCTGAGCCACCAGCATCATCTGTGCAGACACCATACTGGGCAGGCCCTTCATGCTGTTAGAAAGCCCAAAAATGATTGTATCCTTGATGTATGCGTCCTCCATGACAACCACAATTGCTTTCGCAACACCTGTCAGTAGACCGCCCCATACAATGGTCTTAACACCCACAATAAACTCATCAACCCAGCGGTTGGGAGACCAGCCGTCGATACCGGCCGCGATTATGGACATAGCGAGGAATAAACCGGAAAGCTCTCCATAACCCCAACCCAGGTTCATCATGCCATACATTAGAATTCCAAGAGTTGCCAGGACGTCGACTATGATCAGTATCGTTTTCCAATTCATCTTGTACTGATCAAGGTCTTCCTTGTTGAACGCGTGAATGGACTTTTCTCCAAAGACAACGGAACGCTCCGGGTTCCTTCGAAGCCTCTTTCCGTAGATAATGACATATGCAGAACAGGCAGAAATGAAACAGGCCAGGGAGAATACACGAAATCCCATGGCCGAATAAAGGGGAACGCCCGCTATAGCCTGAGCAACGCCAACAGTATAAGGATTCAAAGTGGCACCCATAAATCCTACATATTCACCTAAGGCAATAATTGCAAAGCCGTACATGGCATCATAACCCAGTGCAACACCGAGTCCTACCATCAGTGGAATAAAGCCATAAAACTCGCTCAACATTCCAAATAGGGAACTGCCAAGAGCAAAAACAGACATTAAAATCGGCACCAGCAGAATATCCTTTTTGCCCATTTTCCGAAGAACTGTTCCAATGCCTGCATGAAAAGCACCCGTTTTGACAAGGATTCCGAATGTGCCTGCACAAACGAAAATGACGAAGATGATGTCCGCAGCATCTACGCAGCCAGTGTACAAAGACTTGAAAAAGTCAAGAATGCCAGCAGGATTGGCTTCTGACGGATCCATATAGTGGAAGGTTCCATCTACCGCGATGTTTTTCATTTTGCCGTTGATGTTCACTTCTTGATAATCATAGGTGCCAGGCGGAATCACCCAGGTCAGAGCCGCCATAATCAACACAATGAAGGCCACGATAATGTACGTGTCCGGCATGGCGAGTTTCTTTCTTTTTTTTGGAGTTTCTGTTACTTGGATGGTACCGTCTTTTTCTGAATTCTCTTTCATTGCAACCTCATAAAAAAAACCGGGAAATGGTTTTTTAACGATCTTGCTACTGTCGAACACCATTTGGATCCTGAAGTTAAGGGGCAAGCCCTTAACATTGTCGTAGATGCCAGTGGACTGGTGCGGATTCCCCTGACAGTGGACCCCGATTCCAACGAAGGAATGAATTTGGTATTGACCCCTGTTTTACACAATGTCCCAGGTAAGGCAGAAAAAAGAACCCAAAATCTCTTTGAATCTGGTAGGGGGCCTCGGAAGTGCCATATCTTCTTATACAAGGTTAGGAACCTTGATCCAGTGGCTGAGGCGATGGTGAGGCAGTAATCTTGCCTGTCACTGCGTGCTCTCATTGTTCTCTTGAATGTATAGGAAAATAGATTTTTCATAGGGAATAACATATCCAGAAACGATATGAAATACAAGGAGATTCCCACTTAGGAGCAGGTGCCTGCTGTTGTTTTCCCGGAAATAAACATAATCACAAACAATTTAACAGGAGTGAGGCCACGACTCTTCCTGTTCAGCAGATTTTGAAAGTTTTCCCTGAATCTGGATAGACACCATGTCATTACTCTGCACTCTGCGAACTCAAGTTAGCTTGGGTTGAACCAAAAGCCTATCGCCTTGATTAGGTGAGTATTCCGAGTGCTTTATAAGAGTCGAGTAGGTTGGGTAATAGTGCTATCGCCTTCCTCCGGAACGACCTTTGGACCCTCTATTCCCTGATTGTGTTCGAGTTTGGCCTTCTGTCGGATCACAACCGTCAGCTCTGGGAATGCTTGAATTGTTGATAAAATCAATGGCATCTTTCCACAAGAGCAGGATGGAATCATCGGCTTCAGCTAAGAGATCGGCTTCTGCAGCCTCGATGAGCTCACCAACCGTAAGATTGGGATCAATTTCTTCTGGGATCTCATTTTCACCAGGACACAATTCACTGAGTAATAGCTCCTGTAGCCTTCCGTCATTGGTTACGTTGAACCAAAGGGTGACCAGGTGACGCAATAGTTTATCCGAAGCTCCCTCTGCCAAATTAGGTCGACACAGTAATATTTGAACTAGTTCGAGAGTACTTATGTCCTCCATTTCGGTGAACACAGTGGAAAGCTCATTGATTTCCGAGAGCATTAACTCAAGTTCTTCGACAGTAAATGTGGTGGATGGAGAGCTTCCCAAGGCAGCCCGGATACGATTGCACCAATAACCCGGTCCTCCAAGGTGACCATTTTCGGAGATCTCACCCACGGCTACAGAGAATTCATCGCAAACAGGATCTTCTAATTCCTCGGCATCCACACACGCGATGTTGACGATTTCCAACGTGTCAGCCAGAATTTGATCAAATAATGCCGACAAAGAAACGGTTACGCTTTCACCGGGCAGTAAGGCTGTATCTAATTCCCAGGTGAGCATTTCCGCTGTTTGACTGGTCGGGGGAGGGGTCGTTGTAACAACTGTAAAGGCGGGCCACATTTCACTGGAGCTTGGATCCGCCACCGTGGGGATATTTTCGCTGATAACGACATTTGTCAGGTCGCAGGTGCCTGTATTTTCAACAGAAATAGAGTATTCAATCGTTTCGCCTATAAGAATACCTGTGGAGGAACCTGTTTTCTCAATGTTGACATCGGCACAATTTCCACTGGAGTCACCAACGAGGATCATGTCTACATCGTGACCTGAGGGGTTTATGACGTCATAACATATTGTTTCAGAATGTTTTATCTCATATCCAGTGGCTATGGCATCAAAATGTATCTCAAGGCCATCCTCTCCTTCAACAGATATTTCGATTAGCATCGTTTCCCCCGGTCCTAGATCACCTATGGGGACAGAAGTGAAAGCTGCCGGAAAAATTCCATGTGGAGGGATGCTTGATGAGGTACACGGAAAAAAGGGAAGGCCATAGGAAAAAGCACCGCTACTCAAGACGCCTGCTGCGTCTAATGTAATAGATGTTAGTAATGATGGGTCATTGACCGCGATTAATAACAACATATCTGTGGCAATGTTATCTCCTTTACCCGATCCGCGGTTCTCCACCGTGAGTGTTAACGCATCACCTTCAATAACATGTCCACCTGAACGGGTGCTGCCTGGATCAGGGTAGAGCCATAATTTAGCCTTGGCAGTAGCCAAACATGGAGCCAATAATATGACAAGAGGTATTAGAATCTGAGCTGAGATTAATAATTGAGATGCTCGCCAGAAACCTGTTCCACATTGTTTAAACATATTTGCTCCTTAATTTCGAGTGACCTTCCTAATACGAAAGTTAATTTATGAAGAATTCTCAAGGAACTATAGTGTCTTGGTTTATTTCTAGCAATGATTGGCATCACAAAGATATAGAAATCCGTCCGGAAAAGGTAACTTCAAAAAACGGTTCATGGTTGAAGGGATCTGAAGGCATCTGCTCTCAAAAGCCTATATTAGGTCGATTGTGAGTTAGAGGCTTTGTTAATCGTGTGCTTTTAATTAAGGGAAAATTTTATTTGAATTTGTTGTTTGGTTGCATTTTTTTGGTTTCAAGACCCTAACAAAATTTTGAGATTCAGGAAGTGCTGACCAACATGCTCAAGAATTCAAAAACACATAATAAATGTGAGCGTCCTGTTAAACAAACAGGAGAGTTCTTGAACCCCGATTTAATACGACATATTAAAGACTGTATCAGGCTTTGTTTTTAACGTGGACCTGAGCCGATTAGAGCATGGTTCTGAAATAGGAAACCAGGAATGACATCTGGATTGGTTCCACGCAGTGCGATTAATGAAAAGGGCCCGGAACACTGAATCGTGATCCTTGTATCTTCGGGCATTACTTCGAACGTGCTTTCCAGTACATTTAGGCATTTTGCTTTTGGGGCAAGCTGGTTTTCAATCACAATAGTTTGAGCATCCTGACCAACTGGTGAAGCCGTAAGATTAACCTGAATAGGCTCATCTCCGGTATTGATGAGGGCAATGCCGTCGAAGATGGATTCCCATTCACCAGAGAAAAAACTGATGGGTGATTCAAATACATTGTTTTCATTTAAGTGTGCGCTGGCACCTTGCCCATGGATGGCTTTTATAGCTGTCAGGACCTGGACTGTTTCGTCCCCAAAGATTGAAAAATGACTAATCTCGGGTACAGAGAACAGTTCTTGATAGGAAAGGGTTTGATAAGATTCTTCTTGAATCGTAAGGTCTACTTGTTCCAGAAGATCCCCTTCATTACTGTAGCCAAAGAGTTGCATGCTGGCGCTTGCACCAGAGTTATTGAAAATGAATCGCGTTGTGAAGCCGCCGCCGTCCTGAGTGATATGAGCCACCCATCTTGTTTCCTCCCCAGGAAGCGGAACCGTATTTTCGACTTTGCCTTTGGCGAGTTCGGCGATGTATGTTGTTGCCAGCCTTGTGAAATCTAAAGCTCGATCTGTTTGACTGCCGCAATTCTCAAAGGTGTCATTTTCAGTGTGTATGAAGGGATTGTGTTCACCAAGTTTAGCTTCAAAAGGGAATGAAGCAGGATAACCTTTTGCCTGCCATGAAGCATGATCGGAACACCCATAGCCACAGGGTGCTGATGTATAGCTGAGGTCCAGATATGTATCAATGAGTGTCATGAGGAATGCATTTTGATTGGCGTCTGTGTAATCTGTAATAAAGGTAATATCTTCAGCTGCATGGGGGTAATTGGTCATGTCCAGTTGGAATACGCCCAAAACCTGCTCCTGCCGTTGAAAGAATTCTTCAGCAATCTCGCCAGAGCCTCGGAGCCCGACTTCCTCTGCTGCGTAAGCCATGAAATGAACTGTTACATCTGGTTCATAATTCATTTCGACACAAGCCCGTATGAGTTCTGTGAGAGAGGCTATACCGCTTGCATTATCGTCTGCACCAGGAGCTCTTTCGGTTACTTTTCCAGAGACGATGGAGTCCAGGTGTCCCCCTAGCACAATTGAGGCAGTCGTGCTTTGGCGTCCAGGTATGGTCAGGATAACAGAAGGTTGCTTAAACTCATCGTGTTCGTATATTTGGACTGTAATCTCACTCCTGCTCTGGGCAAGGCTGGTCCAGTAGTCATATATCCAATGGGCTGAAAGCTCACCTGTATCGGACTGATAGTAACGGTTCTGGAAACTTGAAAGTTCCAGGATGACGTGTTCAATCGTGTCATGTTCCAGATTGCCAAGAAGGTTCTGGACCAGATCCGGTTGGTCGATGGTGTACTCCACCCTTTTCCTTTGAGGCTTGGTATCTTTGACAAAGCTTTTTACAGCATCGGAATAACTGGAATGAAAGATGAACCCGCCATGCCTGGTTATGTCTCGGTGTACCATCCCTGCAAAAGCATCCAGTTCCCCTTTGTGAAGAGCGAAGATGGAGATACCATCATTCTTCTGAGTAGTCAGAGTGGATGGGAACATGGCAGTAAATTCCGGATTTTCTTTGCAGATCTCCAGATCAGCTGATGCCATACTGATCCAGATCGAATCGGACTGATGCAACGGAATCGAGGAATCTACAAAGGGTGAAAGCAATAATAAAGCGATTGAAATAAACATAACCATACTCCCTGGATTGACACCGGCTCATCTTCAAAGTCTTGTCACAAAACCCTTGTGAAAGGCCAGTTAAGCACATTATAAGCTGTGAATATGAGAAACTGTACTCTTTTGATCGCATGATTTTTGGATGGGTGCATGTCTTTTTAGGTTTTTGAACCATTGGATTAACGAAAAATGCACCGGGTTCATCACCCAGCCTATTCTGGATTTGTGGTCTGATGTGCGGTGTTCCTTAAATGTTGCCCTCAACGCGAACTGGGACTCGATGCCTTAGAGAAATGGTCTTTTTATCCATTTCTACTCTATATGCAAAAATTTCCACACCTTCCTTTGCTGCTGATTGCAGTGTTTCTGCATACTCTGGGTCATCCTTCCACGAAGGGATCATTTGTCTGGCTGAAGAGCGTTGAATACAAAAAACCATTGCTGCCCGTGCTCCACTTTTGACGAGTTCCCTCATCTCATTGAGGTGTTTTCTGCCTCTCACCGTGACTGCATCTGGAAATGCTATAAGGCCATCATCCAATAACAGAGTTGTATTTTTAACCTCTACATAGACGGGTCTCTCTTCTCTGTCTTCAAAATACAGATCTAGCCTCGTTCCATCATTGATTTTAATCTCTTTCTTCACGGGTCCAGCAGGAATGAGTTCAGGGATGACGCTCCCTTCGATGGCTTCTTTTACCAGTTGATTCGAAATACCAGTATGGATACCGACCCAGCCGTCAGGCATTTGGATGGCATACCATGTATATCGCAATTTACGTTTAGGGTTATCGTTATGCGTTAGCCACACGGGTGCTCCCAGCTCCAGACAAGTCCGCATGCTGCCTGTATTGGGGCAGTGTGCTGTGACTATACTTCCATCACCGAGTTCACAGTCTGCAAAAAACCGTTTATACCTTTTAATGAACCGCGCCTCAATAAGTGGATCAGGCCACTTCATTCGATTAAAACCCGTAGGGAGCTTGGAAAACACCCTTCTCTGTAATAATCGCAGTCACCAGACCGGCAGGAGTAATGTCAAAAGCAGGATTGTATACATCAACTTCTTCAGACACGATCGGCTGATTACGGACATGAGTCACTTCTTCTTTGGGACGCTGTTCGATTGGAATATCCATGCCCGATTGGGTATGAGAATCCACGGTTGTCGATGGCGCGGCTACAATGAATGGGATCTTGTAGTAATTTGCAGCAATGGCCAGCATAGAGGTACCGATTTTATTGGCTACGTCTCCATTGGCTGCGATGCGATCTGACCCAACGATAACAGCATCAACTTTACCTTCAGACATAAGGTGTGCTCCCATACCATCTGTGGCCATCTTAACAGGAAGACGATCCTGGAGACATTCCCAGACTGTCAAACGAGCTCCCTGCAGAAAAGGCCGTGTCTCATTGGCAATAACCTCCAGCAAGCGATCTTGATCATGAAGTTCTCGAACGATTCCAAGAGCTGTTCCCCATCCTCCAGTGGCCAGAGAGCCTGTATTGCAATGGGTCAATATGCGTCTCTTCCCTGGGAGGAAGGCGGCTCCATGTTTTCCAATTTGCCTGTTCATCGTCAGGTCATCCTTATGGTATTGAATAGCAAGAGCTTCTGCTTTATGAATGTCCAGATCATCTCCTAAGGACTTTTTCATATACTCAATCGCATCTTTCAGGTTTACAGCCGTTGGTCTTGCGTTGAATAAATGCCTGCAGGCATGATCAAAAGATGCTTTGCTGTTGTCCTCCATTAAAGCTAGTACCAGACCGTAAGCAGCTGTGACACCAATGGCTGGCGCTCCACGAACTACCATGTTTTTGATGGCATCGTAAACGTCATCTACGCCGCGACAAATAAAATTTGTCTTCTGGAAGGGGAGAACTCTCTGGTCAATCAACTCAAGTTGTTCATGACTCCAAACAATCGCATCCATTTAGGCCTCCTGTGTTATCCGTCCTGGGTCTGTTTCACATCTGCAATAAATTGCCGTAGAGAGTGGTATCTCATTTCCGAATCCGACGCGAGGGATTTAAGCAGAATCATGCCGAGTTTAGGCTGAATTTTGTACTTATTTAATGCGGCCCGGTCCACCTGAACTGGACAATCGGCATATGCCTGTAGACGATCCTTGACACTGCAATATTTTTCAAGTGGATTTTGGCCAAAGATGGAAGTCGCAAGAAAGATCCCTGCCAGGTAGACATTCGAATGTTCTGAGGGAGGTTTTCCATTGATAAACTCTGGCGTGGCCCACAATAAAGTATGAAGAAGTGTTTTCTCGTCACTCAAACGAAGCATCTCCATGGATGGTGGTTCCTGGGCTTGTCGCACCATGACTGGATCAGGCCAGTCATCATCTACCTGAAGAGCCGATAGTTGGGAACTCCTGTTAAGGAGCGCATTTGAAAAATCGAAAAAGGCCTGAAATCGTTTGGGCTCTTCAGGCGCTTTGATTGTCTGGGATTGTCTATAAACAGCTTCCAGAAGCGGGTTTGGCTCAATTGATTTGCCTCGGTCCCAGTATATGGATGACTGTACGAGGTAATCCTTAACTTCTGCAGCAGGGTCCAGTCCTCTGAAAAACTGGTCTGGGGGTTGTTGTTTGAGTCCTTCTCTGAGTGAGAGAGGCAGGCAGTTAAAATTAGATTCAAAAAAATACCTGAAGAACTTGCTGTTCAGGAGTTCATCGTAAGCAGACTGGAATCCTTTTTCCAAGGTTTTCTCACCGAGGTTCTGGATCAGGTAAGGGTTACCAAGACTGGTTTGATAAATTTGTTGGCTGTCTTCTTGAGTGAGACCTTTCTCCTGGAGAAATTGAATGGCTTCCGTTTTTGTAAATGGGAACAGCCGAACTGGAGGAAGAAACTCCTGAATAAATTGAGAGGTCCTAGAGGGTTCTTTCACTTCGTGGAGCACATAGCTTGATGTAAGGAAGACCCCGATTTTGTCATGATCGTGAAAAAATTTTCTTAGGATTGAAAGAACCTGCGGGTGCGAATGTGAGATATCGACCAGCTCCTCAGCCTCATCTATTAGGAAGAGGATGTTCAGGTCAGATCGTTTGAGGTTGCGTTTAATCTGAAACAGGAAACTGGAAAGGGATCGGTTCTCAAGGTCGTCCAAATCAAGACCAAGTGCTTCTACGCAACCCTCCTGCTCATCAAAGGCCTCGAGGAAAGCCATTTTGAGGCCTTCATCGTCTCCGGCACCCTGGAAGTCGAGATAGAGGGGGGTGTACCCCCACTTATCTCTATTACACAGGTACTCGATCTGACGGAGCAAAGAAGTCTTCCCAACGCGTCGGTTGCCCAGGATCCATGTGAATTTATCCAGCCGCTTATGTAGAGTGGAGATGATCTCCTGTCTCCCCCAAAAATGTTCTCCACGAACCCACCGGTGGTTGAAAAAACTCATGAGTTTTGAACTCCTTCAATGATTTTCCTTTCATCACGCATTGTCTCAAGGATCTTTTCTACATCGGGAACCGAAATGTTAAATCGTTTTCTTTCAAAGCGTTTTGCTTCCAATTGTTGATTGATTAATGAAACACATATTTTCTGAATTAGAAATGGCTGGCAGCCACTTTCTTGAATGATCATTTTAATAGCATCTTCATCATAAGTGAAAACACCTTTTACCGGAATCGTGATTAAATCTCGTGCTGCTTTTTGCTGAATATAGGTCATTGGGATTTCTTCAAAGAAATTGTACCAGGGAGAACCACTGCTCTCCCAGTGCTTCTTCAGGTGAATCCCTGCCATGATACTTGAGAGGTGGTCAGAAAAGGTTTTCATAAAGATGCCGCGAAGTTTCTGGTTTGTTTTTTCGCTGAAATCATTAATCGCATCGACCTCATCCATTAAAAAGACGATATGGACATGTTTGTCATTTTTGGATTGAAGGAATTCAATGGATTTCTTGAGATCCTTCGAGAAATGCCTGCTTGAGTAAGATCTCACATCCTCTTCAAAAAGGAACTCGAGGTTTTCCTCGAGTTCAGGAAAGGAAGAGAGGGTTTCACCCATGATCAGATGGAAAAGATCAGATTCGTGGACTCCCTGGAGGTCGATAAAAACAGGATAAAATTTCATTTTGGGGTTTGGTGAAATCTTTAAACGATCATGCAGTTGATGCAGGAGGCTGGTTTTTCCAATTCGTCTCTGTCCGAAAATCATCAGGCAATTATTCTGAATGAGTTTTTCGATTCGGTCCATGAGTTTCTGGCGTCCAAAAAACATATCTTTTTCTCTCACTGGAACTCCGGCAATATAGGGGTTGAAGTGTTTGAGAACGGCCTGTCTTCTTCGATATGATTTCCAGAACAAGAAGCTTGAAATGATGCTCAGAATCAGAACTCCAAGTATGAGACCCATGGTCGATGAAAGGTACCAGGGACGGATGATGAAATAGGGTGTTTCCTTCAACGCACGGGTTCCGTCTGCATCCATAAGGTGAATGCGGACTGTTCCCTTACCATACTTTAAGTTGGTGAACGATTCTTTGAAAGATGCGGTTCTTTTTCCTCCCAGTGAGGTAAATGGTTTCTTATACTCTCCGACTTGAATTTCACCCGATGCAAATCCTCTTGGCACAAAAAATTGCCCTATGCAGTCCAGGGTCCGCCCATCGATATGTGTTGTGAAAGTGATTTCGGGAGAGAGGTCTATGACGGGGATGGCATCGTTTTTCTGTCTGAGGGATTCGATCTCTGTACTTAGATCTGATATTTCACGTTGATCACGGGCTAAAAGCGTTTCCAGTTCTTTTTGTTCCTGCTTCATGGTAGAGATTAACTGTTCGATTTCCTTGTCTGATTCGGCAGCATCTACCTGAGTACTTTGATCAATGACTTCCGGAACTTCAGGATCTGGAATCGCCTGGATCATTAACTGGAGTTCCGGGAGTTCACTTTCAGATAAGATGGGGACCATTGAATCGTATAGAGCTTGAGCCTGTGCCTTTTTACCTTCATCAATCAGTTCAGTCAGAGTCATTCGGTAACGCTCAACCAGACTGTCCATTTGGAGCCTGCGTGAATAGAGACCCCTGTGCCTGTTGATCAGCTCATTGAATTCCCTTTGATTATCAGTTGAAAAACTTGAGAGCAATTCTGTTGCTTTCTCAAAATCCTGGTCTCCTAAAACCTGGAAAAATTGGAGCTTCAGGTCAAGAGATTCCTGTATCTTCTCATATTCCTGGTTCTTTTTTGTGATCGCATCGAGATGGGCTTCGATGATGGGAGATAAAGCATCCATATAACCCGCATGATTTCGGACGACCTCTCCGGCTAAGGCTTTGCGAGCTGCCTGGTGGGCATCCTGTAAAGATCCAACCTTGTATAAGGATAAGGAAAGGTAGTAATAGGGTTTGTATTCAATGGTTTGTACTGCTCTTGTAAATGCTTTTTGCTGGGGAAGATCCTTCGCTTCAATGGCGGCCTGCAGGTAGGGAATTGCCAAGCTGTACTGTTGTTCCAGGAAGAGTTTCTCCCCTTGTTCAAAGTTCTCGTACCAGGTTAAATGTTTGTCAGCGACTAGAAAAAACATGATTGCGAAGATCATTTTTTCCTCCAAAGCAGTGAAGCAAGTATCGTAAAATGTTCTCCCCATAAGTCGACTGCAAGGTCTAGTTCGAACCTGTTCTTTGTCGCCCATCCAACCCCAAAGGTATAGTGGTTCTCTTCATCACCCCGTTTTCTGGAGAAAAGAGAGTCTTGAATGGGGTCAGTTCCTTCATAGCGGATGAAATGATTGGGGTTGGCATAATATCCCAGTCGGAAGGCTAAAACCGAGGAGGTAAGGGGCTTTAGGTATTCAGCACCAAAGTGGAGCTCATCCACATCCTCTGTAAAATAGAACTCTTCTTTATCGATGCCCTTATTTTCGACGATGGTGAAGCCATCCTCGATGATTTGAGTGTATTGGATGTGTTGCCAGTCAAATAGAAAATGGACCGCGGGGAAAGGTGCATAACTGATTCCTGCTCCATAGACATCGGGAACGACAAACGTCACATCTTCAGTACCAGATGAAATGGGTTGACCCTCAGTCACCTGAACCACCTCCTCAACTAAGGTAAAGGCAGGATTTTCCTTGAGTATCAGGCCCAATGACCATTTGGGTGAAACATTCCACAGTAGCCCCATGCTCCAAGCCATCGCATCTTTATCTTCTTTGATATGTGTTGTAAATGTTTCAGCCGTATAGTGGGGAAAGAGAATGAGCTTTTGTGTATGAGAATTGGAATTGATTGAAAAGAGGCTTTTGTTTATGGTTATTCCTGCCTTCAGGGGTCCAAAGCGCTTGGCTATTCCTATGCCATAGGTTTTTCCACTTAACCCAAGTGCAACATCAAGGGTAGTTATCTGTTCCACTCCAGCACTTAATGATCGCGCTGTAAATGAACGAGCCTGCTGTTCTTTGAGATACTCATGACCAAAAATGGCAAAATACCATTCTTTAATTCTGAAATTAAGGGAAAAGAAAGACACATCGCTGTAGTAAATAGGTTCTTGTGTGAACCCAAAGTTTATGTTGCCGCTTACTGCGCCGGCATTCTCCTGCTTTGAGGTCGATGCATATTCAATTGTAATCGCTGGATCCCGGAGATAGGCCAGGCCTGCAGGATTGGCATAGGTTGCTGAGGCGTCATCTGCCAGAGCTATAAATGCTGACCCCATCCCTTTTGCTCTAGCACCTGGAGG
>Ga0316190_10001800_pt1 | contig 15579 bp, 15 predicted proteins | sample Eddworburrow2_MG_FD_204929 | JGI IMG/M metagenome (GOLD analysis project Ga0316190, IMG submission 204929) | Coastal sediment microbial communities from Maine, United States - Eddy worm burrow 2 | ecosystem: Environmental > Aquatic > Marine > Coastal > Sediment | place: USA: Maine | collected... | reverse complement strand
ACACGCAAGAATGGCGATAATGATGGTCTCTCAGGTAGAGTTTCAGGCAGTTATAACTCTGGTGCTAACGGTTATGTTGGTGGTTTGTCTTTGAGTGGAAATTACAACCCATTCACATTCCATATTGCAGCATCAAAAACAGATCATGGTGATCGTGAGACACCCATTGGAACAATTGAAAACACCGGTTATATCTACGACACACTGACAGCGAATTTCAGCTGGACACTTGATTTATTGAAACTGGGTTTATACGCTGAAAAATTTGAAGGCAGCATGGAATCCGCCTATACTGATCCTGAACCGCCGATGACTAGTTTCCTCCTTGATCTCCCCAGTTGGGATAGAAAGAAAATTGGTTTATCACTTGAAAGCCTGACTTCTCATGGAAATATGGCCAAATATCGATTTGATATTTACAGTCAACAAACCTACAAGGATCTGTATAACGACATGGGTTTCAGCTTTGCTCCTGGCATGCCGGACAGCACGATTCATCTTCAAACAGAAAACGATCTCGATTCTTTAGGTGCATTTTTCCAGGCCGATTTTACACTTGGTGAGAACCACTATCTCATAGCTGGTATAGATGTTCTTCAAGATAAGTTAGACTCTATTGAAATTCAGGATACCACTGGATTTGGCCCTTTCCCTACTCATACACAGTTCTTTTATATAGCTCAAATGAATACGCTGGCTTTTTTCCTCCAGGATGAATGGAAGGTATCAGATAAATTAACGGCTTACTTAGGTGTAAGAGATACACTCCTCGACGTTTCACTTGATGACACTGATAATACGGCTCTTGAAATTGATGATTCAAGTGATTCAAAGTTTATTGGCAGCCTGGGATTACTTCTGACTCCAAATGAACGCTACAATATCCGGTTGAATTTAAGTCAAGGCTTCCGGTATGGTACGCTCCAGCAGCTTTTCATTGGGACCAGCCATGGAAGCCGAACACCCACTTTTCCAAATCAAAACTTAAAACCTGAATTATCTGAAAACATTGAACTGGGTATGCGACTATTGAACTCAAAGGTTGGACTGGATGTTGCAACTTTTTACAATAACGCAGAAAACTACATTACAACAGCAATAGTTGATGGACGCCGTAGTTTTGCTAATATTGATGAAGCCAAAACCTATGGTGGTGAAATTAACCTTGACTACCAGTTTGATAATGGGTTTAAGCCCTACCTTGAAGGTACAGTTCTCAAGAGACAGTTTACCAGCTCAGGGTTTAGCACTTACAATACTGGTCACCCAGATCTGATTGGGAGACTGGGACTCCAATACTCAAATAGTAAAGGTAGTGGAGGCTATTCCGCTAACTTGTATTTCAAACACAATAGCTTCACCAATGAATCATATAGCGAGGGAGACGAAATCCAAAATATTGATTTTCCTTCCTGGACAACTCTGAACTTGCTCACCAGCTTCCATTTTGGCAAAAATGGTCAATTCAAGGGTGGTTTGTCAGTATATAACATGACCGATGAGCTTTATACGGTCGCATCTGAAGTATTGGTGTCACCCGGACGTCACTTCGTCCTTAATATCGGAACAAGTTTCTAACCGATCAAAGCTCCTCAATTCTCACAAAGGCGGCCTCTGGTCGCCTTTTTTTTGACGGTCCTAACCATTTTGCACAAATGTTTGATAAAGTTTTTTCCTCTATCACACAAATAGGATACCTTCACCACACGGGCTGGTTTTTTGGTAGCGGGAATCAATAGTTCACCATTCAAATAGATAAATAAAATGTTGACAAGACTTTTCAGCATTCCAAAATGATTCTCGATCAGCGACAATTATGCGATAAGTTGATCCTCTAAGATTTTTTCTACCATTATTATAAAGGGTGAGCTATACTAGACTTACCAGTCGGCTATACGGGGCTTTTTGTCAATGAATTCAAAATTTAACAACAACAAGGAAAAACTCAAGTTCATTCAAGAGTTAATCAAATCAGATTCACTTAAAATCAGTGACCTTATTTCTGGGAAAGAGTTTTCTTCAAAAGATGTTAAAAGTATAAAAATCTTGAAAGGAAGCATTGAGCTGGAGGTGTGCGATAAGGAAATACAGCTCATTGTTGACGATGAAATACTGAGTTGCTTTACAAAAGAAGAACTTAACCTTATTCAATCAGAGTTGGCGATGGAGTTTCCTTTTGCAGTAATAACCATTGTAGATGGTGCCGAACATACGGTTGTCACACGCGGGTTGTCATCTCTAGAAAAAGATATTGTCACCTATAATATTCGCAGGGTTTTTGAAGATACCATCGCTAATTTGAATTAGATTGGCTCATTTAGGTGTTTTAGCAGCTTGAAGGTTGCATGCTCTTCTATTAAAAAATACAATGGTGAAACACTGCCAGAGTATAGAAGCCTGAAGCATTTTGGACTGACTATATGAGAAAAGCGACACAGGCACAAATAAAACATGACCAAACACACCGAATCAGTTAACCACCTCTCCAACTACATGGAATACATGAAAGAACTTGGATTTGAGGGACTGGAGATTAAGGAAAACCCATTTTTCACGCTCCAAATAGGTCGTGCAGAAAGGGAACGCCTCAAAAACCCAAAAACACCTTTTAGAACAACTGAAAAACCGAGTCCACCACCCACTCAGGCTATTTCCTTTAATTCAACTGAAATCCTTGATCTTGTAAAGTCCAACTTGGAAGCAGAAATAGATCTGGTGAGAAAAAAGGCTGTTCAAGTGAAAGGAGAAAACAGCACAGAGGTTTTAAGAAATTTGTACAAAACCTTTCAGGACTGCAGGAGTTGCCGCCTACATGAAGGTCGAAACCAGTTTGTCTTTGGAGAAGGCCCTCCTGATGCCAAGCTCATGTTTGTAGGTGAAGGTCCAGGTTTTGATGAAGACCAGCAGGGAAGACCCTTCGTAGGGAAGGCAGGCCAATTACTCGAGAGAATCATCATTGCTATGGGTTTTAATCGAGGAGAGGTGTTTATAGCTAATATTGTTAAATGCAGGCCACCTAATAATCGAACACCTCGGGCCGACGAGATGAGCATTTGCGGCTCCATTTTAAAAAGGCAGGTAGAAGCGATTAAGCCAGAAATCATCGTTGCACTAGGTAAGACGAGCCTCGGATACTTTAAAGGACAGAACCTCTCCATAATGAGATTAAGAGGCAAGTTGTTTGACTGGGAGGGTATTAAAGTTATGCCCACGTACCATCCTGCTTATGTCTTAAGAAACCCTTCCGCCAAAAGAGATGTGTGGGAAGATATGAAGGCTGTTATGTCAGTTCTAAAAAGTGGGGCATAACACCAGTAATTGAATATTGCAGGTAAAACAACCGCGGCAATTCGAAGGCATTTGTGTCTGATTTATTCCTTTTCACCAAATAGATAGAATGTTTTTCCATGTGTAGTTATCCTTCGGCTCATTAAACGGCCCCATTCAGGGTGGTCATCCGCTTCCGCTTCAAGAGTTTCAAGCAGATGCAGGTCTCCAATGGTTTCGTATCTCCTGACGTCAATGGAAACGCCCTCCCAGAGAACAACTCCTGAAACCAAACCGCTAGAAATAAGGTCCTCACTTAGACCCCAAAGAGCCGTAGACCCATGCGCCCGAAACATTTTCCTGTTCAGACCATCTCTTTGGGCGTGTGATGCTCGGATTCGCTCCCTGACATAGGTGAATTGCGCCATGGCCATGTTTAACATAATGATGGAGCACAACAGTGCCAGCAAGCTGGCATAAGCTCTTTTTCTACTGGACTGTAACATAGTGGACCTCCTGTAGTTTGTTCCCATTGTCTTCTTCTTTGTGAAGCCTCAAAAGAGGTCCACCTTCCGCTTCTTCAATGAATTCAAAAAGACCCAGATGCTGGAAGGAAGAGCGACTCCTTTGCTTTGTCCACTCTCCTGATACGAGGCCCCAAGGACGATAGATAAGCCTTTGGCCTCCCCCTTGGATTTCTTTTAACCCAACATGTGTGACCTTAAGTTTTCCTAGATAAACAGCTTCCATGTTTGTGGAACCAATGCTTTGAGGCAGAATCCAGGGTTGAGACTCCAGGCTTGCCAAAACAATTTCACCTGAAACAATATCAGCTATCAGGGCGCAAAACTCGATTCCAACTGCACTGAATAACATGACGCCCATCGGTTCAACTTCCTCGCCGGGCCCTGGAGGATCAGTTGCATCCAGGGAATCTAAGGTCAGACGATATGGATAATCAAAAGAGATGACTTGATAAATTCGTTGTTCTTTTGCAGGTAAAAGATCAAAGTAGATCAGACAACAGGAATCAGATTCATCCGGACAATCCTGGGTCAATGAAATGGATCGTTTTATGGAGCTTACGTTATGAAGCATACCCGTATTACGTTGGAATGTGTCCCAGAACCCAAGTTCACGAAAGACCAGCGTATCGTCCAACTCATCGGCTGCGAATTCAAGATTAGAATGAGATCTCTGTGTGTGTTTGTTATCAAGGTGGGTATCTACTCCCAATCTCAAAATATTTAGAAGAGCACCGATTGAAATAAAGCCGATTAGTAAGCCGACCAGGACCTCAGTTAGAGAAAAGCCCCTAATCATTTCTCACATCCCATCTTTTAAAATGAAGTTGCTGATCTTCACCAAGGGATGAACGGTAAAAGAGTGTCATGTGATAGCAGGTAATTTCACTTGAAGGCTCCTCCTCAACTTCTACATGGAAATAACTTTGATCTTGAGTGATTTCACCAGTGTAGGTGAAATCAAATGAATGCTTTGTTAAAAGCAAGGTATCGGGATACTGACGCATTTGCCTCATGATATCCCAGGCTGTGGACTTTTCCCGCACCAGGCACTCAGCTTGTTTGGATTTTTGTGAAAGGAGAAGAGACCCCTGAATGGAAACCAGAATAATACCGCACGCAAGCATGCCGTCTACAAGATGAAATCCTCTTTTCATATCAACCTCCTGCCAAAATGATGTGCAGGCTCTATTCCAAAAGTCAGATTGTTTGAGGTGTAACTTAATGAAAATGCAAACCCTATAACAGATAAAGGAAGAGTATAACCACTGGTGTGACCTTGGTGTTACAGATGGTTGAAGGAGTTCCTGTTTTATTCCACACACGATATGAGATCCGCTATACAAAGTCTCACAGGGATATACAGGTATGCTTCGAACCCATTTGTTTGGTCAGGCCCGGCTTTTTCACGGTTTAATACGCTTATTGTTTCACCTGCGTATGTGAGGCATTGTCAGGTCAACCCTACTTCGACAATTTCAGGTTTAAGAATCCTGACCAGGTCAGCGGAAGACAAGGACACAAGGAACCCCCGTTTTCCTCCATTGATATAGAGTATATCCAGATCAAGTACGCATTTCTCAAGATAGATGGGCATCTTTTTTCTAGTGGCGAATGGAGAGGTTCCACCAACAAGATATCCACTGTGTTTTTGTGCTTCTTTGGCTTCACATGGATTGATGTGCTTTGCCCCAGTTAGGCGTGCAAGAGTCTTGGTGGAGACTTTTTTATCTCCAGTCATCAGCACCAACAGAGGATGTTTCTGGTCGTCTTTGAAGACCAGAGTTTTAACGACAGAGCTCTCCGGCACATTGAGCAGACGAGCTGAAGCAGATGTGCCGCCTTTCTCCTCATATGCATAAAAATGCACTTTGTAGTCAACCTTCTCGTTCTTTAATAATCGGGTTGCCGGAGTAACTGGTATTTTCATAATATCCAACTCCTGACTAATGATGAAATGAGATCATAGATATCAAAGAGGCAGCGTTTGGTTCGTCATTTGACTATTGGCTTTTTCCTCTGCACCCAATCCTTGATCCCATAACGCATATTTGAGATGGATTTGAAACCGTGGTCGATTAGAATTTTGGATGCCACGGTGCTTCTGTTGCCAGTCGCACAATAAATCATTATACCCTGATTCTTGTATTTTTCGAGTTCACCTACTCGCGCCTGTAACTCTTGAACAGGTAAAAGGCTGGCACCTTCAAGATGCCCCTGCATGAACTCTTCCTTGGTTCTCACATCGAGAAGGAGAGGGTCTGACTTTTCGATATAAGCCTGGGTCTCATCAGCAGACAAAAGTTTGTACCCTGAACCCTGATACTCAATCACAAAGATCTTGCCTTTGACACTTCCAGCTGAATAGTCGAAAGTGCCCGTATCCTTCATTTTGAAATACGGTGCATCTTCCATTCCTGCTGGCAAGTTACTATGAATATTCATCGTTGGAATCATAAAATGGAACCCTTCTGAACCATGATCCAACTTAATGTAATCCCCACGATAGACAGTGAAATCCATTACACCCTGTTTTTCTGAAATTTCCAGAACACGATAGCCATTCACAACTTTACCAGAGAGTTTATCTGCTCCGACAAGAAAAGGCATTCCGAAGAGAGCGATAAAGACTAGCACAATTTTAACTTTCATACCTTGCTCCTAAACTCCACAATGTTATAACTGATCAGGAATGTAAAAATATCAGGATTGGATTCAGATCACAAGGATAAACAGGAAACCAACAGGGTTTCCGACACATTTAGTCTTTGAAATAAAAAAAACCCCGTGAAAACGAGGCTTTTTTGTAATGAGATGAGGTAAAAAATTATCCGGCTTGTTTTGCTACTTCAGAGGCAAAATCATCTTGACGTTTCTGCAAACCTTCACCTAACTGGTAACGAACGAAGCGTCGAATGGCCATTTTTTCACCAATCGTTGCAACTTTCTCGTCAACGAGGGTCTTGATCGTTTTCTTAGTGTCTTTCACCCAGATTTGATCGACAAGGCAGTTATCTTTATAATACCTTTCGATTTTACCTTCGACGATTTTTTCTATGACATTATCGGGTTTGCCTGAATTTTTCATTTGTGCTCGTGCGATGTCTTTTTCTTTTTCAAGGACATCCTCTGGTACGGCTTCCCGATCGACAAAGGCGGGTGATGCCGCTGCGATATGCATAGCGATATCCTTAGCGAGTTCCTGGAATTCATCATTACGAGCTGTAAAATCCGTCTCACAATTGAGCTCTAACAGGACACCAATTTTCCCACCAGCGTGGATATAGGATGTTACAGTCCCTTCAGAAGCAATGCGATGTGCAAGCTTAGCCGATTTGGCAAGCCCTTTTTTCCGCAGCCAGACGATAGCTTTTTCAACATCGCCATCAGTTTCTTTCAGCGCATTTTTACAGTCCATCATTCCGAGACCTGTCTGGTCTCTGAGTTCTTTTACAGTTTTAGCTGAAATGCTCATTTTGTTCTCCTTGTGAATATGCACGGCTCATTTCAAACGAGCCAATGCCCTGACTGAGCAGCACCCGAAAACGGTTCTTGCTACTCAGCCTTTTGATTTCCTCACCCCTTTTTCCAAGCTGGAAAAAGAGAGGTGTTACTTTGTTTCGGGGTCGAAGTGATATGCGCCCTTTCCACCATCATCTGTAGGGATGATTTCCTGGTCTTCTACCATTTCAGCTGCTTCTTCTTTTGCTGCATTCCTGTATTCGATTCCTTCCAGAACGCAGGATGCAACTTTATTTGAAAAGAGCTTGACCGCTCGAATGGCATCATCATTTCCTGGAATAATGAAATCAATTGGATCGGGGTCACAGTTCGTGTCCACAATGGCCATCACAGGTATACCTAGTTTCTTAGCCTCAGCAACAGCGATTTTTTCTCGATTCGGATCAACAACAAAAACAAGATCGGGTAACCGATCCATTTCCTTGATACCTGAGAGAACGCTATTCAGCTTATCCCTTTTCTTCTCGATGTTAACAATTTCTTTCTTTGTAAATTGTTCATAACTGCCATCGGTTTCCATGCTCTCGTATTTTTTTAACTTATCAATCGAGCGCCTGATTGTTTTAAAATTAGTCAGCGTGCCACCAAGCCAGCGGTTGTTGACAAAAAACATACCGCAACGTTTTGCTTCTTCCTGAATGGCATCCTGGGCTTGTCTTTTAGTGCCCACAAAAAGTACGTTACCACCTTTTTGAACGGTTTCGGTAACAATATTTGAGGCTTCTTTGAACTTCTTCAGCGTCTTTTGCAAATCGATGATGTAAATCCCGTTTCGACTTCCAAAGATATATTTTTTCATCTTTGGGTTCCAACGGCGATTTTGATGACCGAAGTGGACGCCAGCCTCAAGAAGTTCCTTCATAGAAATATTAACCATTATTCCACCTTTACTTCTTTTTCCAATGGGTTGTTTAAATTAACGTTTAGAGAACTGGAAGCGTTTACGAGCACCGGGTTGTCCGGGCTTCTTCCGTTCTTTTACACGAGCATCGCGTGTGATGAATCCAGCGTCACGAAGTTTCTTATTAAACTCCTGGTTGAAGCCAACCAGTGCTCTGGAAATACCATGGCGAATTGCACCAGCCTGTCCAGATGTTCCACCACCCTTAACCGTCACATAGATATCGAACTTCTCTTGTGTTTCGGTGAGTGTCAGGGGTTGCCTGATGATCATCTTGAGCAGATCAGAGCAAAAATATCGATCGATTGATTTTTTATTCACCGTGATCTTTCCATTGCCAGGCTTCATAAAAACTCGAGCGACACTTTCTTTACGGCGTCCTGTGCCGTAATATTGAATATCGGTCACGACATTCTCCTCCCTTATAGTTGAACCGCGAGGGGTTCCGGTTTCTGAGCTTCATGGGTGTGTTCAGTACCTGAGTACACGTGAAGCTTTTTGTACATTGCTCGACCGAGCTTTGTCTTGGGCAACATTCCTTTTACAGCCAGTTCCATGGGGCGGATGGGATTGCGTTGCAACAGTTTCTCAGCAGTTATTTCCTTCAAGTTACCAGGACGTCCCGAATGCCTTCGGTACACTTTCTTGGTCATTTTATTTCCGGAAAAAGTAGCTTTTTCTGCATTAATAACAATCACATGGTCACCCATGTCCAGATGAGGCGTGTATTGTGGGCTTGTTTTGCCCATAAGAATTTTTGCGACAAAGCCGGCCACTCTCCCAACGGGAAGCTCAGCGGCATCAACAACGAACCATTTACGCTTCACGTCTTCCTTACGGGGAAAAACAGTGGTCATGCTTATCTCCTAGTCTTTTCTATTCAAGTGCTATGAATCCAAATTCTGAATAAGCTTGGCTTCACAACATCTTTTGGACGCACGGATAACCGCACGAGCAGACAAGTTTACATGAGCAAGATCCATTGGTCAATGGTTATTAATCGTGGTAAGTAGTCCCTGAACCCATTACCTAGATCAAATGACAAAAAAACGGAAAAAGCGAGCAGGACATGCCTCATTCAGGCTACTTCAATCGATAGTTTGGAGCTTCCTTGGTGATCATCACATCATGAGCATGGCTTTCGGTAAGGCCTGCCTGTGAGATCTTAACAAATTGTGCAGTTTCCCAAAGGGTTGATATCGTTTTACAGCCAGATAGTCCCATTCCGGCGCGAATGCCCCCAAGCATTTGATCGACAACACCAGACAGGTTTCCTTTATAAGGCACTTGACCCTCAATCCCCTCTGGCACCAGTTTTTCAAACCGAGCCTGCTGATTCTGGAAATAACGGTCGGCGCTGCCTTTCTTCATCGCTCCAATGGATCCCATTCCGCGATAGGTCTTATAGGTTCGACCCTGATAGAGAATCGTTTCACCCGGGCTCTCATCAGTTCCCGCGAAGAGGGAACCCACCATGACGATACTGGCCCCTGCAGCTAGAGCTTTAGTAATATCCCCTGAATACTTGATCCCACCATCAGCAATAACGGGGATTTGTTTCTCTGATGCTACTTTGAAAGCCTCTGCTATAGCAGTGACCTGTGGCATACCTGCTCCAGTGACGACACGAGTTGTACAGATGGAACCAGGCCCAATGCCAACCTTTACCGCATCGGCACCAGCTTCAATCAGGTCTCTTGTACCTTGGCCCGTCGCTACATTTCCAGCGATTAGCGCTACCTTTGGGAATTCCTTTTTAAAAAGACGGACTGAATCTAGAACACTCTGTGAATGTCCATGTGAAGAATCCAGAACCAGGACATCCACTTCCTCGGCAATTAGAGCCCGTGCTCTTTCCAGAAAATCGCCTCCAATTCCCAAAGCAGCACCGACACGGAGCCGGCCTCTTGCATCTTTACAGGCATTCGGGTATTGCATCCTTTTTTGGATATCCTTTACGGTAATTAAGCCTCTCAGGTGGTAGTTCTTGTCGACGACAAGTACTTTTTCAATTCTAAATTTGTGCAGGTATTTTTGTGCTTCTTCAAGTGTTGTGCCGACAGGTACAGTTACCAGTTTATCCCTGCCGGAAGTCATCACTTTAGAGACAGGTTGAGAGTAGTTGGTTTCGAAGCGAAGATCTCTGTTGGTTACAATGCCAACCAATGTACCATCTTCAATGACCACAGGAATGCCAGATATGCGGTACTTTGCCATCATATCTTCTGCAGCCTGAATCGGCTCATCAGGTCCAATTACAATAGGATCCACAATCATGCCGGACTCTGATCGCTTCACCTTATCCACCTCATCAGCCTGCTGTTCAATAGACATATTCTTATGAATAAACCCAATTCCACCCATCTGGGCGATAGCGATGGCGAGCCGGTGTTCGGTCACGGTATCCATAGCTGCAGAGACAATAGGTATATTCAACGTTATATCATTGGTTAACCGAGTCTCCAGGCACACCTCGTTTGGGTGAATCTTGGAGTAGCCTGGGATTAACAATACATCATCAAACGTTAAGCCTTCTTTAACAGGGTGTTTCAGCATGGTTCTGCTCCTTTGAGTTACTTTCTACCACAACACTGTTTATATTTCTTTCCACTACCACATGGGCATGGTTCATTGCGACCCACTTTTGGTTGAGCCCGGCGAACGGTTTTTGGCTTGGAGTCACCATCCCTGCTGGCCATCTTCATGGCCCTGGCTTCCTGTCGCCTCTGTGATTTCATTCTGTTGATGGAATCTCCACCGATTTGAGGCTGCAGGTAAACCAAAGTTTTGGTCGCCTCTTCATCACATCGATCGAGGAGTTCATTAAACATTTCAAAACTCTGCTTTTTGTATTCGATTAGCGGGTCTTTCTGGGCATATCCATGCAGACTGATCCCCTCTTTCAATGAGTCCATGTTCCGCATATGATCTTTCCACTGCTGATCGATAACATAAAGCAGGATAAAGCGTTCATGGTCTGTTATTTTATCTATTGGAATTTCCAGATCATCCCATTTTTGGAAGTAATTTTGTTTAATGGACTCAGTAACGGATTCCTTTAATGTTTCAATCTGTTTAAAATCCGGGTTCTCCTCAGGCTTGTAGAGGAACTGGCTGAAAAGCATATCGAGAAGCTTTTTTCTGTTTTCTTCTGATGTCAAACCAGCCTTTGTTTCTGACACGTTGTCGATTTGATAGTTAACAATGGCCTGGATTCGCTCAAAGAGATACTTCCTGGGTTCACCTTCCAGCAGTTCCTTCCTCAGGGCATAGAACGTGTTACGTTGCTTGTTCATCACATCATCGTAGTCCAAGAGATGCTTACGAATTTCGAAGTTACGGCCTTCAACAGACTTTTGAGCTCTCTCAATAGCCTTACTCACCATACCGTGTTCGATGGGCTTTCCTTCTTCCATGGACCTCTTCATCAAACCCTGCATCCGCGGATTCCCAAAGTGCTTCATAAGTGTATCTTCTAAGGAAAGGAAAAAACGCGTGGAGCCCGGATCACCCTGTCGTCCGGAACGCCCTCTCAACTGGTTATCAATCCGCCTTGATTCGTGGCGTTCAGTACCTAAAATGGCGAGACCGCCGAGGGCCAAAACCTGTTCTTTTTCTTGTTCGCAAATAGTGTGATACTTGGCAAGTACCTGATTGTAGTCACGATCAGGATTGTTTTTCACTTCTGTATCGGCTAACATCTGAGCGTTACCACCGAGGATAATATCTGTTCCTCTACCCGCCATGTTGGTAGCAACAGTGACAGCAGAGAGTCGACCCGCCTGCGCGACAATCTCTGATTCCATTGCGTGGTACTTTGCATTCAGTACGATGTGCTTGACCCCTCTTTTCCTGAGCTTCTCGCTTAACTCTTCAGAAGTCTCAATTGCTATGGTACCAACAAGGATAGGACGGCCTTTTTTGTGTAAGTCTTCAATTTCCTTTATAATAGCATCAAATTTTTCTGGGGTAGATTTATAGATCTGATCGTGATGATCTTTCCTGATCATGGGTTGGTTGGTTGGTATAACGGAAACTTCCAGACCATATATGTTCAGAAATTCAGCTGCTTCTGTTTCAGCCGTACCAGTCATACCAGAGAGTCTTTTGTACATCCGGAAAAAGTTCTGGAAGGTAACAGTTGCCAGAGTCTGGGATTGCTGTTGTATTTTAACGTATTCTTTTGCTTCGAGCGCTTGATGCAAGCCGTCAGAATAGCGTCGCCCAGGCATTTGACGGCCCGTGCTTTGGTCGATAATGATGACTTCTTTCCCACCCTCTTTGCTGTCCGCCATCAGGTAATCAACATCCCGCTTAAACAGATAATGGGCCTTCAGGGACTGTTCCATACAGTGTAGGATCTCTATATTGTTGGGATCATACAGGTTGCTGATTTTCAAAATTTGCTCAGCGGCCTTAATGCCTTCTTCGTTTAACAGTGCGTGCGAGTCTTTCTCGTCGACAGTGAAGTGAACATCCCGCTTTAGCTTCTGGATCACCTCATTTGCATCGTAGTATTTGCCAATCTTGTCCTCTGATGGTCCAGAGATGATCAATGGTGTTCGTGCTTCATCAATAAGGACAGAGTCAACTTCATCAACGATGGCGTAATTAAACCCACGCTGCACAAAACCACCCGTCGTGAATTTCATATTATCTCTAAGGTAGTCAAACCCAAATTCGTTATTCGTACCATAGGTGATGTCACACTGATAAGCAGCCTTGCGCTCTTCATCAGATAAGCCATGGACAATTAAGCCTACGCTCAGGCCGAGCCATTTATATAGTTTTCCCATCCATTCCGAGTCACGAGAGGCCAGATAATCGTTGACTGTGATGACGTGAGCGCCCTTTCCCTCTAGTGCATTGAGGTAAACTGGAAGCGTCGCTGTAAGGGTTTTACCTTCACCGGTTTTCATTTCAGCAATGGTGCCTCGGGCGAGAATTATTCCACCCAGAACCTGAACATCAAATGGACGCATTTCAAGTACCCTGATGGACGCTTCCCGGACTGTCGCGAATGCTTCCGGTAAAATATCTTCCAGTGTTTCTCCATTTTCGAGACGGGTCCTGAACAGAGGTGTTTGTGCCTTAAGCTCTTCATCAGAAAGCTCTTTGATACGACTTTCCAACTCATTAACTTGAGCAACCAGGGGTTGCAGTTTTTTCAGCTCCCGAGTATTTTTGTTTCCAAAAACGTTGGTAATAACTTTAAACATTGTATCTCCGACAGCAGTGAGGGAAAAAATCCCTTTTATTTCTTGGTGCATTGTACGACACGATGGGCAAACCTGAAACCCTAGACCCCATTTTCTGATGAAATTTAATGAAAATTCAGGGAATGATACTCAGGAGCGTGTTTACATCGAAACGAAAATAAAAAAACCCCGGACTTATTGCCGAGGTTTCTCTAAACATGGTTTTAGCTGATCTACAGCGGTCTAATATCTCGGATAATGAACTTCATTGGGTTTACAAGCTTCCCGTTTTTGTGAACTTCATAGTGCAAATGAGGCCCCGTTGAGCGTCCTGTACTCCCAACATAGGCTACCAGGTCTCCTTTCTTCACACGTTGTCCTTTGGAGACATTGTATTTTGAGAGATGAGCGTATTTTGTGATGATCCCATTGCCGTGGTTGAGAACCAGCATCTTGCCAAAGCCACCATTTCTATTGCGGCCAGTCACAACACCACTGGCAGGAGCATATACGGGCGTTCCTCGGTCACAAGAAATATCAAGGCCTCGATGAAATGTTCGTTGCCCACTGAAGGGATCTGTTCTGTAACTGAATCCACTCGCAAACCAACCGTTTGCAGGGAGGAGAGATGGAACAGCGTCGAGCAGGTCCTGCTTTGTTTTGTAGCTTTCTTCAACAGAGCTTAATCGCTCTTCTACCAATTCAGCTTTCCGGTGAAGCATTGCCAGATCGCTCTTCATGTAACTGTTGAGCTCATTGTTAAACAAATCCATGGAAGTACTTGGGTCAACCATGACTTCGGGACCACCCATGCCAACAGCTTCCTGGAACTCACTATCTGCTCCGACCAAATGGGCCAGGCGCGATGATTTAGAATCAAACAACTGTAATTTGTTTTCAAACTCAACGGCCGCTTCTCGATAGTTTCTGTTTTCGGCAATTAATTCTGTGTTTTCGGTCCGTGTTTCTTTTAATTTAGTCACAACAAGCCCGTCACGAATAAATAGTGTCAACAGGAAAATGGATCCTAAGAATACGAATGAAGAGGCGCTGAGTACACCTCGAACAAAGGCTTTAGGAATGCGAAATTGTCGACAGGCTTCATGATTTCCAGAGAAAATCATTATTTCATAATATTTTGTTTTCTTCATGCTTTCAAATGTTTCTCACTGTGAGGCCAAAGTGGCGTTCACGTCCTAATTTAACCTGATTTCAAGCAGGCGGCATATGCCATAGCGTAGCATACTAACAAAGATTTATTAATAACGCCATCTTTTCTTGTGGTGTCTGGTATCAAAGCCGCTTCAAGAGTCAACTATTAATCCCTGCCTTCGTGACAAGCGCAATAGGGATGTGGTCGTTATAGCATAAGAATAGACGCCTTGTTATCACTGTTGATTGACGAATGTGTGGGATTCTGACAGGCAAAGCCCTTGCTGCTCAGGCTTGGTTCACATGCCTCTTAATGGATGTTTCTGCGCAGCTGCAGGAAGGTTCAGGATCAGTCGTCCATACCCTCTTCGATATCGTCTTCATCCTCAAGATCATTAGGCATACCCAGCAAAGTGCAGTAACCACCGTAAATTGTTAACTGTGCTTCTTTTGCTTGTTGAAGTTCGGCAATTTTCTTCTTGATTTTATTTAATTCAATCTCCACTTCCTGGTCGATTAATTCAATTTCGGCCCGAGTTTCGGCTCTTAGTGCTTCATACTTATCACGTCGTCCTGTGTCCATTGTTTTCTCCTTCACTTCAACTATTATTTAGGTTCTTTTTTCTTTTTTTCTTCTTCAGAAAGATTGTTGGCTTTCTTGAATTCATCTAGCTTTTTTTGTTTTTCAAGCTTTTTCTTTTGTAAAGCCTTCATCTGCTCCATTAACTCTTCAAGAGTAGGCTCACCTGTTGCATCTGTTATTGGCTTATCGCTTCCTTCAGCAGTCACGGGCACAGTAGCTCCCTCAGGAACATCGGTTTCTGCCTTCTTAGATGAAGGATCGTCTGTAGGGATCATGGCGGGTGTTTTTTCTTTACTGAGATCCGGTTTGTCAGTGATTTGCTCTGTGGCTTTATTATCTAAAACCGTCTCTTCTTTCTCACCAACTGTTGGGGGCACATCTTTTGATACAACTGGATCACCTGAGGAGGAATCTTCAGCAGAGTCCTTAGAA
>Ga0316190_10001799_pt1 | contig 15579 bp, 15 predicted proteins | sample Eddworburrow2_MG_FD_204929 | JGI IMG/M metagenome (GOLD analysis project Ga0316190, IMG submission 204929) | Coastal sediment microbial communities from Maine, United States - Eddy worm burrow 2 | ecosystem: Environmental > Aquatic > Marine > Coastal > Sediment | place: USA: Maine | collected... | reverse complement strand
TTTATAACACGGTACGGTTACACTCTGGTTTAGATTATGTGTCACCGATTAAATATGAACAATGCGCAACATAGATAAAACGGTGTCCATTTTATCGGGGGAAGATCATCGAACCGCAATAGATATTGCCAATGAGCTTGGCATTCATGCAGGTCAAATCTATAACTGGCGAACCCAATTCAACAAGCTCTCAAAACATCAATTTACGGTGGCCGATGGAACCAATTACGCCAAGGATGAAAGTGCTGAAATCAGAAAACTAAAAAAAGAGATAGCAACACTTAAAGAAGAGCGTGATTTCTTAAAAAAAGCCACGGCATACTTTGCGAAGACCGACAAGTAAAGTATGCCTTAATATACTCTTGTCGGTCAGAGTTTAAAGTGGCCATGATGTGTCGATTACTCTCCGTGCATCACTCCACTTTTTATGCCTGGGCAAAGCGACCTGTATGTAAACAAGAGCAGCGGCGAATATTGGTGGGCATGGCGGCAGAAGAGATCTATATGCGCTTTAAGAAGCGCTATGGGGCCCCTCGAGTTATGGAGGAGCTTAATGCCCAAGGCATCCCCTGCAGTTTAAACTATGTGGCTGATTTACATAGAGAACGTGGCCTAAAGGCACGCAATGGCAAGGGGTTCAAATACTGTCCGAGTACTGAGGCGATGACCAATGTCAGTGAAAACACCCTGAAAAGGAATTTTGAGGTAGAAGCCCCTGATTTGAAATGGGTGTCAGATATTACCTATATCAAGGTGGGTCGAAAATGGCTATATTTAGCAGCAGTCATGGATCTTTATTCGAGAAGGATAATCGGCTGGTCACTGGATACTCACATGCGAGAGCAGCTGGTTCTGGAGGCGCTGAATATGGCTGTTTCAACCCGCGAGCCAAATGGAAAAACATTGATTCATTCAGATCGCGGCGTACAGTATAGAGGCAATGAATACCAGGAGGCCCTGAAGGATTATGGCGTTGAGTGTAGTATGAGTCGTAAAGGGAATTGCTGGGATAGTGCGGCAATGGAATCCTTTTTCAGCCGGTTTAAAGTTGAGCTAATTTATGCGGAAAATTACCGGAATGTTGATGAAGTGTGTATTCCAGTCCAAGCCTGCCCCCTATTCCACGGCAAGCCTGCCACCCATTCCATTCGAAAGCTGCCACCCATTCCAGGCAAGCCTGCCACCCTCCTGAGGGGGTAAATATTTGAGGTAATCGACGCGGGACAAACCCACGGTACGCTGTGTGCTTTTTCATTAAGAAGGAGCAACACAGATGTCTGCACAGAGGTTGTCCATGCGAAAGATAAGAGAGGTTCTGCGCCTGCGTTATGGCCAGGGGCTGAGTAAACGAAAGACCGCCCATAGTTGTGGTGTTTCCCGTCCAACAGTTGATGAATATCTGCGGCGTGCTGAGGTGGCGGGGCTGAGCTGGCCCTTACCTGCAGAGTTAAATGATGGCGAACTGGAATGCCGTTTGTTTCCACCTGTCCCCAATCTGACACCTCAGGAGCGTGGCTTACCCGATTGGCCTAGCATCAATCTTGAGATGAAACGTAAGGGGGTAACCCTATTCCTGGTTTGGCAGGAATATCTAGAAGCACATCCACAAGGTTACCAGTACAGCTGGTTTTGCCTACAGTACCGTGAGTGGTTAGGCAAGCGTGATTGGGTGATGCGCCAGGATCATCAGGCTGGTGAGAAGCTGTTTGTAGATTATGCGGGTCACACAGCACCTGTGGTGGATCCACGCACCGGTGAAATTCGTGAGGCACAGATCTTTGTTGCAGTACTGGGAGCCTCCAATTACACCTATGCTGAGGCAACCTGGAGCCAGAACCTGTCAGACTGGGTGGGTTCACATCAGCGTGCTTTTCAGTACCTGGGCGGTGTGCCAGAGATCCTGGTACCCGATAATTTACGTGCTGGTGTGAGCAAGGCCCATCGCTACGAACCCGACATCAACCCCACCTACCAAGAGCTGGCGGCCCATTATGGTGTGGCTGTGGTGCCTGCCCGAGTGCGCCGACCCAAGGACAAGGCCAAAGCCGAGATTGGCGTGCAGATAGTTGAACGGTGGATACTTGCTGTGTTGCGCAATCGCACCTTCTTCTCTTTAAACGCGTTGAACCAGGCTATTCGCCCATTACTGGTTCGCCTCAATGAGCGCCCTTTCAAGAAACTACCGGGTTGTCGGAAAGAGCTATTTGAAACGCTGGATGCCCCGGCATTGAAACCCTTGCCAGCCACCCCTTACACCTATGCTGAATGGAAGAAGGTTCGCGTCCATATTGATTACCATGTGGAGGTTGAAGGCCACTACTACTCTGTCCCTTATCAACTGATCAAACAACAACTCGATGCCCGCCTGACGGCCAATACCCTGGAATGTTTCCGCAAGGGCCAGCGAGTAGCCAGCCATCCCCGCTCCTGGCTAAAGGGGCGACATACCACACAGTCCGAACATATGCCTGAATCTCATCGTCAGTACAGTGACTGGTCACCTGAGCGGCTTATCCATTGGGCAGAGAAGTTTGGGCCATCAACGGCTCATACCATTACCACCATCCTTTCATCCCGACATCATCCCCAACAGGGTTACCGCACCTGTCTGGGTATCCTGAGACTGGGTAAAGCCTATGGTGATGACCGCTTGGAAGCGGCCTGCCAGCGTGCCTTATTACTGGGTACCCAGCGCTACAAGAGCATCGAATCGATCTTGAAGCACGGTCTAGACAAACAGCCTGTACCAGAGCAACAGGAGCTCACCCTACCCGAGGACCACGACAATATCCGTGGCCCTGACTATTACCACTAAGACAAGAGGAGTAACACATGTTGCATCATCCCACACTGGATAAATTGAACGCCTTGAAGTTCACCGGCATGGCCAAAGGGCTGGCTGAGCAGATGACATTGCCTGAGATTGAACAGCTGAGTTTTGAGGAACGCCTTGGCCTGCTAGTCGATCGGGAGATGACGATCCGTGACGACCGTCGACTACAGACCCGGTTGCGCAAGGCCAAGCTAAAGCAAAACGCCAGTATAGAAGATCTCGACACCCGCCAAGCCAGAGGGCTGGATAAAGCCCTGATTGCTGAGCTGGCAGGCTGTCAGTGGATCAAAAGCCATCTGAATATGCTCATCACTGGCCCGACAGGTGTTGGTAAGACCTGGATCGCCTGCGCTCTGGGACAAAAAGCCTGCCGTGACGGTTACAGCGTGCGCTATCTGCGCCTGCCCCGTTTGCTTCAGGAACTGCCAATCGCCAAAGGTGATGGTAGCTATCCCAAACTGCTCAAAGATCTGGCCAAGACTGATGTGCTGATCCTGGATGACTGGGGACTATCGAAACTCATCGCTGAACAGCGCCGCGATCTGCTGGAGATCCTTGAAGATCGCCATGACACGCGCTCCACTATCGTGACCAGTCAATTACCGATTGATCAATGGCACCACATTATCGGTGACCCAACGCTGGCAGATGCCATCCTCGACAGGCTGGTACACAACGCTTACAAACTCAATTTGAAAGGAGAATCCATGCGGAAAAAGAAAACAAAATTGACACCACTACCCAAGTCAGAGTAACAATAGAAAAACCCCGCGTCGCTACCGCTCCGATGGGTGGCAGCTTTGCTCTGGTTTAGGTGGCAGCTTTCACGTGGTTTGGGTGGCAGGTTTCACTGGAATACGCAGATGAAGCCCGTACCGGTATCTTTGAATATATTGAGCTGTTCTATAACCGAGCAAGAAGGCATTCATCAATTGGGTATGTCAGTCCATGTGAATTTGAGGCTGATTTTAATAGTTAGGGGTGTCTAACTTTTGTGGGTAATACCAAGTGCAAAAAGCATGGAAGCCAAAAGCATAAATATAATAGGAAGTTATCTATTGTTAATTATAGGTATCATCCTGCTTATCTACCCTATCTATATGTTAATTACAGGGTATAGCAGTGGCTTCCAGTTTCATATTTGGAATCTACAGCTCTCAGGTACAAAAGCAATCATTGCAAATATTTCATATTCTATTTTGGGTTACGAGGCATTATTAATGCAAACAAAACATAGATATAAAGGGTGTCCACTTTTTCGGGGTAAGATCAACTCTCATGCAATGAATCAAATAAAGCTCGGCTAATTGATGGCCTCATTGACCAATCAACAGACAACGCCTCCCGAAGGAGTCGTTGTCTGGATGGATGTCACTCTCTGGCTGCTGTAATGGATGTAGACAGGTTAAGCGGTAAGTTTACATTTCCGCCGATATCCAAGTCCGGCTAGGCCCAGACTCATAAGCGCAAAGGTAGCAGGTTCTGGTATATCACTTGCCTCATACTCAATGATATATGTGCCAGCGATGGCGCTAGCTGTCCAATCATTCCAAGTGCCGGTATACCACATATGCAGGTAATCCTCATTATTCACGTTATTGGGCTCACCCGAACGCCATGCGGAATAAGACCACGCTTCCCCGGTGACCCACTCCCATACACCTTCTTGACCCTTGTCTGTACCACCCAGCCAACTCCAATTGTCAGCAGATAGCTGCAAAAAAATGTTGTTGTAAATAAAACTGTTTTCTTCGGCAGAGGTGACAGTTGCCAAATGACCTTGTAGAGAATTGTGTGTACGGCTGTTTGCATCTGCATTAGCCTGTTCCCAAGTCCCACTAAATCTGATTTCATCATACCAATGACCATTAAATTGCATTGGTACCGCTGAAGCTGTTCCTACAACTAGCAACCCCAAACTGAAAGTTATTAAGATGTTACAAAGTTTCATGTTTGCTCCTTATTAAATTTGAATGCTTTCTCTTAAAAAATGTTCTTGTTTTAGAATCAAGAAGACTCTGATTTTATTTTCATTCTCTATATGCCCATTCATGTCTTAGTGCATCGTTGATTACATAAATAGCGCCAAGCTTTAAGCAACTTGCATGCCGCAATGAATTTCTCATGTAAATTCAATGCTTTATAAAGTCCATCATCAACAGATGGTCGCCATAATGTAAAAAAAAATTGACACTTTTTTATCTATAATACGATTGGTTTTTTGGGGTAATGGGGGGCAGAGTAAAACCCATTATTATTACATTGATCCTGCCCGTGTGGCGGATGATTGTCTTTCTATTACTGTTGAGTGTGCCCACTACACCGAAGCGGCAGGTGAAGTCCCACAAAACTGTCGCCTCATGGCAACAGGGCCTAAAGCTTAATAATCAGTAACTTAGCTATTTTGATCCACATCACCTGTTGTCACTGGGCGACAGCTGCGGTGCTTTGTTTGTTTGTTTGCCTGATAAGTCATTAATCTGTATAGAAAAAATAACTTGGCACTTAATTTGCTTTTCAAGGTTTATAGCTGCTTTAAGGCAGTTATTCTAAGAAACCACTAATGAGGAATATTGAGATGAAAAGATACATTCTTGGCGGTGTAGCCCTGATGGTCACCGCGACAGTTGTGGCAGCCGATACCGCTGTTGCTCCCCTTACCCCCAGTGCTACTAAAACCCCTCTTTTTGAGAAAGTAGATGTCAACGGTGACGGTTCAATTAGCATTAAGGAGGCAGCAGTTATTAATTTAACCACCAAGCAGTTCAAGGCGGTTGATGCGAACAAGGATGGTCTGCTCAACAAGGTGGAATACGAAGCTTCCATGGTGGAGAAAACATCCTAAAATTCTTGTGCTCCTGCTAGAAAACAGAGAAGTACGGCGTAATGCCGTACTTTTCATCATAAGATCGCGTCTCTCAGCTTCAACACTATTTTTGCACTTTCCTCCCACTCTACCGGTGGTTACCACAGGTTTTGCCCTCTGTTCTTAGTTCCCTCCAAGTCTTGACTGCCCCAGATACTGTTTCGAGCCTTTGCGACTTATCAGCCGCTGTAGATGGTGCTTGATCTCGTTAGTGTTTGTGCTAAAACGGGTATAGAATACCGCTTCTTTTTACAACTAGGGTTGATTTGATGGTAACGCCGGAACAGGTAAAAAGCTATATTGAAGAAGGGCTTGCAGGAGCAAGCGCCGAAGTTGAAGGGGACGGTCGCCACTTTCAAGCGGTGATAATCTGTCCTGATTTTGAGGGCAAATCCACCCTAGAGCAACATCGCATGGTGTATGCGGCCCTGGGAGAACGTATGGAAGAAGAGATACATGCCTTATCCATGCGCACCAGTGCATCCTGATTGATTTAAATAGCAGTAAAGAGGACAAACCGTTGACTGAACAAACCGTTGAAGAACATATACGCGATATTTTGGAAAAAAATCCCGTCGTGCTTTTTATGAAGGGAACCAGTATGTTTCCCCAATGTGGCTTTTCTGGCAGAGCAGTGGAGGTTCTAAAGGCCTGCAATGCTGAATTTACCAGTGTGAATGTGCTTTCGGACTATGATGTACGTGAAGGTATCAAGACTTATGCAAACTGGCCAACTATTCCACAGCTCTATATCAAGGGCGAATTCATTGGTGGGTGCGATATCATCGTTGATATGGCCCAAAGTGGTGAGCTGCAAAAACTCCTAGCTGGAGCGACTGCCTAAGGCTTAACAACGTAAACAGGTTGTTGAAAAAGCCCGCTTTGTGCGGGCTTTTTTGTGTCTATCAATCCCTGGGTCCATCTTGCCCTTAAACTAAAATGAGGTTAGGGGGCAAAGGGGGCTGAGTAGGCTTACTCTGGTTCAGAGTGCTAACCTCGTTTATTATCGCTTATCAATAACAAGTTTGTGCAGCACGATCTATAGCGTTACGATCTATAGGATAGCGCCATAGCCTGGATGAAGCAGATGAGGAACATAACAAGCCTGCTAATTATGACTCGGTTAGGCTCATAACTGGAGGGTTCTCAATTGCTTGAGTTTTTTGAGCATTCAAATTTATTAAATGAAATATGGGAACAGATAAACCAAAATATTTTTAAAAAAAAATTAGATCATCTGTCTGCAATTGGTTGGCATCATAACGCTGAAAATGATGACCATGGCCATTTTGGAATTTATAGTCACACAACAAATGCGATGAGCTTCTCAAGCAGATTTTATACCTTAGAAGAAAAACTGCAGGAATGTAAAAACATAGGAGCTGATTTGAAATTAAACAGGGATGATAAAGTAGAAAAATTAAGCGCATATGCGCCGTACTTAGATATTGCCTATGGTTTAGTAGCGCATGAAATGGCGCATCAGGCAGTCTGTCAATTCTCTGCCCCATCTTATGAGCATGGTACTGAATTTATAAAATGGGCCAATGTCATTGCAAGAGAAAGTGATCTGCCTGCAGCCACAGAAGAGAATGCAGCGTTTTGGCCGCCGCAAATTATTCTATTGATAGATGAGTTAGGGCTGAGAGCCTAGAATTAAATCATGGAAACTAAGGCAGGTAATATTGTGAGCTCTGTGCAGAGAAATTTGTGGTAAGAATAAATATTAATCTAATATAGTTTTATTATATGGAACCAGAATTTTGGCATCAAAAATGGCATGAAAACCAGATTGGTTTTCATCAGACCGATATAAATCCTTGGCTTTTAGAGTGCTGGGGCAGCCTCAATCTAAACCAGGGAGATCTTGTCTTTGTGCCGCTATGTGGTAAGTCAGAAGATATGACTTGGCTTATTGAGCAAGGCTTTAGGGTGGTTGGTGTTGAGCTAAGTAAAAAAGCGATCAAAGCATATTTTGATAAGCATGATAAAAATGTGGTTGTTACCAGCGAAGGTAGTTTTGATGTCTGGAAATCAGAAAACATCACTATCTACAAAGGTGATTTTTTTGATCTAAAACCAGATCATCTGAAAGGGGTGAACGCTATTTTTGATCGGGCTGCATTGATTGCATTAAAACCAGATATGAGAAGGCGCTATGTTCAACATTACTTAAGTGTTGGATTAAAAGGTGTTCAGATTTTATTGATCACACTGGAGTATGACCAAGCACTAAAGGATGGCCCTCCTTTTTCAGTTGCCGATAATGAGGTCAATGAATTGTTCCAGGCGGGTGATGTGACATTACAAAAAACAAGTAATGTGCTGGAAGAGAACCAGAACTTTAAAAATGCTGGGCACCCTTATCTCATTGAGAGCGTTTATCAGATCACCTTGTAATAACTAGAAGTGTCCAAATTGTGGGAAGATGAATGAACCAACATTTGAGATATACAGGCAATGTGGTGCTGAGCATCTATAGACCAGTTAAGGTGAGGTTTTTCTATTCCCTCTCTATTCTATCTATTCTTACTGCTTCCGCTGCCACTGTAGTTTACGCAGATAATCCGCCTGCAGTTGGCACGAATAAAAGTGAGCCTGAGAAGAGGCATGGCTTTAGTCTCTATGTTGATCAGGATTTCTTTATTCCCGGCCGCAATGAGGATCGGGATTACACCATGGGTTTTGCCTTAGAGCTTTTTTGGAAGCAGATCCCGGAAGAGATTGATTATCTAGATAGGGCAATCACCTGGCTTGATAGGAACGCTACCGGCGGTCTGCTAGCTAAGTCTATCTCTCCTACTATGCGCAGTATTGCATTGGGGTCTGTCAACTTTACACCGGATGATCTCGCCGCTTCAGCCCCAGTTCCTGATGATCGTCCCTATGCCTCTCTATTATTTGTGAGTGGCAAGCAGATGTTTGAGTCTTCTAATAAAGATTGGGTTGTAGGCAGTGAACTGCAGGTGGGCCTATTGGGCTTAGGTATTGCGCGGTCGGTTCAAACTAAAATGCATGGTTATACGCGTAGTTTGACGGGTGAAGATACGCCAGTTGATCCTAAGGGTTGGTCCCATCAGATTTCTGATGGTGGTGAGTTAACTTTTAGGTATCGCCAGTCTTTTGGTAAGGAGTTGTTTAAAAATAGCGTTGTAGATTTGGCATGGACGGCTGATGCCAGTGTTGGTTATCAAACAAATGCAAGTTTGGGATTTCAAATAAGAACGGGGCATAGAAATAGTGCTTTTTGGACGCTGCCGTATGATCCTGTCAACAGAGGTAATTTTGTCCCTTCAACAGCGGGTGATGAGCTTTATCTATGGACCGCGTACCGGGGGCGAGGAATTCTATATGATGCACTACTTCAAGGGCAGTTCCGTGACAGTGATCTAACGTTTAGCAGCGGTGAAATTAAACGTATTGTGCACGAAGCTGGAATTGGGGTAACGGCTGCATGGAAACCCGTTCAGGTGACATTATCACTAAATTATAAAAGTGCCGAATTAGAGGGGCAGGCTGCACGTTCCCACTATTGGGGAGGAGCATATTTTATATTTCGTTGGTAATCGCTGCCTTGAATATGTGGAGCATGAAGAATAGTCAGGAAATTCACATCCTTATCAAGCAGAGCAGTTAATTCTTTTAGATTAGCCCGTGATCAACTAAAGTGTTTATATACCCTCATGCTTGTGGATAGGGAATGTTTTCACGCTACCTCAATAATCTCCAAATACGGTATAAGCTATTACTTTTACTGATATTTCCTGTTGCTATCCTGATTCTCTTTACGAGTTATGGGGTTAGTCAAAAATGGCACCAGTATGGTGAAGCCCGAGCAACACAAAACCTATATAGGGTGGCACTTGGTTTTTCTAATGTCATTCATGCACTACAGAAGGAACGAGGGCTTTCAGCAGGCTATTTGGGCAGTAAAGGTAGCAAATTCCATACAGAGCTAGATTGGCAGCGAAAAGAGACTGATCACTATATCCAGGATGCACTCTCTCTTGGTATAAAAGCCATTCTGCCCGATAGTGAGTACACCCACCTCAGAAAAGGCTTATCTGGCCTTACCAGTTCACTGAAACATCGGCACATGTTACGTCACAGTGTAGATGTGGGCGAAGCGAAAGATGTCTTTGACCTCTATTCAAACATTATTGCCAATACAATCACTCTGATTGAAAACATAGGGGTGGTAACAGACGATGCCATACTTGCCCGGAACGACCAAGCTTACAGCATCCTGCTTTGGCTCCAAGAGTTTACAGGTCGCGAAAGAGGGCTTGTCAATGGTTTGCTTGCCTCAGGAAAGATCAATAATGAAACTGCCTCATTGGTAACTATGAACATAACAAAGCAGGATCACTTACTAAAACGTTTCAAGCGTGTTATTGCCACAACCAAGCAAAAGGAACAGATGAAAAGCCTGCTGGCATCCCCTGCCATTATCAATATGAGAGCGATGCGTCTAGCTCTGCGTGTTAAGACAAAAAAATTAGATATGCTTGATCGGCTACAGATTATCACCGGATATGGTGGCTTGATACATCAGTTTAAAAATTATGTTATCCGAGGAGATGAGATATACAAGGCCAATTTTATCCGCTTGTATGCTGAGATACGGAATCTGCTGGATGATTTTCGTAATATACCCCATATTACCGAAGGAGAGAGGGCAGGCATCAATGCGATTGAAGCAACTTTTCAAAAGTATCATCTATTTCTCAATACTGTTGAGCAGATGCGTAAAGAGAGAGCTACTATCGATCAGATAGATCGTAGCATCAAGATTGATGATACTCCTGCTATAACCGCTATTACACGTTTGCGTACAGATATTCAAGACATTGATTCAGCAGACTGGTTTGAGGCTGCTACTAAATCTATCAACCTATTTAAAATTTACAGTGATACCCTTAGACAAGATAGTCTCTCTTACATCAAACACAAGACTGATGAAACCCTCATCGCTCTTACTAGCTATGTGTTGCTTACCATGCTTGTATTGCTATCTTGTCTTTACCTTGGCGTTACTATTACGCGACGCTTGGTTGTTGGTACTGTAGAAATTACACAGGCACTACAACGAGTAGAAGATAGTGGGGATTTTAGTGGTTATATACAGGTTTATGGTAATGATGAAATAGCGGCTATGGGGCGTTCTTTTAATAGCCTGATTGAGGGGCGACATGCAGCTGAGAGTAGGTTGCATCTCGCATATAAAGTTTTTAATAGCACTATTGATGGTATTTTGATTACAGATACCGAACAGAAAATTATATCAATCAATCGAGCTGCAACCACAATCACTGGTTTTACCGAAGATGAGATGATAGGAAAAGCAGTACAGATGCTGAGCTATGATCACCATGACCAAGCTTTTTTTCATACCATGCAGCAGACAATTGTAAAAAAAGGATCTTGGCAGGGTGATATCTGGAATCAGCGTAAGGATGGAGAGATCTACCCACAATGGCAAAATATTAGTGAAGTAAGAGATGAACAAGACCAGTTGGTCAACTATATCTCAGTATTTTCTGATATCAGTGCTCTTAAACAATCTCAAAAGCAACTGGAGCACCTGGCCCATCATGATCCATTGACTGGCCTGCCAAACCGTCTACTGATGGATCAGCATCTCTCCCAAGGCGTAGAGCGCGCACATCGTCAAAACCAATTAATGGCAGTGCTGTTTCTTGATTTGGATCACTTCAAAAATATTAATGACTCCCTAGGTCATTCTGTCGGAGATATTCTTTTACAACAGGCATCAAAACGCTTAAAACGGATAATTCGTGCTGAAGATCTGGTTGCTCGCTTGGGAGGGGATGAGTTTGCGATTGTCCTTGAATCGCCTGCTAATGAACAAGGTATTGGATCAGTTGCACAGAAATGTATTGATGCGTTTATTAAACCCTTTAGAACCAATGATCATGATGTATATGTTAGCACCAGTATTGGCATCAGTGTCTTTCCAACCGATGGAGCCTCTCCTGATGAGCTGATCAAATATGCTGATACTGCGATGTATCATGCCAAGGAGCATGGGAGAAATGCATTTCAATTCTATAACAAACAAATGACTGAACTAGCGGTTAAACGTCTGACCCTTGAAAGCAAATTGCGTAGCGCCATCAAAAACGAAAACTTTGTTCTCCATTATCAACCTCAACTATCTCTTAATAATGGCCAGATAATAGGGGTTGAAGCGCTTGTTCGTTGGCAGAGCCCGACGGGTGAACTTATTATGCCAGACACCTTTATTCCAGTTGCTGAGGACTCTGGTTTGATTAAATTCATTGATGCATGGGTGATTCAAAAAGCGTGTTTGGAGGCAGCCAAATGGCAGTCAAAAGGTATTTTCGTATTTATAGCAATTAATATATCTGGTTTTTCAATTGAGCATAACCTACTCATTGATATGGTTAAAAAGGGTTTGGAAATAAGCCAGATTAACCCTGAATGTCTGGAACTTGAAATAACCGAAGGCTACCTGATGCAGCACAAAAAACAGGCTGCAAAAATCATTAACGAACTGCAAAGTCTTGGGGTTCGATTTTCCATTGATGATTTTGGGACTGGCTACTCATCACTGAGTTATATGAAAAGTCTACCGATTAACAAGCTAAAGATTGACCGTTCCTTTATTCAAGATATTCAGCATAATGAAAATGACAAGGCAATTGCCACATCAGTGATCGCATTGGGGCATAGTATGCAGATGCAGGTTATTGCTGAAGGAGTAGAGACTCAAGAGCAGATTGATATCCTTTCTTCATTGGAGTGTGATTTTGTCCAGGGGTATTTCTACAGCAAGCCGGTAACGGGCGATAAACTCATGGAGCTGCTAAAACAACAGTAGCTCTCTGCATTTAATTAACACATTATTTTCAGAACCTTAATATTACTTTTGTGTATAGATGTATCAATGGCACTAAAAAATAAAATGTGACTTGCTTAATTTAAAGGCAGAAGAAATTAAATAGAGGAGGGTGTTTGCTTATTATCCTGTTGTTGCAGCGCCCACATATGGCTATAACTTCCACCTTTCTCAAGTAGTGCTTTATGCGTGCCACTTTCGATAATTCCTCCCTGATCCATCACTAGAATCTGATCGGCATCGATGATAGTTGATAGTCGATGGGCAATCACTAAAGTGGTGTGGTTTGAGGCTACCTCTTTTAGTGCTTTTAAAATGGCTTGCTCTGACTCTGAGTCGAGCGCTGAGGTTGCCTCATCAAAAACTAATATTTTTGGATCTTTAAGAATTGTGCGGGCGATAGCAATGCGCTGTTTTTCGCCACCAGAAAGTTTTAGGCCGCGTTCGCCAACGAGAGTTTTATAACCTTCGGGAAGTGATTGCACAAATTCATGGATATGAGCCATACGTGAAGCTTGAATGATCTGATCTTGTGTGGCCTCCGGTTGGCCATAGGCGATGTTGTAATAGATGGTGTCATTAAAAAGGACAGTGTCTTGCGGTACGATGCCAATAGCAAGGCGAAGTGTTTTTTGTGTAACTTCCCGAATATCCTGTCCATCGATAAAAATCTCGCCACGATCGATATCGTAAAAACGAAATAACAGTCGTGATAAGGTAGATTTTCCTGCACCGCTTTGCCCCACTACTGCAATCTTTTTGCCGGCGGGCACGGTAAAGTTTACATCGCGTAAGATTTGTCGATTAGGGTTGTAGCTGAAATCCACATTTCTGAATTCAATGGCACCACTATCAATCTTCAGTGGTGGCGCATCGGGTTTATCTTGAACATCAGGGAAATTGGCCATTAATCCAAACATTTTTTCCATATCTGCCAGTGAGTGTTTGATTTCACGATAGACAAAGCCAAGAAAATTCAGAGGCAGGAATAGCTGTAACAGATAGGCATTTATAAGCACCAGATCACCCAAAGTTAACTCACCTTTAACAACACCTTCACTGGCAAGAATCAGCAGTAGGGTAATGCCGATAGCGATAATGGCACCCTGTCCAAAATTTAATAACCCAAGCGAGGTTTGGTTTTTTATAGAGGCTTGTTCCCATTCGGCCATATTGTCATCGTAGCGCCGGGCCTCGTATTCTTCGTTACAAAAATACTTTACCGTTTCATAATTTAACAGACTGTCAATGGCGCGTGTGTTGGCTTTTGAATCAAGCTCATTCATTTGCCGGCGAAATCGCATGCGCCATTCTGTAACAAAGAGTGAAAAGGCGATATAGCATGCGACAGTGATGAAGGTGATAATGCCGAACCAGGCATCATAGTTAATCAATAAAATGACCGACACCATAGTGATCTCAAGTAGTGTCGGTATGATGTTAAAGATCATGAAATTTAGCAGAAAGCTGATGCTGCGACAGCCCCGTTCAATATCACGTGAAACGCCGCCCGTTTGTCGCTCAAGATGAAAACGCAGTGCCAGGGAGTGGAGGTGTTTAAAAACTTTGAGTGCAACAAGCCGGATAGAGCGCTGTGTGATCTTAGCAAAGATCATGTCGCGCAGTTCGCCAAAGAGGGATCCTGCCAAGCGTAGAGCCCCGTAACAGAGCAACAATGTTAAGGGTAAGGTTAGGGTGAGGTTTTGGCTGGCATCTAGCTGGTCAACGATTGATTTTAGTATCCAGGGCATCGTCACCATAGCAACCTTTGCCAGAACCAAGCAGCCCAAGGCAAGCAATACTCGAGATTTGTATTGCCAAATATAAGGAATCAGGGTGCGGATGGTCTTCCAGTCATTTCGTTGCCCTGTGGGTGGTTGCTCTGAAAAACGTCTCATAAATAGATCAAATGCCCAAGTAGAAGCCTGTACAGTCGCTGTCAGAAAAATGGTGGAAGATTGGTGCTCTACAAACACTGCCCGTAGGTTGAGGTTCACTCAAAGGGCATAAAGGGCACGAACTCCAACATGATTATGGCACAGTATATAAATACATCATTAAACTTACACACATAAATAGAAAAGCTAGTCATGCTTTTAACGTGATTTTTGAGATGAAACTCTATATTTGCATGTTGCACTTATTAGCTGACACGAGATAAAGAAGTGCTTTTTATGGGAAGGGCTTGCCCAGGCATTTTTTATGAGTGTCTGTTATTTGCCGTTAGTAAATCATTTAGGATTGCAGGGTGCAATAACTAAAACACTTGCTTCGCCCGTAGGGAATACATGAAATGTACTAGCCAATAAACCTCTCTGCACACTCTTCCAAATTCTTCATACTTACTAAAGGTCAACGCCTAAATCGAGGCGGATAAGGGGAAGTCCATGCCTGTGCTGGTGAGTCTGTTTGTTTAAGGTAGAAGCTGATCATATTGGTTACCTCAGGGTCATCCCAGTTTATATAGCTGCGTAAAAAAGAGACCAGCATTCCCTCTCGATTAATTATGAAATTTGCAGGTACAACTTCCAATGGGAAAAATACACCCATAGCTTTGTTGGCATCGCTATATATTTTTAGGCTGTCTAACTTAAGCCGATCATAAAAAGGTTTAACAATCTCAAGCCCTTTTTTATCAATTGATACCGGTAGAATAATAAAGTCTGAGTCGGCAAACTGGTTTTGCAATCTATTCAATGCAGGCAACTCACGAATACATGGGCCGCACCAGGTAGCCCATACATTTAGTAACACTATTTTTCCTTTAAAAGCCCCAAGATCTATGGTTTTTCCATTTCCATCTTTAAAAGAAAATTGTGGTACCTTGATTGCTGGTGTGACAGCGCGAAAACTGCGGACAGTGCCATCACTTGGTTCTGTTTTGCTATGGTGCGCAGCAATTGGTAGTGAAAAAATCAGTAATAGAGAGAGAAACAACAGCCGAAAAAACACGAAAAATCCACCTAATTGTAATTATTTGGCAGGCAAGAATATGGA